>Ga0307509_10005416_pt1 | contig 17767 bp, 9 predicted proteins | sample 10_EM_MG_FD_202245 | JGI IMG/M metagenome (GOLD analysis project Ga0307509, IMG submission 202245) | Populus trichocarpa ectomycorrhiza microbial communities from riparian zone in the Pacific Northwest, United States - 10_EM | ecosystem: Host-associated > Plants > Roots > Unclassified | place...
TGGGCCTGTGCAAGTTTCAAGCCCAAAGGGCTTTCACTTGAGGGGGTGTGTTAGAGAATAATATAAATCATATCCTGGGACCTCACCTAACAGCTTAAGCTATTGGGTTGAGATGGTTCTTTGACAGAGTCAGAGAAATCTATTTCTTTGGGTGGGATGAAGATTGTGCCATCAAGGTAGCTAAATGGAATGTAGTTTGACCTCGGAAGGTAGTGACTTCGGAAGTATGGTAAAGCTTGAGCTTTCCACATAAGATAGTTGGAGGAGTGTAGTTTGACATTTATAGTAAATGGAATATTGGAGAGGGTTGGGATAGTAGTAGGAGCAGTGGAGTTTGAGGAGGATGAGAAGGACTTAGAGAGGAGAAAACATATGATATTGTGATGTGCTGCATTATTCATATGTGCATTTATAGAGAGTTTAAAATAGATATAATTCTAACTGTTGTTCTATATACATATTTGCATATACATCTCATGAATTTAAAATTTAAATAGATACAATATTGTTGATTTCAAAATTTAAATATTGAATAGCACACTCCTGTAGACTTGGAGTTTGATGAAGCATGGACATCTTCGGGATTCTCTTTGACCTGTTCTTCTGCATCATTCAGAGCTCAGCTGTTAAATGTTAGTGCTTTCACGGAATATTATATGTTTCGCCATTGCAGCAGGTACTGGGTTAGAATCAAATCATCATTTGATGTTCGATAGCAACATAAGCACAATTGTTTACCCAAAATTGAACAATTCTAACTTAATTCATTGACAGAGCCTTAGTTTTACTGGGATCTGCAAGGATCATCATGGGTCATCATCGGCCAATCCTCCTTCCTCCCAAAAGAGGATGTCACTGTTTGTGACGTAAATGACTTGGGTCAAATTTCTTTGTACCTGTAATTGGATAAATTCAGGACAGATTTTTTTATTATTATTATGAAGAGTGGATTTGTTCAACTTGAAAGTTCATATCGAGTCGCGTTTTAATAAAGTCTGGTTCAGGCAATTAAGAGTAGATTTATTCAATTTTAGGCATTATATTGAGTCACTTGGTCAAAGTATAGCTATATACGAATGATGCAAGTGTATTAACAAAATAAGAGCAAAACAACGCCCAGCAATTTTTCAATTCCTTGGAAGAAAAAAAATCCCTTTCAAGTATCATTCTAACTTACCCAATAATTTTATAATATTCAAAAACATATGAAATTTATTTTTTTTAATTCACCTAAAATGATTAATCCTCTCTTAATTACTCATATATCTTCATATAGTTTGTGTTATACCCAATACCTTCATATAATTTAGTGATCTAAAATCTAAAAATCACTCAAATAACTGTTATATGAGTCTTTTCATATGGAATCTATCCATATAAAATCTGTATGCATGTTTAATGTACTTGTATTTTAACACAAACATTTATATATTAGTTTCAAATATTTTTATGAGAACAACTGTTTTTTTTTAAAAAAAACATAATATGTCTATGAATATTTAATACAAAAGAAATCCTTATAATTATAAAATAATTATTTTTCATGAATGTATGTACTCAATTGAGTACAAAACATATACATTAACACCTCCTCCGGAATGAGGCAATGTTATTCTGTTGGTGTTGCTTTTGTCAGGCCCTAGGTTAATTTTTTTTAAATCACTTTACACCAGAAAGAAAAGGTAAGTATAACATTATTGGAATTTGATATAGTCTAATCCCACTTTCTAAACATATAATTAAAATCAAACTAACAGAAGATAATTCAAAATGTTTCGAAGATTTTTAATCACTGCATTGGTCATGTGTCAGTATTAAGGGTAGGTCTTTTCACTCTTCCTAACTCAGTGTATATTCTAGGTTTTATATTACTTTACGATGCAAGAAATCAAGATTTACTTACCAATGCAAAAAAATCACCATCACCTTCGAAACACCTTTAAATCAACTCACCAACCCAAAAAACACAAAACAAGGTTAAAAAACCTGAAATCAAACTGAGTTAGATTTATCTTTCTCGACTTATATTTTTTTTTCAAGCAATATTGAAGCTCTAAAACACCACCATCAAACTTATCTTGTTGCATGGAGCCTATTTAAACAAAAACAATATCTATTTTGGTGGTAAAAAATGGCTTAAAAGACAACTTTCTTTCTCATCGCAGTAATTTCATCTCTCTTCTTTTTGTAACTAGGTAGTTAAAAATAATATAAATAAACTTTTATACCAAAAGTGATTTTTTTTTAATTTAAAGGGACTTAAATTGTATAACTTGTGTTATTTTTAAAGTTTGAGGATCTAAGTGTGTTTTTCATGAAATTTCTGACACGCCATCCAAGTTTGGTATCTTTTCCATTTCGATCTCTTATCTTTCAATTCTATCGTTGCTTAAGAAATCAAAAGAAATTGACCTTCAATTAGGATCGAATCATCTGAAATAACTTTGAGGGCTAAAATGAATTATTAAAAAATGAACAGTATGTCCATAGTGTTTTGTGAGTGAGTGAACAGTGCCATCGAGAATGCAGGCCTGATCAAAATTCAACTACTGCATTAAACAAAATTTGGTGTGGCTTATTCGACCTAACATGCTAATAGAGCACTAGTTGCCATGAAGGCAGCGAAACATCTAAGGTCTTGATGTGTGTTATGTACTTGTTAACCACTTTTTATTTTATTTTATTTTATATTTATGGAAAGACTAATATGTCTCTAATACAATATAAATATAAAAAAAATAAAGTGAAAAGACAGAATAACCCCTAGGTGATTGGCTATCAATTTTTGCTTTTTAAAGGTAATAATATCATTTAATTGTGTTGACCAGATTAAAAAGGTGAAACTGACCCTAGACATAATTAAGTTTATTATATATATATATATTTTTTTTTTGAAGAGTATAGTAGTTTAACTGTGCTAAAAATATGTAAAAAACCGATAATTATACTCCACGACAAAAAAAAAAACAAACAAAACTCTACAGTAATGCACAATGCATTATGAGTATGGACACACAAGAAATTGCTGAGCACAACATAACAGGACTTCTTAATCCCGTGGGACGTCCAGGATCGATCTCGTGTTCTTGCTCAAAATATCGAACTTTTACTTAAAAATCCATCTGTGAGGGAGCAAATGGGGATCAAAAGGAGGAAAAAGGTTGAGAAAATGTACTTGAAGCGGCACACGTATAAAAAATTTGGAGATGTTCTATACAAGTGCATGAGAGTCAAATGACATCTGCCAAGGCACAGAATGATTCTTTGATTGGTTTTGAATTTGAAAGAAATTTGTGAACATCGATGCAGATTGTATTACCCAACACAACTGACTTGTAAGGTTTCAAATTTGGCAAATTGTATCTGGATTATTTGGAAGCTGTAGCTGTTTGATTGATTTCGAGCTTGAAAGTTCTTTCTCCACCAGTATGACGTTCTCTTCGCTGTTTACGTATTATGTTTTCTTGCGTTCCATGAATCAAAAAGTATGCGAAGAAACATGAAAACAAACTTTGATGCTGGCAAAAAAGTTTTTAGTTCTCACTGATAGCTCCGAAAAAGGTCGACCTTGCCAACAATTTCTTTAGTTTATTTGTTATTTCGCAAGTGTCTAGAGATGACGCCTTAGATTGAATAAGTATACTCTCGATAGCTTGAACAAAACTTTATTAAAAAGTGTCTGGATCACCCTTGAGTTTATTAAATCCATTCTTAATCGTTTGAACCGATCTTTACATATGCCAGCTCCAATGTTTTCTGTGCGGAGAAGTTGGTGAAAAGAATAAATAAAGAAGAAGAGGAGGAGGAGTTGACACCTGCAATTCACTCTTTTAAAGCTAAAACTTAAAGTTATCTGAAACGACAAAGAGGAATGACATTTGTTTATCATTCAGAGCTGAGCTGTTATATGTTAGTGTTTCCACGAAATATTATACATTGCAGCAGCTACTGGGTTAGAATCAAATCATCATTTGATGTTCGATAGCAACATAAGCACAATTTTTTACCCAAAATTGAACAATTCTAACTCAATTCATTGACAGAGCCTTAGTTTTACTGGGATCTGCATGGATCATCATGGGTCATCATCGGCCAACCCTCCTTCCTCCCAAAAGAGGATGTCACTGTTTGTGACTTAAATGACTTGGGTCAAATTTCTTTGTACCTGTAATTGGATAAATTCAGAGCAGAGTTTTTTTATTTTATTTATTAATTATGAAGAGTGGATTTCTTCAACTTGAAAGATCATACCGAGTCGCGTTTCAATAAAGTTTGGTTCAGGCAATTAAGAGTAGATTTATTCAATTTTAGGCATTATCTTGAGTCACTTGGTCAAAGTATAGCTATATACGAATGATGCAAGTGTATTAACAAAATAAGAGCGAAACAACGCTCAACAATTTTTTAATTCTTTGAAAAAAAAAATCAAAACCCTTTCAAATCTCATTTCAACTTGCACAATAATTTTATAATATTCAATAATATGTAAAATATTTTTTTTCTAATTCATCTAAAATGATTAATTCTCTTTTAATTACTCAAATATCTTCATATAATTTATATTATACCTAATACCTTCATATAACTTGATGATTTAAAATTTAAGAATAACTTAAATAACTTTCATATAAGTCTTTTCTTATGAAATCTCTCCGTATAAAAAGTAAGTATAAGATTACTGGAATTTGATATAGTCGAATCATACTTTCCAAACATAAAATTAAAATCAAACTAAGAGAAGACAATTCAAAATGTTTCGAGGATTCCTAATCACTGCATTGGTCCCTTCACTCCTCCTAACTCAGTATATATTCTAGGTTTCATATTACTTTATGATGCAAGAAATCAAGATTTACCTATCGTTCAAAAGGATAATCTATACGCAGTCATTTACGATCTCTTCACAAACAAGATTTTGGTTTACTTATCGGTAGCAGCTTGATTTTCCACGGGCAGCCAGTAGCCAGTAGGATAGCAGAATTGATACATAGCCATAAGAGTTATCTCCACTCTTGGAGGCTAAGGCTAGTGGGCGATTTTCATTTATCTTGAAATTTTAAAAGATTATTGTCAACGGGCTACCAAATACAAGAACAAGAACTGTTCCAAAACGTGTCCTTTTAATAACTCAGAACATGTTGCACCGCGTTCCTAAAAAATTTAATTTTTTTTTTTTACTAAAATTTAATATGGTTTGTACGTTTTAGATCGTTTTGATGTGCTGATGTCAAAAATAATTTTTAAAAAATAAAAAAACATCATTGGCAAGCATTTCGGCACAAAAAGTTATTTGAAAAGCAACCGCTACCACATTGTCAAACACCCTCTTAGTATATGTTTGTTTTTGCGTTTGAAAAATATGTTAAAAATATTTTAATTTTTTTTATTTTTTGCTTTACTTCAAATTAATATTTTTTAATTTTATTTTTATTTTTTTAATACACTAATATCAAAAATTATTTTTTAAAAATAAAAAAAACATCATTTTTCTTATTATGTTTCCAAGATTATAATTAATGAAATAGATAAACAAGCCTCTGAAAAAAAAATAACGACATGATGTGACCTGGTGCTTTAATTAATACATGTAGTTAAAAAAATTTAAATTTTTTTAAAAATAATTTTAAAATACAAAAACAAATAGAAAAACCTATTCTATTGTTTGCGACCAAGCTTTCATGGTTGAGTGTATACGGTATTCTCCACTTCTGAAACGAAATATTTTAGATATTGCTGGATTTGGAGGGAGATTCGACAGATGGATGATGGATGCATGAAGGTTGACTGGCAAGAGGAGCAAATGTTTTTTCATATACTATAAGAGAATCAGAGGCACCTGGAATCTGAAAGAAATTTCAAATTACAATATACGAAATTTGAATGTTCAGTCAAAATTCTAGAATAATTAACGGACTAATTAGCATTACTGGGATTTCTTATTTCTTATTTTCTTTGAAAGGAAATGGAGAAAAACCGTGTTTTATTATGTACGCATGCATGCAAAGGCTACTCATGCATGGGCGGTGAAAATATAGAAAAACTCCCCACCACTTTCTTATGCTTTAAGAATTCCAAAAATTTGAATAGCTAGAGGCTATCTTTAGTCCAGATAGGATTAACCAAACAGCTTGACTTGGTTGGGTTTAACCTGTTTATTCTGAATCAAGTCAATCTATTTGTTTAATTACTTGCAGGTTACAACCTTGTATCATAAAGCCAAGTTGTAATCATGCCATTTAGTGTTAACGGTAACGGGTCGTTTATTTTTTCTTCAAAAACAAATCATTTATCCCTTATTTATATATATATATATATATATATAAACCTAGTGTTAGAAGCCCACGCATATGAGTTTTACTATAACAAATTTTTAGTTTGAACCGTTATACTGAGTTTAATAACAATGCTAGAAAGTTTCTATGATCTAGATATTAATTTTTTTATGTTTCAAATTTTTTTGATCCAATCTTTCAAGCTACACCATCGAATTTGCATCCACCTCCATTTAGATTTTTTAAAATCTTCTTTGCTAATTATGTGATAATTTCGTCCAACTTGATATTCTTTTGTTGTACTTTGATTATTGTACTCCATCATAATTTGAAAGTAACATTATTTTATTTTATTTGTCCCACAAATCAAGTAAATGAAGTAAACGGGAGAAAAGAGAAACAAAACACAAGCTTTTAGAAATTTATATTTTTTTAAAAAGAAAACACTCATTCCACAATAAATTGCTTTGTTTTTCATCAAAACCAAAGAGGGTCCTGTATTAATTTAAATATAAAACGAATTTCTTTTAAAATATCATGTGTTTTGACTCTAAAGCAAGACATATATTAACAAAAATACAACGATATCAAATAGTCACCTCATTATACAAAGCATAAAATTAACCTTTCTATGTCTATAATTTAATTAATATCCAAAAAGATCCTACTCGTTTTAACCCATGACGTGTGTGTGTGTGTGTTATATTTTGATAAAGCCCATGAGAAATAATCAACTCCCCAATATTAATTGACTAGCTACCAGTCTTTTTCCAAGTTTATGGTGCCTTCATTTAATGAAAAAATAAAGTTATAAAATTTTAAAGTGCTTCAAGAGTAATTACCAATATTTACTTTGTTAAAAAGATAGACATAAATATTGTTGCTACCTAATTTTTTATTTTATTTTTTGAAATTGTTTTGAAAAAAAAAACTAAAATTAACAAAAAAAAACCCCAAAAAAATATGTTCTTGTTAAGCTGGGGCATCGATTGTCTAAGTGCCGTAAGCTAAAAATTCATTTAGGTAGAAATTCTTTGGTAGAAAAACATGATTTGAAGGCAAGTTATCCTACTTATAATGATTCAAATGGTAATGAGGAGATTTTGATGCTACCATACTTATCCAAAAAAGCTTGCTTGCTCCTAAAATTAATTCGAGTAAGGACCGACTACACACTAGTCTCTTCTATTTAACTTGAAATTTCAAGGATAAAGTATGTAAAATGATCATCAATAGTTATAGTTGTGAAAATGTGGTGTCGACCAAGGTAGTAGAAAAGTTACAACACAAGATAGAAAACACCCCAAGTCTTACAAACTCAACTCGTTGAATCAAGACACCAAGGTAATTATAGAAAAAAGTTGTGTTGTTTCATTTTCTATAAGCAAAATAAAATTTGATAATATTTTATGTGATGTAGTTTCTATAGATGCATGTCATTTATTTTTACGCATGACATGACAATATGATAAGAACATCATATATTATGGAGAACATATTACATACACTCTTAGTATAAAAGAGAAGTGTTGGTGTTGACACCTATGAGGGAGGGGGCATTTGTTGAAAGAAAGGGTAAAATTTGTTGTTTTCATCTTAGTTTATGGAGAAAAAATGAGAGGAATGAGAGTTGAGAATTAGAATGGTGTGAAAAAAAGTACGATGTAGAATAAGTCATTGAAGACTAGTAATTCTCATGTAAAGATTGAGAATGTTTTGAAAGTTGATTCTTGAAATACTTTATCTAAGTAAGTTAATTTTATAGTGCTAGCATGCTAAAGCTCAATGAAGTAAAAAGACACTAACACCACTTTTAATGGTAACATATATGGATGGATGGCAAAAACTCGAAGATAATCTTTTCAATATGAGGAGATTATTGCAGGTGCATAAGTCAATTATAGATCTATCATAATTGAGCTATATTAAGAACCTTGCAAGTATGTTTATGGACCAATGGGATAAAGCTAAGCTAAAAAAAGGCATGGGTGATACAATGTGGTCGACCTAATAAAAAAAAGCCTATAACTTTTAATCATGTTTAAATTTTTTTTCATAAGATTCTACATACCGATTTTTATAATGGGTCACTTATTGTAACTAGCTAAGGTCCAAAAGACCTCTAAAATAAGTTCAAAAGGTGTTATTTAAGCTAGTTTTATTTCATTAGATTTCCTAGTTTTTTTTAGAACTTTTATTGCATTTTTTTTTAATTTTAGGTTTTTTAATTTGTTTAGGTGAATTTTTAGATTTATTTAAGGAATTTTAAACCTGTTAGAAAGGAAAACTACATAAAAAGAAAATATTAGTAATAAAATTTTGGAATGGAATTATTTGTGTGGTGACCTTATTTGACATAGTTTTTGGTTACTTGTGTTTTTTGTCTTTCTTACGATGCTTCCATCTATATCGTATAAATAAATATTAGTTTAATTTCCATTAACTATATAATTATTTAGAAATATAAAAGCTAAGTTACTTTTTAATGTGATTTCACTTCATTAAATATAAATAACAATTTATAATCACTAAGTGAAATTACCCATATAGCTATTAGTTTAAAGTAACTGAAGCCATAATGATTAATTTACAATTATATTAACAGTTTTACATGGAAGGAAGTAGGTCTATATTTAAATATTTGGAATTATTTCGTTACATACTTATTATAATTAGCAATTGGCATAAATCTCACTAGAAAATACAAAAGAAAAACATTTACTTTGATTAATTTAGTTTTAATCCATTTGTAAATCCCAATTAATATTGGCTTGGTGTTTGAAAATTAATTTTAAAAAAATTATAATCTACAAAAAATTAAATTTTCTATTTGTATTTTATCTTGTTTAATTTTTTAACATAATTTTTTAATATTGAAAAACATTACAAGTACCCTAACTATGCGAAAAAATTGTTTGTTTGCTTGAGATCAAGATTCAAGCCCTTGCACTTTCTATTCGTATATTTTGATGGCAAAACTGATGCTTGGCAATAATTAAAAGAAATAAATGAAGGGAAAAAAAACCAAGAATTAAAAGCAAAGAAAGCTAGGAAGAAGAGATAATTTAGAGCAGGAATAATCCTTAATTTTTATTCAATTCATTAAAATTGTCTTATAAAATGAAAGGTAAACATATAAATCTAATAATTCTAAAACATCCAACTATTAGGCTTATCCCATCAATTAAAAATGTGTAATATAAATAACTCAAATAAATAAAACAAATTCAAATTGTCTAATATAAATAATCCAAATAAATAAAACAAAGACAATGAAAAAGGTCTAGATGGGTTCAGTCTCCCAACCAAAGAGTGACAGGTTGGGCTTTCTTTCACCCTATTTGTCCATATATTCGTGTAATTTGCTATTTGGGTCTGGTATCCCCACCAACTCTCTCAAGGTTGGAGAAACTCAACCTTGTCGAGTATAGCTTTGAATGACTCTGATAGTACACCTAGAGATCTAAATCACCTATTGTAATGTATCTCTAGTGATTCAAGTGCAATATGAATTAAGTTATCCTACCCTACAAATTAGAAACTGTTGAACTTCACCATCCCTGATAAAAACAACTTATTCATCTAGAATAACATTAATATTATCCTTTTGTGTTGCTATTAAAGTGAAAGGGGTAGATGTTTCAATAGGATCACCATGAAGGGAATTCGGTGGCACTTCAAATGGATCATTTGGAATATGATGTGGTTTCTAATATGTAACTAGATCCTCAATGTTAAATGTGGAGCTAATTCTAAAACCAAATGGTAAATCAATAACATAAACATTTGAACCAACCCATTGTAGCGCTTTGAATGGCCTAGCAACACATGGATGCAATTGTCGATTAGTTATCAAAGGATATTGTTTGGGTCTAATCCATATCATAAACATAGTCTCCAACATTAAATTCATTGTGTCGTCTATGTAAATCATCTTGAAGTTTATATTGCGCATTATTTACTTGAATCTGCTTAGTGATCTCAACATGTAAATCTTGAACTCTATGTGCAAATGATATGGCAGACTTAAACACCCTAACATGAGACATGAGAGGAAGGTATAAAAGTTTTCTAGGCTTGTAACAATGTACAACTTCAAAAGGACTCATATCTATCGACCTATTGATAGAGTTGTTATAGGCAAATTAGGTTGTAGGAAGAATCAAATCTCAATTTCTATTATGATCACTCACTAAACATCTCAAAAGGTTGTCAAACTTCTATTAACCACCTTGATTTGACTATCAGTTTGGGAGTGATAGGCACTAGAAAACTTCAAATTAGTTCCCACCATATGCCAAAGAGTTTTCTAGAAATAATTCATAAATCTAGCATCCCTATCTAAGACTATGGCTTAAGAAACACTTTACAACTTGACAATCTCATCAAAATAAAGTTTTGCAACTTTAGAAGCATTTTTAGTCTTAGTACAAGGGATAAAATGGATCTTTTTAGAGAAGTAATCGACAACTATAAAGATAGAATCATGCTTCTTTATAGTATGTGGAAGCCCAAGCATGAAATCCTTACTTACATCTTGTCAATAGCAAGTGGGAATAGGCAACAAGGTGTAAAGACTAATGTTATGTTTTCTATGTTTAGCTAGTGACATGTTCGATATTGACCTACCAATTTAACTATATATTTTTTAAGCTAGACCAAAAGAACTAATATTTCACCTCTTCAATGGTTTTATTTCTCTCAAAGTATCCTGAAAGACCTCTAGAATGAATCTCCTAGACCAATAAATCATGCACTGATGTTTTCAAGATACAAAGTTTATTATAAATAAAAAAAACCCTTCCTGAAAGTAATAACCATCTGCAACACAATTACTCTCATCTTTAATGTCATATATATTTCTTAAAATTTTAGGCAAGATTCATACTTCTCTTTAAGTCTTTTAAATCCAGTAACTTCAACACTTATTACGGATAATAGCGTTACCCGACAACTCAAGGCATCTGTCGCCTTATTCTCCATTCTAGATTTATGTTTCAATACAAATTAATAAGCTTGCAAATACTCAACCCAACGACTATGCCTATGGTTGAGCTTCTTTTGGGAATTGAGATAGTGAAGAGCCTCATAGTCGGAGTAAAGAACAAACTCTTGTGGTAGCAAATAATGGTGCTAATAACGCAAGGCCTAAACTACCTCATAAAATTCTTTATCATAGGTTGAGTACTTTTATTTGACCTCATTAAGTTTCTCACTAAAGTAAGCTACATAGTGATGTTTTTGACTAAGTATTCCACCTATACCAACTCTTGAGGCATTATATTCTACTTCAAACACCTTAGTAAAATCAGGAAGCTGCATTAGTAGAGCCTCTATCATCTTTTTCCTAACTTTCTTAAACATCTTATTAACTGTTTTACATTATTGAAACTCATCTTGTTTCAAATAATCTATGATAGGAGACAAGATGGTGCTAAATCATTTGATGAAATGATGATAGAAAGTTATGAGCCTAAGAAAACTACGAACCTCATGAATATTTTTAGGTTATGGCCAATCTATAATCACTTGGACCTTTTAGGTATCAACAAAGATTCCCTCACATGACACTATCAAGCCTAAAAAACCATTCAATCCATGAAGAAAGAACACCTTTTGACATTGGCATACAAACTTTTCTTCTTTATGGTGGTACAAACTTAAATAAGGTGATCTAAATGTTCTTTCTTAGTTTTGCTATAAATAAGGATTTCATAAAAAATACATAGCCGTGATTTCTTCCATAAAAGGCCTAAGCACTTCTATCATTACTCGTATAAAAGTATTGGTGCACTAAAAATGCCAAAATGCATGACTAGCCACTCGTATGATTTATCCTTGGTCTTAAATGTTGTTTTCCATTCATCTCCAAAGCAAGTTCTAATTTGATGATACCTACTCTTCACGTCAATCTTAGTAAAGATTTGGGCTCCTGCCATCATATCTAACATGTCATCCAATCGAGGAATGAGCAAACAATACTTGATAATAATATTGTTGATGGCTCGACTATCCACACGCATTCTCTATGAGCCATCTTTCTTAGGTGTTAAAAGGGAAAGTACTGCATAAAGGGCTCAAACTCTCTCGTATAAATCTTTTTTGTAACAGTTCATTTACTTCCCTTTGCAATTTGGCATATTTACTAAGGTTCATCATATAATGAGGCAAGTTTAGCAATATGACACTAGAGATAAAATCTATAGCGTGTTGAATTTCATGTATATAGGTAACACATATGGTAGTTTAGAGGGAAAGACATCAAGAAATTTCTTTTAACTCTTTCTTTATCTCTTCAGGTGGTTCATCTGAAAATTTTATCATGATAGTCCAAAATCTTTATAGGAAAAAGACATCTCTCCTTAATCGTTATGGATGTATTGTTAACCCAGGACGCACTAAATGGTTTAGGATGTGGGACAAACTTTAAGCCTAAGCAGGATACGTTACTAGTAGACACTACATTGATATAACTCCAACTATTTATAATGATCTTGCAACCTTTATCTCCATATTTAATGTAAATGTAAAAGATAGTAGTTCTCCTCCAATCTTTAGTTCTTTTAGGTTATATTAAGGCATATCTAACTACATTTAACAGTCTCCCATTCTATAAAGTCCTGCTCGATCTGAGCGGATATAGACTAAACACATCCTAGCAAGTTGGATTTTTCCTCCTCATCATTTAGGTTCTAAAAATCATCAGGATAATGTTTCTACACCTTATCATAATTTTATTTCTCACTCATATCCTCTCGATCCTTAATGAATAAAACCTTATTGGGACAACTAAAGACAAAACCGTAACACTTAAAATATTAAATCCTTGAGGTCATATTAGGTGTTACATGGAGAACAACCTTACCATTGTCTTCCCTAGGTATTTGGAAAATAGTAGAATTAGGTTTACCAGGTGAGTCACCCAATAAAGAATTATTATTATTAGGTTGGGACTTAGGAGAGATACTACAGGTGTCCTAACGTTCTATCCACTGACTTTTATGACCAACTCATAGTTTTGCATTAGGGTATAAGCTTCATCAAGGGTGGACACACCTTTAAACACAACCTCTCTTCAAAAGTCATCTTTCAAACCTTTCCAAAATCTACTTAGAGTCATTTTCTCACCCTCCCTAACCACACACCGTATCTTATATTCATAAAACTATATCATATATTCATTAGCAGGCTTACTTCCTTGCTTCAAGTTATTCAACTAGTCTACGAGATTTCTCCTATAAGAATAAGGTAAGTATTTCTCTTGTAATTTATTTTTCATCTCCACCTAATCAATAATAGGAGGTTGACCTCTCCTAGCCAAAAACTCTTCTACACTTTTCTAATAGAGTTAAGCAGTACCACTAAGTTTCATTTTTGCAAGCCTTGCCCTCTTATTCTCAGACAAATCATATTAGTCAAATAATTGATCCATGGGTTAAATTGACCCTTAAAATTTAGACCTTCTACCTTGATATGTCTAATGACTTGATAATTAGGGTCATTGTAGTCATTATAGACCCTAATTGTAGTTGTACTAGCGGTTCTTAGGGTGATTTGGCCTTTAACGGTAATTGTTAAAATGCTTACTGTCATTAATATCATCAAAGTCATTGTGACCCTAGTGGTGGTCATGTTGGCAATTTTTATAGGAACTAGTCTTTGATGATTCCTACAATTCTCATTAGAATATTCACTCTCACTAGATTGTCTTATTTATAAAGTTTTTATGGATTCTACTCTCTTAGAAAAGTTGTTCATATGAGTGGACATGTTGTTAGTATCAACTTGTATAAGCTGTAATTGCTCTTAAATATCTCTAAGAACGTTACTAGAGTTCAGGTCTATGGTAGTTGTGAGTTCTAGATTGTTTACTAGACGATCACTATATAAATGAATGCAATACTAATCTTAAGATTATGATTGAGATCATAAATGACACTTGCAAGTAAAACACAATATAAAATTAAAACTAATATTTAATTATTTTTTTATTTTGGAGACTAAGTATTAACAAATTTAACCATGGAAAATAGCATGGAAGCAATGCTAGTCATCTAAATGCACACAAGTAGTGCAAATATAATGTTCTAATTTTCCAATAAATTTATCCAAGCTTCACAATTAACTAAGAGGACTGAATATTCAATGTAAATGAATAAATAAGCCAACAGTTAAGTTATCTCAAATTGCAAGACGGACTATATATTTGTGTGCATGCACAAAAGAATAATATCAAAGTTAATTTTGGCTACAAGTGCAGAAATATACAAGGAACAATGATATTCAATGGTTAAAAGAAGTTTGTTGTGGTATATTAACTAGACTGTGATGGGAATATGTTGAAATCTACTACAACTGATGTGGCAGAAACTTCTAACGTGTCAGAAACTTATAGCGTGGTGCTGATGTGGTAGAGATGTTGGCGTGGCAAATGCTTATGACGTGGTGCTGATGTGGTAGAGACTGCTTGCATAATTAGAGACTGCTTGCATAATGCTGGCATGGTAGAGACCGATGCCATGTCAGTTACTACTACTGCTGTGATCGACGTTGTTGTAGCTAAGGGAGTGACTGTTGTCTATTGCCAAAATAAATTGAGAGAAGTTGTTGGTGTATTGTAGCTATTATCGCTAGCGTGAGAAGATCCGGAGTGTTGGAGGTGGCGAATTGATCTGGATCTATGGGCAACAACTGCTACTAGTGGGTAGTGGCTATTGGTTGAGGGAATAGTGTCTTTAGGGATGAATGAGTCTGTGTTGAAGATAAACATTAATTATTTATTTATCTCAACTGTAAATAAAAAAATTAAAGGATTTTCTTAGTCTAGATCAATTATTGATGATGATCAACCTAGAAATCTTCACAAGCCTTAAGAGATCGATTAACTATAAGAATAATTAAAAGCATGTGCTTTGATACCAAAGTTGATACGAAACAATAAATAAAATAAATAAAAATTAAAAAGGAAAGAAAGAAGCTAATAATTAAAAGTAAAGAAAGAAAAGCTATGATGAAGAGATAATGCAGAGGAGGAATAATATGTGAATTTTATTCAATTTATCAAAACTGTCTTACAAATTGAAAAAAAAACATATAAATAAAATAACCCTAAAACATCAAACTAGTAGGCTCAGCTATCAATTAAAATTATCTAATATAAATAACTCAAATAAATTAAAAATGTTTTACATAAATGAAATAAAGATAATAAAATAAGTCCGGATAGACTTAGTTTTCCAACAAAAAAAAAATTATAAGCTAATCCATCATTCATCACACACACACTATAAATTTAGTATCCCCACCATTAACTTAAGCCGTAAGTTGTTAGATAACGAAGTTTTTGCTACCACATTGAATTTTTCCAACTCAAATTTCTTACCAAAATCTCCATAAGAATTTAACTACCTAAACAGGCAATCATGCGGAGGCCATGGACCTCTAAACTTTCTAAATTTACATAATTACTCCACACACACACACACACACACACACACACACACACACACACACACACACACACACACACACACACACACACAAGGGTGGAGGCATGTATGGGCTTAGGTGGGCTCTAGCTTAGGTCGAAAATTTATAATTCTCAATTGAGGTATTAAAAAATTCTGAAAATTTACGTAGAGCCTTCTAATATGATGTTTTAGCTTGGGTTAAAATTTCAGAAGTTTTAGAGAAATTCAGAAATTTAATAAAAAATCACAATTTGACCAGTTTTACGTTATTGGGTGTAATTTTCAATACGACCATCAGATTGAGCTGAAATTTTACGAGAGATCTTAAAATATATTGAATAAAATCTGGTTAAAATTTTAGGATGAACAGAGTTTGCTAGTGCTAACAAAACAAAACATCAAATAAAAGCAAAACGACTCATTAAGGGTAAAATAGTTATTTGCCATTAAAAAATAAAACAAATCAATTCTTCCTTCCTTTTATATGTTGCCGACTAGGTAGAAGCAGAATAGAAAAAGAAAGAAAAGGCGAGAGAGAAAGAGAGAAAAGTAAGGGAAAACATAAAAAAAAAATCCAAGGAAAAAAAATAAGAAAAGTGAGAGAATAATCTTGTAAACTTACAAAGTCCAACTTATAAAATACTAATCTAAGGAAGAATCAAGTGAAGGAAGGAAGAATTAAGAGAGGGAAAAAATTTAATACTTTGTTTTTCAGTTGACATGAGATTGTTATTTTATCCCGGTTGAGGGGTTGTTACAATATCGATTCAGATTCGATTATAGATTAATTATATTCCACAAAACATCGAAGGATGTAACTTTAATAGTGAGTTTATTTTTACTTTCACTTTAATTTTATATACTCTCAAATTTATTTTTTAATATTTTGGGTAGTGTATTTGAATTAAAACTTTACTGTTAACTTTAAAAATTCATGTACATGAGTTAATAATTTATCTTAAAAAATATTATATATTTATTTAATAGTCCAGGGCAGGAAAAATTCCTGGCTCCGCTCTTGTGTGTGTGTGTGTGTGTGTATTGAGATATTGAAATTTCAACAACAAACATTTTCTAAAGCTATCTTTGCTATAAAGTAGAGCTTCTCTTCTCTTTCCCTCTTCATTCGTCGCCTCTTAAAACTCTTCTCTCTGGAAACATGTTGCGTCTTCTGTTTTTGTTAACTTGTGCTTTGGCTCTTCTAGCTTCTTCAGTGGCTTCTGCTGCAATTGTGGAACACTCATTCTATGTAATTCTTCTTCTTTCTTATATTACTACTAAGATTTTTTGTCGACGTTGAGGAAGTACTTGTATATAGTTTCCCGTTTTGGTAAATTACCTCATGCAAAGGTTGCATTAGGATTGTTGTCGTTAATTAAACGATATTTGAGTGGCCAGGATATATAGGATGGTAGCCCTGTTATACCTTGAAGTTTCTTACATAGGAAAAACATTCATCAAATCAGCCATACCCTTTTGTTTTATCTTGCGCTCCTAAATAAGATCCAAATCATGTTCACGCTTAAATGGAAGGGATCGAGAGAAAAGATACTACCTTTGATACTGCAACGTCCCAAGATTCAATATCCTACTAGAAAAGAAACGTGGGTGTCAATTGAACTACGTTCTTTAGCAAATTCAATGCACTTCTTCCCACGATCATCTAAGTTATGGAATTTTTTTTTTCATCCACTTTGGACCGACCTAGATTGCATATCCTAGCAATATTAGTCTGTCGGAGAGTGTATATATATAGGCATGCAAATATATTTTCTACTTGCTTAAACATTTTCTACTTGTTTAATTTATTGTGAATGTTTTAGGTGAAAAACCTTACAGTTCGTCGGCTGTGCTCCGAGCAAGTGGTAACTGCAGTGAATGGAAGCTTGCCAGGCCCAACGCTTCGCGTTCGAGAGGGAGACACCCTCATAGTCCATGTTTTTAACAAGTCACCCTACAACCTGACTATTCACTGGTAAATTAATTCTTGGTTATTTATTTAAGAAGCTAGACAATTGTAAAAAG
>Ga0307509_10005417_pt1 | contig 17766 bp, 15 predicted proteins | sample 10_EM_MG_FD_202245 | JGI IMG/M metagenome (GOLD analysis project Ga0307509, IMG submission 202245) | Populus trichocarpa ectomycorrhiza microbial communities from riparian zone in the Pacific Northwest, United States - 10_EM | ecosystem: Host-associated > Plants > Roots > Unclassified | place...
TTGTTTTTTTTCCTGTCTCGGAGGGGGGAAAGGGGCCGTGTTTTTGCTGTGTTTTTGCCCCCTTTCCAGAGAAGGGAATTCTGGACTTCATAGCACACCGTCCAATTATTAAAGTTTTTACGGTAGTATGCCAGTCCCACCCATTCCCCCATCCCAGGTTTCAGTGAGGGAGCCAACCCAGCAAAACAAGCCCTCCAAAAAAAAAAACATCGCCTTTCGAGTATAATGCAATAGCTTGTCCAACCTCCTGTACCATGCATACTATTCTTCTCAGGAATATTACCCTCTCCCCCGAATGGTAATTCCTCGAGCGCTGTACCGTACAGTGCAAGCAGCACAAGCAGGCATCTCCTCACGCCAATTTCAGATAGTTGCTTTGTGTCCTTCATGCCCGGCTGGTTTTCGGCAAGCACACAATTGTGTTATTGGTGGTAATCGAAGGAAGGCTGTAGAATCGGATAAAAACAATGGAGCGAGATGAAGTCAGGTGAGAAATTGATGATGGATTGATAAAATATTGAGGATTCCCTTAGCACTGACTTACTCGAGTTGTGTGATACGGCACGGTCTGGGAAAAGGATAAATGAAGGGCGCGTGGTCGTTTGGTCATTCAGAAGCCTGAAAACCAGGATGTAACGAAGATGAGCTGCTAATTGTGAGGGTAGCTGTTGGTTGGTAGGGGGGAGAGCAGATGCAGCTAGTGCCAGAGCATCCATGTCTCAGGATCGGTATGGTAGTCTACAATTGGTGAGCCTGATTGTATCGAGTTGAGATTTCAGGCTCACACATGCATTAGCGTAACTTAATCATGGGTGGAAGTGCAATTCATTTTCAGAGGTTCAACTCAAATACTACCACCTTCCCCCTTTCCCCCTTTCACCAAATTCCGCCTGTCTGCTATCCTACTTTTGCACTTATAGCTGCTCAGATTAATCTACCGTTACACGGAAAAGATGTGAGCTACTTGGTTTTTTTTTTGACATATCCTAGGCCAGTTTCAGCACTCCACCCTGAGTGCAGCTACCAGCCCCAACTTACTTTCGTTGGTCCTGACGAACTAGGCAACTTATCCGGATTACCTGGAGGACTTGGAGATCTCCCGCTGCAACCAGACAAGGATGGGTGGCATTCAGTTCTTGGCGCATGGAATGGCACCACCGAAGATCTAGAGGCAGCGAATGAGGCAGCCCAAGTAAACCCAGAGAACAATACTCCTATCCCCATCTCTCCCGTGACTCCGCCCAGGAATGCCCGCCCCCCTCTCCCCGGGATCTTCTGTCACTACCCCATGTGCTCTGGCAACAAGTTAGCAGTTCCCTCTTTGCCAGAACTATACTTGGTCTTAAATTAATGATTGGGACCATGTGACAACCAAAACCGTTGGCTGCACCACATATATCGGTGTCGCTCTGTCCCAATCATTCATTTTATCCAAGTGCTCCTACCTACCGTATCACACTAACACGTACCTGTTACCCCTGCAGCGGCCCTCACACTTGCGCCCCAAGAAGATTTACCTGCGAGGTCCCGAATTGTTCTTGGACTAAAACCTTTAAGACAAAGCAAGCCTTGAACAGGCATTACCGCGCAATGCACCACAATGACCGTGTGGATTTCCCAGTTGAAGGGTGTGTGCGTGTTGGGGCTCACGGGATCAAGAGGGCGGATAATCTTGCTGCACACATGTGGAACAAGCACGGTATTTCTCATGCTAGTCTTTCATCGAGGAATTAAGTTTGCTAGTGCTAGGAAATTTTCTCTTGGAGGTATTGTCATATGTCTTTCTTTGATGGGATAATCCTTCTCTTGTGGGTTGTAACCTCCATTGTGTTCCCTTTGGTCCATCCCGTTTCCTGCATGCTCTACTCCCATACCGACTCAATTCCCTTACGCTTTCAAATGTCTTTACCGTTTCATATCATGTAGCCTCAGGCATCTATTTATCGCGCAAAATCAGCACCCCTTTTATTTTATTTTTTCCCTGTCCCTTTCTTCATTCGCTCATCTTTCCTGTCTTCACCCAAACCACTTGGCTCTCCCCTTTCCCCGATGCCCCCCAGATCCCACTTATGCACCAAGATAGGTTTCCAGTGTGCGACGAACTTGAAGCTTCTCCTCTCACATCTGCACACCTATTGATGCTTTCTATCGTTAAAGATCAATTACCGTCTACTAGTCGGCCCCCTTCCCATGCCACTTCTCTCATGGCCGGCAAAGGCAAATGTGATCTGCGAAAGCGAAATGATAAGCACCACCGTAAATATACTTGCGACCCACAATTGACAGCCTGGCCCCTTGCCTTCACAATACGAGAGAAAACATACCACCTAAGCTTGTCCGGCCGGATCTCGTGATTCTCGTCAGCTTGCATTTCTAATCTTAGCCTATCGTACTACGCTTATTGTAGTTTTGTGCAGCAAATTTCGTTATGCAATCTAATAGTGAATTTAACTAGTTTGAAACACTGAATTTCTTTATTAGATTTCGTAGGACAAAAGTGATAGATATGCACCTTATTCAATCAAACACTATAAAATCCGTGGTAGGGGGTAGGCTATTTTGCATGGAAGGTAAATATACATTTACCTAAGCACAGAAGATCCTAGGTGTTTTCAAAGGTTGAGACTGTGTTATAGGACATAGTCTGAATCTGCCATGGCACCAGAGCGCCTTTCGTACACTAGGTCATTAATCAACAATTTAAACTTTCTCCACAATTGGGAAGGGAATCAGATATCTTGGCTGTGTGAGAAAGCAATTTCCAGAGAAGCATGCTGCCGGGCCCCTGCGCCAACAACCATCCAACCGTTCACTGCAAAACGAGGATTGAGTATAACCCCCGCCCCTCCCTCCCCCTACCCAAAAACAAACTTCACTCAGTTTGCCCTTTGGAACTCCCGGATGCCAGTAAGAACAGTTTATCACCAGCGCGCCGTAAAAACTGGAATAATTGGGAATCTGGTTAGGGTGTTGGGGTTGGCTGACCTAATTCAATACTTTTTTATTCGTCCCAAGTGTTTTCCCCCGGTAAGACATCGGGGGAGGGGGCGGGGGCTCTCGACTCCCTAGTGTGATCGCCGATATATTCTTACAGTAGCTATCATATTGCTATTATCAGGGAATACAGTATAAATTTGGAAGACCCTGAATGAGCTAGCAATGATAAAAAAAAAGTGTCGCAAATCGAGCTATGTTTTAGAGGAAATTAAACTGCGAAAAAGAGAGACGAAATTCTGTGCTTGGGTGGCGATCATGCAAAATATTATTACCCCTTGAAGCAATTTCTCTCCCGGCAGCCCTTTCTTACCCATGCTAGGGTATTCTGGGTCTTACAAATTTATACAGTCGGCGGGTGATGAAAAAGGGAAATCGGCAGGGTTAGGGTTTCGGCTCGTATTTGATGCTACGGTAATAGGCACTTTCAGCAGATCCCTGTTTTGAGTTCGAATTCGAGTTCGAAAAATGATAGGCACAACTGCCCAGATGACACTAGCTGTAAATTGAGTAGCTTAGAAGTTTGACACCAGATCGGGTATGCTATGTTATGATTTCTTGAGGGTCACATCCATCGTGGTACTGAACTAATATATTTATGGATGAGTATTACTTCGCAATTTTGGAAACGTCGCTAGAGGTGTCTATCATTTTTCGAACTCGAATTCGAATTGAAAAACAGGGATATGCCGAAAGTGTCTAATGGTTCGGTCGTAGATAGGCAGGGTTTACCTCGACGGTGATGCTAATGCAATCTTCCGCGTTTAAGTTTACCCGTTACTGAAAGTAGTAACTTACTGTACGAATCAGGAACAGTGATTAGAAGCCTGTATTTTCCCGATGTCAAACCTTATCTGAACATCTTATCCCTGTAACCACACCATTCAATATTTCCGACTGGAGCCGCAATGTCTTGGCAACAGTGCCAGAACAACAGTTCATCGACGAGCCGCTCGGCTATCTCTTATATCTCGGGTCCGGCCTACCCCAGGGCCTGCCACCTTCCCCACTTTTCATGGAAGCGTTCCATTATTCTCTAATCTTGTTTCGTGATACCGGTATATGTGGTACGCATCATGGCCATACACCGGGAGTCTCTTTTGAAGGGAGCTATCGCCAATGGTGTAGTCCGTTGGTGGCAGGACTAGGAGCTCCGGTGTACCCACAGCTAAAAGGTATTCATTCCCTCTAAGTAGTATTCCAAGACTCATCGCACAATCCCTCGTTTAGGGATGGGATATCTCGATCGCACCGCAACGACCCTCCATGGGCGTCGCTCTTCACTCTATTTTCAACGACCTCCGCGCTAACCTGCATAGCAACCTCACTCCCCGTCTCCCTCCTCTCTGAAAACCACCAAACTGATTGACGACATCCGATATCGCGTCCTCCACTTTCCCCACGCCGATCATGAGCAATTCAACATCGTCTTCGGCGTACATGCCGCCCCGGGAATAAAGCTAGTTTCTCGAAGCATTCACCAGCCGCAAGGGCGGTTTCAAGTCCCGATATTATGTGGATGCATGTGCGAGTCTGTTGCCGTGAGCGCGCTAGCGGGACTACCCATTCCCCCTCCGACACGGGTGGAAATTTGGTTGAAGGGACAGCTATGCTGAGATTCGTCATGACTACTTACATAGCTGGCACGGCCCAACTTCCCCAAATGATGGCTGCTAAGGGATTGGGCTAGGAGACGGCGAGACGATTGCCGGGGATAGTATTCCCTGTTGTATGCCGTAGCATTAGTCGCTTCCGCCTCGCTTGGCTTCGGTGGTGCTTAGGCAGCCTCGGGCTTCGGCGTCCTAGGTTTATACAGAGAAGGAACAGCTTGATAATAATATGCCTGAAGGAAAAATACCCACTATTTCGCTCCCTGCAAGGTGCCTAGTCCCCCCATTTTTGGCCGTGACAAGAATCCTTACTATCTAGAAAGAGGCGGTATTGGGCATCCTGAGACTGTTCGTTATTTCCGGGAAGAAGTGGGTCTCCAGATCTTTAGATCTTGGCAGTTATTAAGGCGGCAGGTGTGGTATCCTCACAGTGTTAAGCTGGACCGCTGATTTTGTAATATATGGCGGTGATGCCACGTTCCTTCAACCTCCCATAGTACTTGGTGTAGAGATATAAGCTAGCTAGTTAGAATCTGGAGATTTTTTTTCGAAATGTCTCCGGGAGGCTATCCAGCGTCTGCTCATTGGGAGTTGAGGATCATGGATTCGCGGGGGAAGGGGAATAGGCTTCGTACTACCGGGGGGGGCAATGCCAGATGACTGACTGAGCTGAGCGTTTTAGATAGCTTTTAAAAGCGTAATTTTGTATTGGCTAACCTCAATTTTCCCACTAGCTACACTAGTCCTAATGGTAACCAAGATGCCGTTACTGCAGTGCCTCTTCTTACTTCCTACAAATACTCTCTGCGTCCCAATTCTCGCTTCCAATGCATGGTTTGCACATAAACAACTCCTCCGCATCCCACTTAGCCTTGATTCTGAGCAGCCTATCATAGTTCTTTCCCCAGAAAACTTCCTGCCAGCTCCTCTCATTTGGTTCCGCCTCGTTGATATAAGCACCCATGTCGGGCTCCAACGCAGCGAGAATGGGAGTTTCGACATCCGTCAGGTTCCGTGCTATAATGGCCTGCTCGGGGAAAGGAGTGCTTGTTTCCCACCCCCGCCCAAACAAAAGGTGGACGAGAGCCTTTCTCCAGGATGGGTTAAGCGCTGAATCAATACCTTCGTTCCTGGCCACTTGGCCACCTGCAACAAGATGTCCAATGAATACTGTGTTCTGGTTTGGCCCGAGGGTCTTGAAGACTTCGGATAACCTCGTTGGCCCATCAGCGGACTCGAGAAATTTGCGGGAGATAAGGCGTGAGGAAAACAGGGAATTACTGGCGGTCACGTCGGTACCGGTTAGTATCATGTCTATCCCAACGCTGATGGGAACCGAGGGAAGCTGGGCCCAGTCTACCCGTGAATTGGGGTATCCACGTGCTTTCTGGACAACCGGTGCAAAAAGGGCTTCCGTGACGTTGGTGTTGGATTGACCAGCGAAGAGCGCCCCAATTATGATGCTGTTTGTTTCGTGGAATATCCAGTAGTATCCCGATCCACCCGCATCGGAGAGCTTTGGGAGGAAACTATGGAAGTCTGCTACGAACGAGTAGAATTGGTCCCTGTCTGGGATTGTTGCGTTCAAATTTGAGACTATCACCGTGTTGTCGGGGAAGGTGCGAATGGTAGCGGATGTTACCACCCCGAACGTGCCACCACCGCCACCTCGAAGAGCCCAGAAGAGATCCGAATTTTGGCACTCATTGGCAGTTACATGTTTGCCCTAGTAGAGTAGACAATTAACCATTTATACCAACTGATGAGGCATTCGTGCGGGGAACTTACATCTGCAGTAACAATCGTGAACTGGTAAGCGTTATCAGACCCCATCCCTTTCCACGGCCCTAAAGGCGAATGTCCGCCCCCCTGAATATAACCTCCAGCAGCACCGACCGTATTGGCAAGCCCGACCGCCGCGGTTTTCTCCTTATCCTTTAATGCTGAATATAATGGCTTCAGCTGTACCCCGGCACCAATAGTAACAGCTTCCTTGGCCTTCTTCCACTTGCAACCTGCCGGCGTAAAGCTTCCTGAGAACTCGATGCTGTTCATGTTGCGTGTCCAGATTTGCAGTGACCCCCTACCAGCTGATCGCCCAAGGTAATCATGCCCTGTGTTTTTGATGACAAGCCGAAGGTTCCTATCACGAGCAAAGTCGACAGCCGTTTGAATCTGTGTTGGGGAGGTCGCTGCAACGGCATATACTGGTACATTCCCTTGGCCGCATGGGGAAGATCTGAGAGTATCGATGTAGCAAGTCTCATTTTTAACAGCTGACGTCTCAAAATTTATCTGTTGATATCCACCTTTACCGAAGAAACTGTTAGTGAGAGCCGGGCTCGTAGAGGGCCCAAAGGGTACTTACCTGGGAAGCTTCCCCTCCAGACAGAGAGATTATAGTTGGCTTTGGCGTCATCGCAAGCTGCTTGATCAAATGTCGGATCATGGCAGGGCGACGCAACGGGTTTGACGGCAATCAGAGATCCGGAAACTGATTCATTAAAAGAGGCCCACTCGAATGGTTTTGGCCAGCAAGAATCAGTTGGAAGGCATCGGCATCGAGAGTACTGTTGGCCCCCCGAATCCGAATCGTCGGCCGCAAGGCCAAGCGGAAAAAAGAGAATAGTAGAAAAGGCAATTGAGAGGATTAGGGACTTCATGGTGAGAAAGAATCCTATCTATCGAACCCTTGGTACTAGCCTGAATTGAACGGCGTCCAAGAGATCAGGTCTCGCGTTTATATATTCCGGAGAACCAACCCTCTAACCACCAGGCTAACGTAAACCGGTTTGGTCAAGCGAACGGCTAATGGCTATAAAGTTTCCCGCCCACTGTAGACCAGAAGCCATCCATATCCACTCTGCCCTCCAGAGCCAGCCTAAGCCATTATGCTCATCTTCGCTACGCTCCAAAGGTACTTGGAGATGCATAAAGTATTCGGATTGGTTAGCGCCAAGATCTGAACTTTTTGGTGCGATCTGGGACATCTTGGCGCCAACCCATCCGAATACTTTATGAATCGCCAAGTAGAGAACCGCAAAGATCTCGCGGTGGTTACACACTCACATGGCACACCCCCGCCCGAAGTGCGGATCCCTACACTTGCATTTTCTACAAAAATTAGTGACGAGGTTGCGGCTCCCCGAATACGAGGTTGGTTGCGGAGGATTATGATGACCGGGGAAACTGGAGGAAATCATGCCATCACGGGTTCCCGGCGGCCGACTTCCGAGACGGCGGTTGGCCCGTGGGATACGGTTGCCAAGAGCGTATCGGCAACGCCTGAATGCTTAGGCACCATGGTTAGGCAACTCAAGAGCTTTACCATGTTTTTCTCGTATACTGCTCTACTTGGCTGATTCGCTGTCTGGTGGTGAATAGAAGAATGGTTATGGGGCTCACTGCACCGCAGGGTACGGTTTGCAGCGCAGTTCGCTCTGTTGGACAAAGATCATTCGTTGTCTTGAGCTAAAGATGGAACCTATATCGATGTTTGCCTAGCTGGTCTAAAAACCACTCACTCGGGATATTTTTCCCCCGCAATCGAGTCCACCCAAAGTTATTATCGTCGTTTCCTCTCAACTCTCCCCCTCTCGATATAACGACAGTCGGGGCTTAAATTATTTCCTGACTAAGAGAGCTGAAGCTGAAAGAAGGAAAGCAGGAGGGTGGGTAGTAGGAGGTTTCGTTTGGAAAAAAAAAGTCTTTAAGAAATTCTTGCACAGACAATTCAAACTAATGATGTAAATTTAGGAAAACATAAGGAACTAAGTGAGGATTCTTGCTGAAATACGATGGTGCAAGAATTTTTGAAGGGCAATCGGACAAACACTATTATGATCGTCGACCCTCTGAGTTGGTTGCTGGCACCAGTCAAGCGGTCCCAACGGTTTAAGAGTGGTTCAAGACTTCGATTTCCCTACCGGAAATCGATTTTGGGGGCATTCACACTTTCGCCCTCCAACAATTAGCGGGAAGGGCAGTCCGGCTATTATAACCCTTATATCCTTCGTCTCTGATCTCTGGGCTGTTATCGTATATCCCTTGCCAAGCACTCTATTAGCGCTTGCTGACTCTACTGTAGTTACCTTGGCACCACGCTGGATGTCGAGACTTTAAAGTTTGGACTTAACAAAAAAAAAAACTAAATTTAGCAAGGTATCTAAAAGGCTCACCCTGGGATATTCTAGATTATTATTTTTTCCACCACCGCTGTGCGCGAGGATAGGTGGAAGAAAAATAACCGGGAAACAAGGGGTCAGATTTTGGCTGCTTGCCAGTTTCGTATTATGCTTCTCCCTTTGCTAGGGTTGGTGGCTTTCGGGTGACGTAGGGTAAGGCGGGTTTTCAATCTAAAGCTATGATACCAGTTGGCTTACCTCGGGATCGTACTGACTTGGGTTGCAAATAAGCCTGGATTAGCGGTGGCTCTCGTTATTTGGGTGCAAAGAAAAATCTTGAATGGTGAATGCAATACTTGTAGAATGACTTGGCCAGAATATTCCGGTCACGGCATTGCTTTGGTAGCGGAACTGTTGATGCGGCAGTTGTATACGGGAACCGGAACTTTTATGCGCGGGGGGAGATCCGGCCCATGCGCGTTTGGAGGACGGAGCCTCGGCTTTCTACGACATATAGCCTCTGTTCGAAAAGATCGGGAATTGTGGAAATTTAAAGTCAGAAACACGGTTGTTCGATTGGCTCGAGCACACCGAACCCTCCAATCAAAGCCCTAGAAGCGCGATCGCCGTTTCCCCATATTTTCTACCGGGGACTGTACTACCCTCGGATCCCGCAATTTCTACCTAGGAACAATTATACGGGGTTTTTAATATTATCACAGTCATGCTTTCTCACCCACCCAAATTATTCCTGCACTACTACGTGAACTTAGGTACCGGAATGAGTGTAAGTTTTGTCAGAACTCCCGGGGAAGGAGGGGGGGGGGTAAACCTCTTCTGTAATTCAGGGCTCCATAATATCTTTCAATATGCAAAGCCTGTGTGGATCGTAGATTGGAATGCGGAGATGGAGAATCCGGTATTTGTTAAGAATATCAGTATTGAGACAAGGGGATGTGTAATTCCGGCGATATCGAAGCGTCAGTTGGCTTCGAGACCTGGGAAATCAACTGGAACGATCAGTATTGATCGGGGCTGCGAGCGCACTGACGTTTTGAAAGTGTTTGTCAAATTACCGGAAGAACTTTGTTTTGATTTCGAGTTCGTTAGCTTCGCTCTGCCTGGGCTGGTTGGGAAGCCTTAGGTTGGAGTTGAGAGTTTGGCCATCTGTAGGTTCCCAGCGCGTGACGGCTGGATACCTACTAACTGGGGGTAGATCCTAGTAAGTTGTCCAGAGGCTTCAAGATGCCTTCATTCGGCCTCACGGATTTTCTTGGGATGGCCGGGCTTGGCACACCTGGAGATTGGATCAGCGATCAATCTGCCGCCATTTCACCGGAATTGTTTGGCTAAATCATTTTAGATACAACAAAATCCCCCTCATCGCCCGCGGGTCGATTTCACAGCTGGATACCTAGCTGTCCACCTCCACAACTCCGTTTCCCCACTCAAAGCACCCCTCTCCCTAACCCAGTCCCAGAGTTACACCCTAAGGGCCACGACAGGATCGCGGCCTTAAAATTCACTTCCCCGTACGTCATCAACATCTTCACCTCTGCCATTGGCGCCCCCTGCCCCTCACACGATCCCCCTCTATCTCGGGGAACTAGCACTTCTCACCTCAAAGAGTCGAATTTCATCCAGTAGGGAGGTAGCAGAATTGCGCCAATACTCTTATCAAACAAACCCCTAATCCTCGTAAGTATCCGTAGCTCCATCGATAATCCAGCCGAGGTAATTATCTGTACCGGTGGGAAGCCAACTAAACCCGAAGTATTCTATGGGACATCGTCATCCGAGAACCAGCTGTTGCGAAGAAAGTTTACTCGGAGGACTTTTGGAATATTGGGCAAGGGTGCTTTTAGGTACTACATTACCCCACTATTTGCGATCTATGGACTATGGACTGACTCAAGGTTTTCTCCCCGGGCCCTGCGGCCACTGCCACATGCCCTACGTGAAACCGAAATAGGGAAAGGAACGAAGCGTCGTACATAACATACCTTAGAAACTGGAATAATTGGACCTCTCGCTAAGACGTTCGAAATTTCCTCTCTTGGATAGGGGGGCGAGCGCACAGCGAAAAGTGACCTCCTGAGACCGAGCTTAAGACAGAAAAAAAAGAAAAAAGAGTCAGACCATACCAACAAAGGCAACTCCAACGTCCTAGAGTCAGGTCCAATTATTCCAGTTCTTACGGTAAGCGAGGACGAGAATAATCATTGCAAGCGTTTTTTCCGGACATCATGCTATGCACCTGGTACCCGAGAGTGGGTCTAGGATGCCAAAGGTTGGGGTTGGGGATATTGCTGGGGCTTGGTAGGACGGTGATGTGGCAGTTGATGAGAACTGTTGGACTAGGCGGGGGTTGCTTGGAGATTTTTTTTATGATAATATATTTTTTCCGCTTGCCGTCTACTTCCCTGCCCCACGCAGGACAGGTGTGTGCCCACCTCGGGGGCATCCCCCTCCATGTTACCGGTATTTAGTATTACTTTTTTGGAATAATGGTAGTAGCTGTTTATATGGAACCGAGCGACATTGGCGGTATTAGTAATGCTGCAACACATGTCCATATACCATAAGAACCGAAATAATTGAGCCCCCCCTTTGGATGTTAGTCGTCTCTGCGTGTAAAGTCAGGTACTTTGTTGTTTTAATTGTCTCAAACTGAGGCCGAGGAAGCCAGGCTTCGTGGTGCTTTCGTCTCCTGTCCAAAGGACGGAATCTTGGACCTCTTGGGGCGAGGTTCAATTATGATAGCACTTACGTTACGCAAGGGCGAACGCTTGAGAAATGCCGGAATTGAACGTTGAAGCAACCTCGTATACCGGCCCCACCCATTCCCACGTTCCCAGTTGAATCGCGGAAGTGGAATTAGCGAAGCAAATCTCCGCGGCATTGTTATCCTACCTCTCCTTCCAAAAATTATTTGCAATAACCGATCTAATCTCTTGTACCCTTCATGTACTTCATAGCAGCACTCTCGGCACCCCCTTATGGCAGTTCTCTTCCTACAAGCAGCAGAGACCAACATCTCCTCCAGCCAGTTTCAATTACTTGTTATGTGCCCTCTGTGTGGGGCTGCTCTGTAGCAAGCGCACGATTGTGTTATCGGTGGTACTAAATGGGAGGGTAGGGTATTTAATTGGAGAGGTAGGGGGAGATACCATCTAGCGAAAACTAGAAGATGGGTTAGTGCGGAAAGTAGAATTCACTTTTGGACTGAGATGGTCGGGTAGAGCATTGGTATCAAGCTGGAAAATGCCCTTCACACTTGTGGTCTGCTGTGGCTGATATAGAGGGTCGAATTTCAAGGCGAAACGGACTACCGTAAAATCTCGCGTTTAATGAACTGGCCTGGGCTAGGACTTTTCAAAATCTCTGATACTAAGGAAACTGGGCTTTTGGGAATTTGGGAAAAGACGAGATGTTTGGCCGATCATTAATTCAAAAATTTGGCCGCTTGTAAACTGTCCTAGTCCAGGCCAGTTCATTAAAGACGAGATTTTACCGTAGTCCCCCATAAGAGAAGACCGGAACCTGGGAGCTATAGCACCGCCTAGGGAATAACGAAAATGAAGAGTATACGACTACTCAACCATTCGGAGGGGTAGATCATAGTATTTGAGTTGGACCTCGAAAGATGAATCACACTTGGATAAATGCATAGGTTATTCTAACGGATGCACGAGCCCGAAATACTCGCAGTGTCGAAGCGTTTTTAAAAAGACTACTATTGCGCACGGCCGAAATCTAAGCAAAAAGGCCGGATTTTGGTGGTATGTAATAGCAGTCTTCTTTAAAAACTCTTCGACACCGCGAGTATAGGTGCTGAGCGATTATGATAGCCAATGGTAGATGATTAAACTGACCTTGAGCTAGTGCTGCGCGACACGATACTTGCATGAGCACTCTCGACCAACCAATACACGCCCTCGTAGCCCATATCTAACCTGGGCTACTGGTGCGGGTACTGTACTCGAGTGCTCGCAATGTCGAAACGTTTTTTTAAAAATAGGCTGCTATTGGATACCACCAGGGTTTGACATTGTTGCTTTGGTTTGGCCGGCATGCAATAACGGTATTTTTAAAAAACGCTTCGACCTTGCGAGTATATCCTGGCAAAGAGAGGCCTCTAACTGCTGAGCGCGCATAGGCTCTTTATTTTTGCATTTACCTACAGGAGACCACCCTATTTAGCGGGGTTACAGCCTGCCAGCGCATCAGTATTGGTATTTTAGGTTTGAAAATAGTACCGGTAGTCTTAGAGTCTCCCCGTGCTCTAGATTCCGTTCTTACGCTTTTAAATAGCGATTCTGTCTCCTTCTCGTCCACTCTCTCGAACACATCCGCGAGCAGTCAGTCCACTCCAGCCCCCCAGAAAAACCACCGCCTTGCAAGGTAGATATACTACTCAACCCCCCTCCCCATCTCCAAAACCTTCAATTTGGTAATCCATTCTGCCCTCTCCGCGACTCCCCAAACCACTCCTCACTTGTTACTTTATTTTAAAAATGGGTTGGTTTTGCGTAAGTCATTCATTACTCTGGTTTTAACCTATTGGAACCATCCACTCATACATTTTATAGAGTAATTGTGGATTTGGTCCGCACGACCCTAAGATCCATCAATTTTGTATTGAGTGCGGCTTTCCAAACAGTCCAGGGGCCCCACAAGGACGGCAGGGATAATGCAAAAAAAGGGAGAAACGGGATGGGACGTGATCGCTAGCCATGGTCCTGTATAGGGCAAATTACTCGGGGGGGGTACCGGGCTAGGCTGGGACTGCAGGGGACGGCTGATGGCCAGGGGCTGGAGACAAACTATGAGTGATGTATGGTGGTGTCCTGTAACTAGCAGAATAAATGATGTGCCTGCAAGAGGGGAAATAAGGTTAAATAGATCATCAAGTGCTCCAAGGGTTAAGATAAGACGGAGCCAATCATTCCGCTAGGAGCCTTATTTTCTCTTTTAAATACTTAGGGCCCGTTTACCTATAGACGGCCGTCTAGCAACCAGAGACGGTGCCGACCGTCAAGGAAGGTTAAACGGTGGGAGGTGTGTAGGGTGAATGGATGGGTGCGTGTTTACCTAATTATACTGTCTAGTGTCGTTTAGTGTGAAAAATTTGATTAATTGACGGGAGGTGTGCAACCATGTAGCTTTCGGCTCGCAACAGTGCTTGGCAACCGAGATAGTAAACTGACCAACAATGTCTCCTCACAGAGAGAGGATAGGAATTTTGTCTCTGAACTCACTCTGGGTGATGAGAGAACAAATTGCTATTTGCAGAAAAAAATTAGAGCTAATCGATAGCTATTCTTGCGATTGCGTGCATGATGTATGAGTGTTGTTGATAGACGGTGGTTGCAAAACGACCTGTTGAGCAGCGTCAGGTTTTGACCGTCTAGCAGCAAGAATATTAGACGGTTGAAAACTGGGTAAACAGTTTTGCCATGTCTATCGGAATATGTTCCTGGTTGAGACGCCACCGTCTAGTTTCCCCACCAAAATATGAGAACTAGACGGTTAGGTAAACGGGCCCTTACATGAGTCTTTTGCTTTAACTATAGTCACGGTGGTGATGTCGCAACAAAACCGAAGAACTAATGCAACCAAAGTTGACTCGCAGCACGATGCCTAAGATTTTCCAGAAGAGTTACCAGGAAAGTCAATTGACCCTCTCTGATCCGGATATCTGCAACCAATATGAGAAAGTTCTGATGGCGATAGTGCTAGTACCTTCTCCAGCAAGGATATGCTTGCTACTTTGCAGATTCATGCCCGTGGTTTTTGAGTTGTAATTTGGAAAACGCCCCTGGCTTTTTTATTTCTCAAAGATGTGTTCTTCCTTGCTTATTAGTTTACGCACTATGGCACATGATTTACCTGGTCATAAGTTATGAGCGAGATCGAATCGTGATCTTGAAGTTTCTGAGCATACCAGCCAAGGAGATGCAATAGAAAAATACCACAGGGCCCGGTAGGGCCCTGTAGGGCGTCTAGTCCTACCTCCATCTGACCTAGTCCGTCCATGGAGTCCAAGAAAGACGGACTACCAGCGGTAGTCCGTCCGGTCCTAGCTCCAAGGCGAACGGACCGGACGGTTTGGAACACAGACGCAAACACTCCTATGCATCGCTGCGGGAAATTATTCTGCCTAAGCGGGCTTCTCGACTTAGGGTCCTCCTGATCCAGACTATCAAGCGAATGGCCCAGAGCCACGGGCAACTATCCACCGAAAATATTAATATCTTTCCCGAGAGTATGGAGCAGCAGATACAAAATGGTGTCCTTCTTGTTAGAGTTGACGGAAGTGGGCCTTTGACAGACAAAGATGTGAGGGTAGATGTGAGAGGGAAGGTATGATGCTCTTGTAGGTCGTAACCTTCATTGTGTTACTTTTAGTTCATCCTATTTTCCGTCTGCTATACCCCCATGCCTGCTCGATTCCTGTACACTTTCAAAACGTCTTTGCCATCCCATATCATGCAGCTTTACGCAGCTATTTGTCCCACAAGATCAGCACCCCTTTAATTTTAATTTTTACCTTTTCCCCCTTCACACAAATCATTTTACTCTCCCCTTTCCCTAATGCCCTCCAGATCCCGCCTATGCACCTACATAGCCCCCCAGTGTTGGACAAACTTGTAACTTCTCTTCTCTAAACTTCTACACACGTAACGATGCTTTCTATTTTTAATCGCCGATATATTCCTACAGTAGCTATCATATCATGGAATACGGTATAAATTGGGAAACCCGGAATCCGCTAGCAAGGGTAAAGAAGTGCGGCAAATTGTGCTACTTTTTAGAGGAAATTAAACTGCCGGCGGAGGCGCAATTCTGTGCTTGGGTGGCGATCATGCAAAATATTATTACCCCTTGAATCAATTTCTCCTCCGGCGACCCTTTCTTATCCATGCCAGCGTATTCTGTGTCTTACCAATTTATACGGTTAGGCGGGTGATGAACGAGGGAAATTGGCAGGGTTAGTCTTTCAGCTTGTATTTGATGCTACGGTAATGGTTCCGTCGTAGATACCGTAGGTGGAGATTGTGTCTTTTCTCGGTTTCGTGGTTATCTAAAGATACAGTAGTCTTAACACAGAAGCTATTGTAAATTTATAAACTTTTTTCTCTTAGGTCGGTCACACAGTGACGCATTTTCGGGTTCTCGACAGGCCGGGTAGGAAGGGTTTAACTCGAGCGTGGTGCTAATGCAATCTCCCGCGTTTAGGTTTACCCGTTACCGTATTATCTCCTATTATCCGGTTTTCCGCCAAGACTTGCGTCACTTAAGGTTGGACGGTGCATGGAGTTAGAAATCGGCCCTTTCAATACACCCACTTAGCACGGTAACTAGAGGGTGGTTTTAGGTGTCCTGTAATCCAACACTAAGTTGGTGGCGCTTGTTTGATCACCATCCCAACCCTTGTAAATGAGTGAAAATAGGTGAAAATGGGTGATTGCGACACACTCAGCCGCAGTGTTGTAGACACCTAAAACCACCCTCTAGCTACCGTGTTAAGTGGGTGAATTGAGAGGACCGGTTTCTGACTCCATGCACCGTCCCACACTAAGGAACGCCCGGTCTTGGCGGAAAACCGGATAATAGGAGATAATACGGTACAAGGGTCAGGGATTTAGTCATGGTACAGCGCCGGGGTAGTTCAAGTTGGTTCTTGAAAGGAACTCTGGAACACTGCAACCAAAACACCACTCTGACAACAAGAAAAATACAAGTATGCTCAGGTGGTGCAGAACCTCTTTAACACGATTTCTTTACCAGGAGGTCTACAAACCTCAAGCTACAGATATTTCTAGCTACAGCATATAGAAAGGGGGTGCAAAATTAGATGATATACTGATATATTCTCTATGTATGAATAATGAATTTGGCTTGAATCATATGGAGCCTTTGAGTGAAATTTTGGGTTGATTGGTGACTGCAGACTGCTTGAAATATGCTCAGGTTTTAAGTAGTAACTTACCACACATAAAAAAATATTTAGAAGTGTTCAATTTGATGAGCATTTGAAATTATTAATTTCCCTTATCATAGTTTTTTTTTATTGATTTTTCTGGCATGAAGAGAGCCCATAAATCTTATGATGTTTCCTTCCTAGTGTACTACACCTACTGAGACATTACTTATGCACTGTACCATGACTAAATGCCTGACCCTTGTACTGAAAGTAGTACGAATCGGGAACAGTGATTAGAAGCCTGTATTTTCCCGATGTCAAACCTTATCTGAACATCTTATCCCTGTAACCACCACACCACTCAATATTTTGTAATGGAGCCGCAATGTCTTGGCAACGGTGCCAGAACAAGAACGCTCGTCGATGAGCAGCTCGGCTATCTCTTATGTCTCGGGTCCGGCCTACCCACAGGGCCCCCGCCCCGTTACCCACTTTTCATAGAGGCGTTCCACTATTCTCTAATCTTGTTTTGTGACACCGGTATATGTAGTACGCATCATGGCCATGCACCGGGGGTCTCTTTTGAAGGGAGCTAACACAATCGCCAATGGTGTAGTCCGTTGGTGGCGGGACTAGGAGCTCCGGTGTACCCACAGCTAAAAGGTATTCATCCCTCTAAGTAGTATTCTAAGACTCATTGCTCAATCCCTGGTTTAGAAATAGGATATCTCGATCGCGCCGCAACGACCCTCCATGGGCGTCGCTCTTCACTCCATTTTCAAAGCCCTCTATGCCAACCTACATAACAACCTCACTCCCCGGTTCCCTCACCTCCGAAAACCACCAAATAAATTAACGACATCCGATATCGTGTGCTCCACCTTTCCCACGCTGGTCATGAGCAATTCTACATAGTCTTCGGCGTAAATGCCACCCCGGAATAAAGCTGGTTCTCGAAGCATTCACCAACCGCAAGGGCGGTTCCAGGTACCGACAGGGTTCCGAATGGTCGGCGGAAGACTGGACTGGACTAGCTAGTCAGGTCGAAAGTCAAGTCTAGTCCAATGGTGGAAATCAGACCGACTGGACAGTCAGGATTATGGAAACC
>Ga0307509_10005418_pt1 | contig 17766 bp, 18 predicted proteins | sample 10_EM_MG_FD_202245 | JGI IMG/M metagenome (GOLD analysis project Ga0307509, IMG submission 202245) | Populus trichocarpa ectomycorrhiza microbial communities from riparian zone in the Pacific Northwest, United States - 10_EM | ecosystem: Host-associated > Plants > Roots > Unclassified | place...
ACCCGTAGTTATCAGCCAGAAGAAAACTCTTGCAGGTGTCGGCAAGGATCGAGATGAAGCGTTCCCGTTCTGGGACCAGTAAGCCTATCTCCACACCCACTGTACTTAACCTGTGCTAACTCCCTAGCTAGTGTGTATACTGCCGCGGCTGCGTCAATAAAAGTGAAGCTTTACAACGATGATGGGGTCGAAGACTCTGTAAGCCGACCCCCGTACAAGCACACGCCGTCCTCACTGCACGTTATCAGGACACCCCACAACCGTCCGGTTCGAGTACTCCTCTTGACCGTACGTCCACCGGCATAATCTCGAACAAGCCTCAAAAGCTCGGGCTGTCGGCTCTCACGTCAACTGCCTCAGAGGCCCCGGGGCTGAGCGTTATGGCTCTTGCAAAAAGAGAATCTGCGAGACGTGGTCTTTACTCCCGGTTTTTCCGTGGTCCAGTACTCGGCTCAGATCCTAAAGAGCCGCAAGTCCCTGAGGTTGCCCAACCATTCCGGTCAGGGTTAAGTGATCCAAAGTCCGGCGTGTCAATCATGGAAAAGAGGAAGGGGAAAAAGCGGAAATCTCGGGAAGAAGAAGAGGGGGTAGAAATAGCGCAAAAGAAACGAAGGCTGAAGAGGGAAATGAGGCGGTTGTGGAAAGAGGCGGGGAAGAGGAAGAGGGAGGTCTCTGAGCCACGATCGCATGGTGAGGTCGAGGCTGGACTTACGGAGGAGCTGATAGCCCCGGAAGGATCAGTGAAGGATGGCGATACCACGGACTACCCCCGCAAAAAGGATCGTAAGAAAAAGAGGAGGCGGGACGAGAGTGAAGGCACAGTATATCATAGAGGTTGAACGCATCGGGCTGGGTGTTAGAGTAGATTGCATTTCGTTCGATTATACAAGTAGTACAATGCTTCCGTCTGAGATGAGGATACACAAGGGAGACGGGATCTTGCCGAGCATACAGAAGTGGGATAAGGTCCCTGAAACGCGCGGCGAATGGGTGAGGAGTTGAAGAATGGAGTGCCTTTGGTAGAACGACGAATCTCATGCGCGTGCGCTACGCCAAGCACTCTGCAGGGTAATTCTACGTGCCTGTCAACGGTTCAGAGATGGGCTCGGGTAACCTAGGGAGGCCGCATACCTGTTCGAGTGTGATCGAGCCTTCACGCAGTTCGATTTTCTGTCGACCGGGGACGGAGGGAGTAGTCTCATCTTCATCGTCGTCATCGTCCTCCATACCTCCGCGCCCACCTCTTATCGCTGCAAAGGCAGAATTGCTACCGGCCAGTGAGAAAGGGCTGGACTTCACGGCCGTTCCAAACACGCTGGTCGTGGATGGGGCACCAAACGTGGCAAAATCCGTGACAACCTTGCGCGGTGGTGAACTGGTCGGCGTTGGGGGCATTCCTGAAGAAAATGAAGACGAAGAAGATCCAAACACCGTCCTCCTCTCAGGTGATCGCGGTGGTATCGATGGTGAGTAGACTGCGATGATGATTAATCGGGTGATAGTGAGCAAGGGGTTAGCCACGCACGTGTAGAGAATCGAGAGCCGGAACTGCGAGCCGCTAAATACTTGTCGGTAAACCTAGGCGTTGGGACCTGCGCAGGGAGTGAACGAACGGTCATCGCTGAGGGTACCAAATAAACGTACCTTTTTGAGAAGTTGTCGGGCCTCTGCAAGAGTTGGGGCATTGACGAACACGTTGACGTTGTGCGTTCCTTCCTCAGATTCCCGGTAGATGCTTTCAATGACGACCTTCTTCGTGCTCTCATTTCTAAGCAAAAGCCGCTCATGTAGTTCTCGGGCAACGTCGTCCACACTTTCGTTGTTCCCGAGAATCCTTTGGGCGACGGCCTGCCCGACTTCTCGTACCAAGCGTTCCATATCGAGGTTTTCCAACACACTACCCACAATCGCGTGTGTGAGGAGATCTGCGGTGGTCAAGGGGAGCATCAGACCGGAGGTGATGGTGGTGATTGCCTTGAAGAAGTCGGTGGCAAACTGGGGGAGGTCAACGGAGAGGGCAGGGCCAAACACACGGAGTCACTCACAGAGTACCCGCTCAACGCTGGCTCGCAGGCCACAAAGAACTGTGACGCAGTGATCGGCAAAGGGTCGTTTCAGGGCAGAACTGTAAACTCACCAAAGTGACACCCTTACTGGCCATGTGTCTAGCGATTATCAGTGGGTCATGGCCGTCAGGAGATCCCTCCTCGAAGCCTTCGCCAAGGTTAATGTCGTCCTGGAAGTGATCTTGACGAGGAGTGAAGCCTACCATCACCACATTCACCGATGCCATGGGGCGGTGCATCCGCGATCAGCACAACCATCTTGCTCGCGTGCTCTCTCCAATCCATATTCAAAGCTTCGTTGAGAGCGGCTGTTACGGCTTCGGGACCATCTCCCCCTCCTGATGCATAGAGACTGCTCAGATCCTTGTGGACCTTGGAAATGTCGGAGGAAAAGCCAAAGTTTTTGACCACATAGGTGTGATCCTGTGGTGGGTGATCACGGTAGGCAACTAATCCAATGCGGAGATCCTCCGGGGACTGTAGTTTGCCAGATTCGAAGATATGGGCGCAGATGGACTCGATGTTCTTGGTAGCGGAGGTGATGTAGCTTCCCTGGCTTCCCGTACAATCCTGGACGAATACGAGATCCCTGGGTGAAAGAAGAGTGTTAGACGAGTCTGCATAATGTGTGGATGGTAGACTGCGGCGACGAAGGTGATGACGATTTTAGGAATGGCGGGCTTACAGCATCTTCCTACCGTCGTGCGGCTGCTGGGGAGGATTGTAAGAGGGATTGCTCGTGGAGGAGCCAGTGTCGAAATCCATGTCTTCGTCCATGTCTAATGCTCTTGCAAGATCCTGGGGAGATGGTAGTTACAGACAGAGAGGAGCTGAATTGGGTGATTAAGGGGATCTCTTGATCGTTCTCTTGTAGTCCACGGGCGACGACGGGGGGACAGAATCGATGGGATGCTGGTAGTAGCTGGACAGGTTGTGGAAAATGGCAAAAATGACTGATTATTGCGATTTGTGGACCTCGAGGCCGATGAGGGAACGCAAAGGCGGCGTGTCTGATATTTAAATACGACGACGGTGCACCTGATCACATCCGACCAGAGATTAGATGGGATTACCCGGCTCTAGATATCATAAATATCTCAGTGCTAACTATCACCGTCCAGTGAACAACCGCCGAAGCCACTGCCCCAGAGGCCCAATCTTCCCATCCTGTCTCCACAATGCGCGCACAAGAAGGCCAGCAGACACGCCCCCAATGAAGACAACCATGAATGTCCTGAAACGTGCCGTTGCCGTAAGCCCACGCTCTGCGCCGCCTGGGATAGCGGAGGTGCTGTAAGCGATGTCAAATCAGTCTTTATTGACGACCGAATCCGAGAGACAGTGACACACGGTCTGATTGCTATCCCACAGATGACATGGAATACATCCGCCATTTGGTTCTTTCTCACACTAACTGCCACCGGAACCTGCAGCCCCAACCGTCTGCAGTACACATCCGGTTGAACCTCGTGCCGCTGATCACCCGTTAGATAGAAGGTCCTAACCCACCTCGTCACTCACCTGTTGCGCTAGATCCAAATCCGATTTTGTCGCAACGAACAAGGTAGGAATGTGGTCCAAATTGTATTGTTGCTGGTTATCCCCGGTTAGACCATCTAACATCCAGGCGGCTAGCACCAAGCAAACTCACCCTCAGGTTGCTGATGTATGAAAACGAATTGGTGTCACTTGAGTCGTGGACGTAGACAATCAGGTCGGCCAGATCAGTCCTCTTCGAGTTTCGCAGGGTCTCCACTTCGAATGACGATCCAAACTCTTGAAGCTTGGGACAACGTTAAGAACAGCGACCCTCTTTTGTTGCGGGAGCTTACCACAAGATACTTCTCAGATCCATCGATATCCACTGAGTTTACAACGCTGATCGGCTTCTTGGTTGGGTGATATGTGTCCAGATATGGTTTCCCGGCAAAATTTCTCAGCAATGAGGTCTTTCCAGAGCCGGCAGCACCGCACACGAAGGTCAAGAAGACATTCCGTGAGGATTTCCCCTTCTTCCGATCAAATTTACGTGGCTTCGTCACCTGTAAAGCACTCGCTGTGGAATCGCCAGGGTAACCAAGGTATGCCAGATACTCCAAAGTCGTTTTGTGGTCCAACAGCGTTGTCATACTTGACAACCATTAGTTGTGATACAGCGTACAGATTGCCAAGCGAGGCTGCGCACCTCCATTGGGCAAGCCACCCTTGTAATGTAACCGCACCCATCTCGTCCGCTATTGTTGTATCTGGGAACTTCTGCGCTGTCCACGGATTCCCCGGGGATGTGCTGAACAGATCGTTCAGTTCCATGGCATTTAGTGAACCATCTCTGTCCTTGTCGAACATCATGAAAATATCTGTGAAAAATTGGTAGCCAAGGTGACTCAATTCCACGGAACAGTCATAAGGCACGTCGAACCTAGGGATTCGGTTGGAACGACGACGAACCAGACAACAGAAGAAACACTCACTTCGGGGACAGGAAGGATTCCACGAGTTTCAAGTCTTCTCCGTAGCCGAACGATCTAAGGATTGTCCAAGTTGTCTCCAAGCGGCCACCTTGAATAAAGATGGTATTGAGGTACAGGAACCCTGCTTCAGTGAGACCATCGTCGACAACCATCCCAGAACCACGGCGCTGGACCATCTCCTTGATCCCTTCCAACTCTTGGGTTTGCAACGGTGCATCAAAGCATTTACTCTGTAGAGTTCTGCTCGTTATCTCAACCCCGGAACCCGGAGAATAAATTACCTGGAAATCGTTGAGTTCAGCAGAGTCCAATAGGCCATCCTTATTCTTGTCGCAGAGTTTGAATATCCGTTTGAGTGCGTTTACGCAGGCGGGTTTCAGCACCTATAGACTCATGAGCGGGCTTCACGGGAGCGATCTGCGGTGACATACGTGGTCACGGGAGTCGTATAGAGGTGCTGTTGGATGGAGGACGGCCTTTTGTGCGAAATAGAACACCTCAGAAACATTCAGAGACATCTTCGCCGAGCACTCCACACAAGCCTCGACTTCCTAGTACGAATCTCAGGCGCGCAACGGATCGGGAAACAATCGGCAATACCTTGAATTCATTCATTATGGGTACAATCTCATCCTCAAGTGCTTCGTTGGTCACCTCTCCACCCCTGAGATCGATTTTGTTCCCAATGAGAATAACTGGGACGTTGACTCCAAGCTGGCGGAAGTATGGAAGCCAATACGTCGGTATCCGGTCGAAGGTATTGGCGTTTTCGATCGAGTAAACAACGCATATAACGTGGGCTTTGCGGATTTCGGACTCCAGATGCTGTTTGTCATCAGGGTCACCTATAAAGATATTAGGCGGACGGTCCCGGGCTGGAGGGGATCGGGACGTACACCCTGAATCCACGATGTACGTTGTTACATTTTCCGGCGTAACCTCTGGAGGTATGGTAACTTCCGGGACGATATGTTGAACCTGGGTGAATCAATGAGACGGCTTTCGCCCGCGTGCGCGTGGTTGGGCCGACCTGGGAGACGAAAGATTCCTTGATCAGGGAAGTGACGATTGTGCTCTTGCCGACACCCTCTGCGACGTAATTAGCCAACGACAGCGTTAAGGGAAAGGTACAGAAAGCAACTCACCGTCGCCAACGAGCAGTATGCGTACATCTCTACGCATGTCCCTCTACAGGAAGCAATAGTTGTGTTCTCGGTTGCACGCAGAACGCGTAGGGTCGGGTCACTGAGCACGTCGTTCACGTGATCTCCGTCGCCTCCGCGTCATTGACTCCCATTGCAATTCTCTTCCCATCACGGCTGCTGAGAGTCATCCTGACGTTGGCTGCCCCCCAGACATAAATACAGGAGGAAGTCTTCTTGCATAAATTATACCTCATGATTGCAACCTTTACCACCATTCCGACCGATGTCTTAGTCATAATTTTCGAATCGCTGAGCATACCAAATCTGGTTGTTCTATCTCAAACGTGTAAACACCTTCACTTTGCGGTGAGTTCTATCAACGTACCCTCCCGAAGGACAATCCCCAACCAGCTGTGTCGTAGGTTAACCGCTTTGGCTGGGCTTCCCATCTGTTCGCGAACCCCCGGTTTTCGCCCAGCACAAGCCATGCGCTGTCTCTACGCCCTCCAATAGACCAGGTGAAATATCGCCACCTATCCGACATCGCGTGGCGCGAAGGAAAATTTATCGCTCGGCCGTTGTCATCAGTTTGGCCGGGGACGTTCCGAAGACCCGTCCTCGCCATCTCTGATTCCCGCCTCGCAGTCGCCTCCCGAACCCACGTAGATTCATACACCTTCCATACCCCCCAGGTGCCCTCTCTCTCTCCCCAGATCCGAAAAGAAGCGAGCTTAGAGTTGGGAGGCGGCGAGGCCGCGCTTGACGTGATCACGAGCATTGCGCCAGTGCACGACCAAGATGGCGCCGAATTTTACATCGGACTTGCTAGTGGGAGTGTTGCACGGATGTCGATCAATACGAGCGGCTCAGGGACCCTCCACCTTGCCACATCGATCGAGGCCATCCACTCCGGGGATTCTGTCCTCGCATTATCATCCAAGAGGGATGGACTTCTCGGTGTATCCCAGAACGGGATTGCAACAGTATCCAGTGCAGGTTCTGTCGAAACCTTGGACCTCAAGACTCGCGCTTGGACCTGCCACCTTTCCACCAATCACGCGACGTTCGGTTTGACATCCAAGGCTCCGTTGATCGTCCATACCATACAGCCGTCCGGAATATCCAAACAACCCACGTATGTCCTGGATCCCGCTTCCAGGGACACCCATTCGAAGTCTGCTGTCTTCGGCGTATGCAGAACACCACCTTCTGCTACCTGGGGTTCGGACCAGGTCCTCATTTCTGGGTGGTACAACGGGAGCGTCAACATCCACGACCTTCGTACTCCCATACGTCTCCGCCACTTTTCGTCCCCGCCATCTGCACCTCATCTTCTCCCAGTGTTGACTTTCGTCGAGCCTTCCGTCGATCCGATCTACAGCGTGGCAACAGGCGGAGGCTCATCTAATCACATTGCTGCAGGTCTCGCACGGCACGGCATGGTCGCGTTTTGGGATGTTCGTGGCCGCCGGTCCACGGGATGGAGTGTCTATGCCCCGGGGAACGATTCCTCCCCCGTGTACTCCGTGGTATTGGAAAGTTCGCGGTTGTTTGGGGTCACCCAAGCAAGGCCATTTGTTTACGACTTCGGACCCGGTGTAGTAGAAACTACACACCCATCGTTGCTCTTGAGCAGGGCGGAGGCTAGGGTGCTGAAGAAACAGAAGGATGGTCCAGGATACTATGTCACCACCTGGCGCCACTCTCAGTTAGGTTGACTTTTACCTTCACAGAGAGTGGTTGGCCTCGTGTATCTAGATCCACCCCAACGGTCCGTCGCGACAGCAGCCAACCCGGGTGGAACGGTTCGTGCGTTAGCACATGGGAGCAGTTCGTGATTGATTTGCTGGGGATGTTTGCCTACAGTTCGTACGTAGCGATTGGCAATGCCGCGATACATCGGCAGGAGTTGCCCTATGGGGAATAGACGAAATTGTGGTTGGAATTTCAGACTCAGGCGTGAAGCTTACGCTTTACATATCGGTATAGATCACGAAAACACTTGGTGGCTACGCGCAAGCCCTAATTCCCTTTCGGGTGAAAGCACCTATCCAGTTCTGGTCAACACGATGTCCCTGGATATCTTCTCTGCGTTCTCCAGATCATCGTGCAACTCCTTCACCTTCTCGTTGATCATCCCTATCGCGTCCTGACCGACCGCCAAACGGATGGGGAGCTTGTCGGTACCGGTGGCAAGCTCGTAAATGAATTTGATGGCCTTGTCTGGGTCGCCCTGGGCTTCCCATTCGCTGGAAATCTTGCGCATCAAGATGCTAGGCAGGGCGGGGCTCGTGTAGGACGCGTGAGCAGGAACGATGACGATCGAGTTTGTAGCGGCGGTGTGGAAACCTCCAAACTCGAGCAGAGAGACCTAACGCGTGGGATGGGTTTGAGATCTCCGGTTGAAACGGACAGATCACAGGCATACCTTGATATTCCATGCAGGATCCAATTCACGGGACAATACCTCCGTAACTCCTTCGAGGGCTGCGGTGTGATGAAGCTGGCGTTAGCTCCGAATGGTCCTCGTTTTGAGGTGAACACTTACCGTGCTTGGAGGCGACATAATAACCCATCAGGGGTTGCGCAATGAGCCCCATGTAAGAGGACACGTTCAACAGGGTTCCACCCTGGGGCTGGTTAACGTCTCTGAAAAACCTGACGGCCTCCCTCGCTATGTAAGCAGCGCCCCAGAAGTTGACCTCGAACATGGCCCTGGCAGCGTCCTCCGGGGTCCCTTCGACTTCGCCCATGAGGCCGTAACCGGCGTTGTTGAAGACGAAGTCAATGCGACCAACTTTGGCCTTGGCGCGTTCCAACGCGGCGTTGATATCATCGCGTTTGGTCACATCAAGCTTAAGGATGATCAGCTTGTCTTCGGGCCACTGGGCACGGAGAGCGTCCAAGGCGGAGGGGGTGCGAAGGGTCGCAATCGCGATTCCACCTTGCATGAGAACGAGTTCGGTCATGCTACGACCAAAGCCCGTTGAAGCACCAGTGACTGCAGCGAGGGACACCTATGAGTTCGATCGCGTGAATGTCCTGAGAAGGATGGCACTTACTGAACCAAACTTGGGGGGAGCTCATCGTGATATTGACTCTTGGTAGGATTCCGAGTTGCGTGGATTGTGGATGTTGTTGACCCTCCACCTCGCCCCTCTTTTTAAGGGAGATGGAGGTGAGCCAAGAATCTCTTAGCCTTTTTACCCCTGCAGCGGCCCAGCGCGGGCGGTGTGGGGCGACCCACCTCTGCGGCTTTCCGCTCCATTGCTGACCCACTACTGCCGAGGGCTAGCCCTGCGGAGGATCAACCGATCGCGTACGAGACGGAGATGATTGAGGGACAATACATTCCTACTGTATCAGAGGATCGCGCTTCTGAGAGTCGTCCCACATCTGCTCCGAGTTGGCACCCCTCGATCGACCGGAGGTTGCCTCGAAAAACACCGCAGCCCCACACGCTGATCCGACTTGGATCCCCTGTCACGTTGACCACCGCGTCCAACTACCGGTCATCCGACGGTAAGTTACGCACGTGCGAGAGTATGTGGTGTGGGATTCTGACCGTAGATTTCTGCACTCGTCGGCGCAATAGATCTAATCAGGTCAGAAGGCGAGGTAGGTCGTGCGGGAGTAGGGAAAAGATAACACGGGTATGTACAACTTAATCCTTGAGTCTCTCATCCCACCTTCGCCTCCTGCAGCGGATACTCGATGGACCAGATATTGAGTAACACTCTTCTATTCGAGGGCCCCGCACCGTGTTCATTCCCGATCGGACCACGAGAGTCCCGTGATCTGGATCGCCTTTCTATCTTATCTCCAAATTTACCGATATCTGAAGATCTGATGACCGGCCCATCCCACGGTAGATAAGCCTCTTTCCAATCGAGCTTGCGAGTCTAACCCAGGCCCTCAGCAAGATGTCGCCGTTGCAACGTCTGAGGCTTCCAAAGCTCACCATCTTTGGCCGCTCACTTCTCCTCATCACGCTTGAACTCTCCACGAATGTCCTGTTCTGGGCCGTGGCCGGGATTTTGTTCGGGAGAGATAACAGCACACGGCCCGTCTTGAATCTGGCGCTCCTCGCTTGGGTATGCATTCCGAATCTCCGCGTGTCCCGCAGTCGCTCAGCGAGATTTCCAGACCCTTGGCCTAAGGCACGGTATGCACATCGCGCTTCGTCAACCAACTCCAACACCTTAGTTTCTCCTCAGCTCTGGATGCTGACCACATAAGGTCCGCAATGCTACTGTTGATACACGGTACGCGTACAGCCGCATCCGCAATGCAGTCTCGTTGATCCCGCGGCTCTAGGAAATCCCTCACTAACACCCACTGTCACTCCTCCCAGTGCGATCGATAATGCGACCAGGGGGTTGATCAATATGGGCCAGCTCCCCGTTACCTGTGGTCTGTACTTCTCACTCGGTCACAGCACCATTGTCATCGTTGTGGTATGCGAACATTCCCGGAAAAGCTACGTGGACGACTTTGATACTGGTTTAGAACGTGGCCATTGCCATTAGCACGGATATCTACGGTAAACTGGATAATGTGGGTCGCGTGGGGGGGATCGTCGGTATGACCGTTTCGTACCATGAGCATTGGCAGTTACATCACTAACCTGGACATGACGTGTACAGGAGCCGCAATTAGTGGATCTTTTCTCTTCATCATCGGCGTGGCCAATTCCATCATTTTGTATCGGATTGTGAAACAACGTCGAAAAGTGCGCGCCGAGACATGCTTTATTTGACTCCACTGAGTGTACTCGGGATCAGACGCAAGAACCTAATTCGACATCAACGCCGCCTGCCGTCATCGATGAGGAGACACCCAACGCCAATGATGACCATTTGCCTCAACCCCACCACCACGGGAACACTCTGCTCATGAGGATAATTGGGCCCGTGCTCACCTTGGTGGATCGTCCCTGGAAGGTAAGCGCTATTTCAACTCCGTCCTAGAGGAAGTTGAACCCAGAAGTGTAGATGTACCCGGTGGGAGTGTTGTTCGGTTTCGGTGGGTGGTACCATTCCAACAAGGCTACTGTGATTGAGAGCGGCTCCAGGGTTCGACACTGCATCGTCGATTGCTATCCTCGCGATATCTGCCATTGTAAAACATGGACCAGATGGCAGAGGTATCGCACCCGCCCATATTATCGTCCTCCCCGTGAGCGGTTTTTCCCAGTGCGGGTTTCTCTGCATCTACTCACTTCCACATCCAGCTGCTATTCACAGCCGGGATGACACTCATCGATTCGCTTGACTCCGTCCTGATGTTATATTCTTACACCGGGTTCCCGGAACGCAAGTTCGCATTGTTCGTAAAACAGGACGAGCTTAGATCACCCGGCGCTCTGGGAGAGACTCCTCTGGTCGAACACGAGCCTGACCTCGATGAGGACCGACCAGAAAAGATCAATACGAGAGTGAAGATGAACGCGATGTCTGGATTGAGCATCATCCTAACGTTGATGAGCATCCTTGTTGCATTTAGGTACGCGATTTCGAGCATTATCTCCGGCTTGTCTTTATCCGTCTCCAGCATCTCCTCGATTACGATCATGGGCCTCATCGGGGAAGAGTGCACGCCTTGTAGGGAGGCGGCGGAGGACAAGGACAACAATTCCTTGACAGCGATGTGGTGGAGAGGCTGGGCGCAGGCAAACAAACAATCCGGCTACATTGGGGCTGCTATCGTCGGGGCATTTCTTGCCGTTGTCCTTAGTTGGTATGGTATGCGTTGGGTGTTGAGAAGAAGGTCGAGTGTCCCAGGGCCGATCTTGTCTAATCAGTAACCGCACGGATAAAACAGACAAGATGAGAACAAGGCGAATTGGGTGGATTTGCTGTCGGGAGCAAATAGAATTGATTTTTTAATTACGAAATTCATGATAAATCTGCCAGAAAAGTATCGGGTCGCCTCGTTGACTCCCGCCTGGTGTCGGAAGCGGACCTCTGGAAAAACACGGAAGATCCTCCTCCCGCCCGTTGAAGACGACTGCGACCTCAAGAAACTGCCCAGCGGTTTTACCCCAACCTTTATTTTCGTGGGCTCAGGACGCGGAAGCGGCCATCAGTTGAACTCGACGTTGAACTTGATCGTGGCCAAAGAGTTTACGCCTGTTTGTCGCCGGTTCACCCACACCCCCACTCGACGCCAGCCGCGACGACAAGTACACACTGCGCGCCGTACTCAGCGTTGTACGCCCAGTATACAGCAGACTGCCCGACACGCCTTGTTCGACAGACGACCCCTCCGACGCGATAATCTACCGACAAACCATAGCCTACGCACCCAACACGAATATCCACAAGTCACCTATCGTCCATTATCGGTTATCTCTTGTAATCTCCTTCGACTCGACTCGTTCTTGTACCACTCACCTGTCACCACTGCCGTGCTCGGTTTCCCTCTTGGTCGCCCGCGTCTTCGTCTCCGCCGAAACACCGCCTATCTCCCTCCCCAACTCCTCACCAGGACCAGTCTAAAATACAACCTCGCAACGTGCGTATTTTAATTTCCTGTCCATTAGGCGTTTAGCTCATTTCGCCGTGCGTCCCCGTCCATGCGTGCGATCCGCTCTACTCGCTCCGCTTAACACGCAGCCCCAACCACGACAACGACCTCTAACAACGACGAGCCACGCAAACACCCCACACCATGCGCCTGCAAATCGATACGTCGCCTCGGCCTGCCCCACAGAACACTTCCGGCCAGCAATCTGCCCGTAGTCTCAGGTCAAAGACCCCAGACCCCACCTCCGCTGCCTCCGGCCGCAGCACGTTCTCTCGAACCTCATCTCCAAACCTCTTATCTCCTGCACCTTCCTCGTCATCCTCATCTCCCATTGACGCGCACCCAATTCGGCGCTACACCCCTAGCCCTTCTCCGTCCCTCTCCGAAGATGGGGACCCAGACTACGTGCTGGCCATGCATGATTTTACCCCCGATCACCGCAATGCGACATGTTTGGCATTCCACGCTGGCCAGATTATACACGTGCTAAACCGCGATCCCAGCGGCTGGTGGGATGGCGAGGTTGATGGCCGTAGGGGCTGGTTCCCCAGCAACTATGTTGCAACCACTGCCGTTGCCGCTTCTTTAACCGAAGAAGTATTCCCAGGGGCGGAGGTGAGCTCCCTTCCAGGATGTCCTCGCGGATAATTTTTGAGACAATCCTTCATGATACAGCCCCCCAACAACGGACCAACATCTTCAGGCGGCTGGTCCAACCCTTCTTCCCCAAAACGCGCCACTCCGAGTGGAAAAGGACACCGACAATCCGCAAGCGAATCCGTTCTACCTGACGTGGATGTGTATTGTCCATCGATAATGGTCTCCCTTTTGCACGCGCTTTCGCTCCTCCAGAACGCTATCCTCTCCAACCGACTGGCGCATTTCCAACCTTCCACCGCTTGTATGATTTCCTGCGTTCGATCGATTCTCGCGACGACTGGGTGTTTATCGCGGGATGCTGTTCTCCTCCGAAGACACCCAATGCTGGCTCAGGAACGCAAAAAGATCCTTTCGGGCCTTGCCTCGTTGGTTTCGCAGGCTAAGACAGCATCTGTGGAAAATGCGGATGAAGGTCAGCAAGTGTTCGAGGCTAAGGCTTTGATGGTGCTTGGTGGCAGAGTGTTTGCCCGCGTTCGGAGGTTTTTGATGATCGCCGTCCAATGTGGCGTGGAACTTCCAGACGGTGATGAGGACGAAAGGTCAACTACTGGTCCATCATCAGTGACGGAGAGCCGTAGGAATCCCCCCAGAGAATCTCTCGTTGATGACGGGGATACCTCAAACGACGACGACGATGACGACGACGACGACGACACCTACAGGCGCAAGACCCCAGTTATCGCGCGGACAACCAATGGGATTGTGCACCGACCTGTATTTTCTCGGTTTCAAACGACGAACGATCAAACGACCCCTCGCGCCGCCCTTAGGACGAAGAGCATGGGCGACCTTCGAAATAACAAGCCCGCCCCCAAGGCTACGTCCCCGAGCTCCCCACCCCATAGTCCACTCCGGTCCCCACGGCGACACATGTCCCCAACTCCTCTAAGACCCGCCCCTCCTCCGCCCACACATCAACGGGGACCATCCGTGAGTAGTGTGTCCTCTATCTCCTCGATTTCTTCGGTGGAATCTGTCAAGACACCGGCCACCCCGAAATTCCCCAATGGACCATGCACGGTTGCAGAGGTATCCGAGACACTCCGTAATACCCACGATCAGTACATCTCCACGATTGCAGCGTTCATTGGTTATGCCCACTCTCATTCCAGGACTTCTCACGCCTCAAGCACCGGTCACATGCTGGAACTCGTGCGAGAAGTGGTTGAGATGGTCTGCAGGTTGCTGACAATTGTGGACGGCGTGATGAAACACCCCGGTATCCCTACTCCCAAACTCTTGAACCTAAAAGCCTCCAAACACGGGTTGTACAACGTCACGAGCTCCCTCGCCGAATCGGTTCGAGTCCTCACAAGCGGTGCAAATAGAGAGGAGGGGTCTGAAGAGGACGAGAGCGCTGGCTTGCTCAAGTCAGCGACTGAAGCTTTAAAAGCTGGGGGCGACTGTGCCAACGAGGTCAAGAAATGTCTATCATTGTCGGTGGTTGATGAACCGATCTTTCTCCAACTGCCAGTGCCTGGGAGGCTTGCTCAAGATGCCCCTGGTGTGTCTAAACGGCCAGAGCTCCTTAATTCGGATTCCCACACCGTCACCAAGCTGACCCTGCAGATTAACGAGGACGCAACAGTACATGGACATTTCCTGCCTCTCATGTCCCCCCAGCAGCCGTTCGTGGACACCGAGGTCGGGCTCGACGATGATGAGGCGGTCCCATCCCCTGAAATACCGCTGGATGGAAGGGACAGCGCGTGCTCAATACGTTCCGCACACCAGCACAAGGCCTCGCCATCCCCGTTGATATTTGCCAGCGAGCCTGTTGACCCAGCACTCCCCTCCCCCGTTTCCTTTGCGCCCACCGACGACGACGGCACGACCTGGGAAGGCAGCCACAGCCTGCACGGTCGGCCTTCTCAGGATACCACGAGGAGTGGTAGGACAACGCCTCGATACGCCAAGAACGAGTTCGACACCCGCCTACTTTCTCATGACTATTCTCTCGAGGATGTAGCCTACAACAAGGACGGGGTCCTGGTCGGCGCATCTCTAGAATGCCTCGTCGAGAAGATGACACCCCATGATAACATTGTCGAACCTGCCTTCTCTGCGGTCTTCTTCATGACTTTCCGGATGTTCTCTGCACCTCAAGAACTTGTCGCGTCGGTCATCAAGCGTTACAACCTCTTACCGCCTGCGGGGTTGAGCGACGAGGAGCTTTACGTCTGGCAGCAGAGGAAAGGCGTCCCTGTGCGGTTGAGGATCGCAAACTTCTTAAAGTTGTGGCTCGAAACGTACTGGAGGTCCGGTACTGACGACGCGGTTTTAGGAACACTCATGGCCTTCACCCGTGACGCTCTTGCCGTCATGTTCCCGAATCCCTCACAAAGAGTCATGGAATTGATCATACTCCGAAGTCAGCAAACGAACGCCATCATCAGCCCCCGTGCAGACAGGTCCAAAGACGCCGGAATGCCCCTCAATCCTCCCTCCATTGGGCCTAGCTCGGATATTCCACGACCAATCATGACCAAGACCCTGTTGACCCAACTCAGGGCTCGCGGGTTCGGTATTATCTCACCCCTCGATTTCGACGCTTTGGAACTCGCTCGTCAGCTGACGATCATGGAATCGAAGTTATACTGCGCGGTCACCGCTGAGGAGATCCTCGAGGCCGGGAAAGAGGCTCCCCGTGGGATGGCAACTCCAAATCCGAACGTGAAGGCCGTCACCTCACTAAGCACCGCCATTACCGGGTGGGTCGCAGAGACAATATTAGACGAAACAGACGCGAAGAAGAGGACGGCACTGGTCAAATTCTTCATCAAGCTCTCCGATGTATGTTTTTCCACCGTTTTATTACGCCTCTTCTCCTTATATCCCATTATCTAGCGATGCAATACTCTGAGTAACTTCAGTACTTCAAGAGCCGTTCTTGCCGCACTGGATTCGTCAACTATATCTCGCCTCCAACAGACCTGGACCGGTCTCCACCAGAAATACAAGTTGCAATTGGAAGGCCTACGGAAGCTCGCGGATCATGCAAGGAACTACAGCGAGTACCGCAGTAGGCTGAGGAACACAAGCCCACCAGCGGTTCCTTTCCTTGGTAAACAACCCCGATCTTACCTTGCCGAAACCGTCTGACCAAGAATTAGGTTTGTATCTCACGGACCTCACGTTCTGCCGGGAAGGCAACCCTTCTACCCGACCCTCGCCAACCGCACCAGAAAAGAAGTTGATCAACTTCAATAAGTATCACAAGCTGGCGAGGATCGTCCAGGGTATGTTCATTCGATCCAAGCCAAGTGTGTTTGGCTCATCCCCTGTCAGATATGCAACGGTTCCAGGTTTCATATAACCTCAAGGAGATTCCAGAGGTCCATGACTACCTCGAGTTTGCCTTGGAGAAGTCGAAGAAACAGGGCAATCTACAAGATCTCTACAGGAGGAGGCAAGCGCGCCACTGCACTACCGCGAACAAATGCTAATGCCTCACCTCACAGCTTGCTCATTGAACCCAGACAACCCGCTGACACACCACCTGCAAGTGACGTTCGACAGCTTTTTAGCTGGGCTACCCGGCAACCTTCAGCGTTGACGCCTACCACGGCGTAAACGGGTTTACAACCATCTTCTCATTTACTATTAACTAATCGGACCACGCCCCCCGACACTTGGAATACCCTCTAACCATCACTTTCTATTCCCTCGGGCACATGCAACATGTTCTTGTTCACTCAATCTACCACCCTCCTCTCGATTCCTCTTCAGTCCTCTAGCATCTGTTTTTTGTTGTTTCTGCATGTCGTCCACTTTGTGAATACTAAAAGCCGATGTACATCCCCCTTTCTTGCTATCCACATCAATCATGTTTTGTACTGTACTGTGGTGTTTAATCGCTCGTTGTTATTACCAGATACGCCAGGGAGGCTTTCCTCGTGACGTGCTTCCGCCCTAACCAGGCTTCCTAAGCCTCATCCACGGAACTAGAGAGAAGGAAGTGGGTCCCAACGCTAATCTCGGTACTCTCGGCCGGGTAAGAGTGGGAACACTGTGCCGGGGTACAAGGCCCTGCGGGCTAGCGCTGCCTGGCAACCTGCAGTTTGAGGTTGTCCACGTACATCTGAAGGGTTTCATTCCCGGAGGTCAGCTTGTCAACATCGGCTTGGACGACTTTCACTCTCGCAAGAAGAGCTACAGGGTGGGAATAAGCAGCTTTCGGAGGTGATTTCACGGGGGTGACTAGCCTCGGAGGTCCTCTTGGGCGGATGTTATGTCCCTGCGAGTTTCGTGAGGGTGAACATTTACGATGGCCCATCTATCAGGGAGACAACACACTTTATCATCTGCTCTTTCTTGATGGTATCCTTTACGATATCGCCAGGTTCCTTTGGAGGCTGAGCCCAACTCACGTCCTCCCCTTCCAAAGGTACAAAGGACATGATTAGATGGTCTGAGTTCGACTTGGTGGGGATGGGCAACGCCTGCGAAGCCAGTGTGATTGTTTACGTTTGTTTGTCCCCCGCCAAAATCGAGCCCTTGTGCGGCCACAGCAGGATTTGATTCGTAGCTATAGGATATGCACCTCGTTCTTATGCAAGACGTTGGCCCCGTTATTAAAAATTGCCGGAACGGGCTAAGTGGAAAAAGGAGACTTGAACGCTCATGGATGGGTCGCAAACTGCTGCACAAGAACCCTTTGAAGTCCAAATCACAGGCAACGTCCGACGTTCGCAGAACTCGTAGTGCTAAGACGTCGCACTCGTGCAGGAACTCGCACGCGTCACTCTTCTTACAAAGCCCGGGCAGCCAGTGTTTGCAAATGGCTGCTAAACGCTCTCTGTCCCGAGGATGGGTGGGAGTTATTTCGGCGGTCAGAAGGTTTTTGGGTGACGATGCCGTGTGCCGTAGTGAACGTAGTATGGGCCCGAGGAGACA
>Ga0307509_10005419_pt1 | contig 17765 bp, 14 predicted proteins | sample 10_EM_MG_FD_202245 | JGI IMG/M metagenome (GOLD analysis project Ga0307509, IMG submission 202245) | Populus trichocarpa ectomycorrhiza microbial communities from riparian zone in the Pacific Northwest, United States - 10_EM | ecosystem: Host-associated > Plants > Roots > Unclassified | place...
GTATGGTAAAGTGATTGTAAATTAACCATTTTTGTGTATGCCAAGCTTACCCGAAACGCCACAGTAACCTACTTTTCGTCAACTTTTTTAACTTTGAAAACCCCTACTACCAAGTTATCCCTGGTCGTCACATACCACACCACACTCCATACCACTAATCATCTCCTACCCGCATATTCGCCTATCCGCTTACCCGCATATCAACATATCCGCTCAACTGTATATCCGCATAACTACATAACTCCATTCCCTATAGGCAATCTAGTATAAGCCAGTGCAGTTCCTTGTGAACCCAAGGGATTGAAAAAATTAGCTCCATTTGTACTTGGCCCCGTGCCCGCTGCCCAATAATGCACAATCCTTAGATATTATGAAGATCCCCCTTCAGGCTTCCCCCGAGTTTTCCACCAAGTTTGCAATATTTACCGACTCTGCTTTGTCTTCATTATTATTTCCTTTCTTCAGCCCCTTCTGCCCCGCTTTTCTAGTACGCTCCGTTGGCAGGGGGGAGGGGATAGGGCAGGAGGAAGAAAGGAGCTCGATAGATCTAAGATGATATTCTAGATAATGGCATTTGTCCCCTCATTATACCGTACATATAAAATATATGAGAGACAAGATTAAGAGATCCCGAAGAAGCATTTCCGCCATGATACAATATGATACACCCCAACCCGAGTCCGTTCCACTGTGAAGCAAAGGAATAATGAAATACAACTGCAGAAACCCGAACCCATCCGAGAAAACCCCTAATGCCAGTTCCCGGAACACCAGAAAAAGGAAAAGGGAAATAAAAAAGCAAATGTACATATCTGAGGCCTGACGATAGAAACTCTGCCTGTTAACCTGTCATTTTTGGTACTAACAAATGGCGATATCCTCAAGACAATCTCATCGCTCTAGGATCTTAAAGGAGAACCAGGGGAGAGGATAGCAAGAATATTAAAGCGTTGATTGATTTTGTAGACGGGACGCATGGTCGGACTCAAAGACGCCTAGAGGGGTTGTATCTCAGAGCCTTATAGTAGGTGGGTGCCGTTGCCATCCGGGCCTTGAGTAGCTTCACTACTGTATCATTCCGAGACTGAGCAGCATACCTGAGCGGTGTTCGGCCACTATTGTCTGGTCTATCGGGGCTAACGTCTTCCCGTTCCAATAGTAGCTTCACTACTCTATCATGCCCACCCGAGGCGGCCCACGAGAGCGGTGTTTGGCCATAATCGTCTACCCTATCGGGGCTAACGTCTTCCCGCCCCAACAGTAGCCTCACTACCCCATCATGCCCACCCGAGGCGGCCCACAAGAGCGGTGTTCGGCCACTATTGCTTGGCCTATCTGGGCTAACGTCTTCCCGTCCCAACAGTAGCCTCACTACTCCATCATGCCCACCCGAGGCGGCCCACAAGAGCGGTGTTCGGCCACCATTGCTTGGCCTATTGGGGCTAACGTCTTCCCGTTCCAACAGTAGCTTCACTACTCCATCACGCCCATTCTTTGCGGCCCACGAGAGCGGTGTTCGGCCATTATTGCTTGGCCTATCGGGGCTAACATCTTTCCGTTCCAATAGTAGCCTCACTACTCTATCATGCCCACCCGAGGCGGCCCACGAGAGCGGTGTTCGGCCATAATTGTCTGTCCCATCGGGGCTAACGTCTTCCCGTCCCAACAGTAGCCTCACCACTCCATCATGCCCACCCGAGGCGGCCCACGAGAGCAGTGTTTGGCCATCACTGTCTAGCCTATCGGGGCTAACGTCTTCCCGCCCCAACAGTAGCCTCACTACTCCATCATGCCCACCCTTGGTGGCCCGCGAGAGCGGTGTCCGGCCATACCTGTCCAGGTTGTCAGGGTTGATGTATTTCCTTCCAAACAGTAGACTCATTGCTTGAGGTGTTCCCCACAGACGGCCGATGCTCCCAGGATTGACAAATAGTGGACCCAGAAATATCCTAACCACCCCTTCATGTCCACATCGAGCGGCCCATGAGAGTGCTGTATGACCATGCTCCGCGTCCCGTATGTCAGGGTGAATATGCTTCTGTTGCAAGAGCAATTTTACTACTTCCTCACGCCCATGTCTCGCAGCCCACATGAGTGGCGTCAGACCTATACTGTCTCTTTTGTTTACATCCCACCTTTTCATCTTTATTAAATCAATTGCAACTTCGGCAATACCAAAATACGAAACACAGTGTAGCGCAGAAAAAGGCCTTAAGGATTTAAGGTTGTCAGCAATCCATCTCCCATTGAGAGACACCCAAAGTAATTCGGAAGATATGTGATTATCGAATCGGCCAAGGAACTTGAGTGCAAGGGGTCCTAAGGAGGATGAGAGCCCCATTCTCATGTGGGTTCCCCAATTCAACGAAGAATATTTTAGTAAGGGTGGGCCTCGGAAGTCATGAAAGGAGCTGACCGAAAGGTCCTTAATGGCACGGAAATTGAGATACGTCAAACAAGTCTCCGCTATCCTCGAGTGTGGTCTGTCAAACAAGGTGTCATGACGAGAAAAATACTCTTTGAGCGTGAAATGGATCAGCCTAATAGTCGAGGACCCCTCATCGATGACAGCAAGTCCCTGACAACAGCTTAACACTGTCCGGATCGCAGGTACACTCTTGGCGTTCATTTCGGTTGACCCTGTCTCGATCGCTAAGGCGTGGCATATCTCATCTACATTCAATGGCCGCTCAGAATGTGAAATCCACATCAGAGCGTCCATTCCGAGTCTTGCTCTATCCCCCTCTTGTGCCTTTATGCGCCTTATAGTTGTATCGTATGCGCCCCCCAATCCCAACCCTTTTGCCATTGTATTAAGCCTCTCTCGCCTTCCATGGAGGGTCGTTTCTTGCAGGATCGCCTTGATATTTAGAGATGCCAGCAGGAATCTCAATCCAGATCAGTCAGCGCATGACATTACTTATTTTTTCCAGCTCCCCTACTCCTTACTTACATTTCTGAAACCGTCTCGGGAATACTTTTCATAATGTCCTCCTCCAAGCTCTTGTCCATCGCCTCCGATATAGTATCCTCTCCCAGCCTCACTCGTAGGAATTCAATTATATCATCCTTAGTAGGTGTAACCGACACACCCACTACCCTCCCACCAAGATATTTCTCCACCTCGTCCCGGATATGTAATCTCCCGGCCAGAAATATCCGAGTGTCCGGGGACTTGTGTAGAATTTGTTTCAGTGAGTCAAGCAGCCTTCTCCGATACTCCGCCACACATTCGTCCACCGCATCAATACATATGAAGGTGCGTCGCGAGGACGAGATATCGGAGAGCATCTCTACAATTTCGCCTAGTTCCAGCTTCCGGCCTCCAATCACCTTTTCCTGCTTTTGAAAGGCTTCGGTGATCTTTGACGGGATCTTTTCGAGTCCTCCAACAACCTGCTTCAGGAGGGAACTTAGGATATTCGTTGGGGATTGCTCCTTCTGAGCCGCGAAGTCGAAATAGAAGCACGCAACCGCAGCATTCCGCCCCCCTGCCCAATCGCATAACCTATCTACTACCAAGGAGCTGGCATCGCAACTTCTTAGCAACATCTTCCCTTCTTAGATGGTATAGCATAGTTCCTTACCTGATGTGGGTCTTGCCGACGCCAGGATCTCCGTAGCAAAACAAGGCCGAACCACCGGATTCCCCACCGCGAATGCCATCGAACCAATTCCGATATTCCTCCGTCTGTAAGAGCCAGTCTCCCACATGCTCTACCCGGTGGGCTCTAATATCATGGTGCCGTATTCGGGGTTCCAGTGGGGATAACCATGCGAGGATCTTATCCCTCTCGTCGGCACTACCGTAGTTATTCACGTTAGATATATGGTTGGTATTATTGGTGGTGGTATTGTTGATGGTATTGTTGAACGAGTTGGTATTATGATTGAAGGTATCGGTATTATGATTAAAAGAATTGGTGTTATTGAAAGAGTTGCTACTTTCTCCAGCACGGAATTGCAACATTTCGCCTTTTTCCTGCCGTTTGGAAAGTCTGTAGAGTAGGTAGAGGATTTGGAGGATTTGGAGGATTTGGAGGGCTTAGAGAGCTCAGAGGATTCAGAATATGTGTTACTGAGTGCGGCAGTGCCAATTGATAGAGTTCTCGAGGCGGAAGAAAAGTGGGGTCACCATTATCCTGCCATTTTGTTGATGAACACTGTCCAATCAGCTCATATAGAACGCCTTATCTGCAGGGCTGAATTGTACGACATAACTACAGCTGAACTTTGCCATACATCCGCGACAGAAAAAATCTCTTCTTTCGCAGCGTTACAACAAAAGCACAATTTGTTCAACAAGACCCATCTCCTACTGCAAGGGAGCCCCCACCATCGCAATAAACACATCAACATCCAAATCTGACTCCACATTTGTAGCCTGTGCCAACTTCTGAAATTATTCATTCTCGAAGAAAAGCACCCTCATGCGAATACCAGTACTACTGTAACCCAGGCAGGATTTCCGAGCTTCCGCCGTTCTGTGATAGAGCTTCCCGACGCTGCCACACCCGCGAATATGCTGAGCGATCTCTAGATCTCCAGCTCCCTAGACATATTTCATAACACCAACCAAGGAGGGTGTTGACACCACGGACACGATTGGGTTTCACTCGGTCGCCAAATGGTGCGCTGGCCGACAACGACAAGTCGCCGAAGTAAAATTGGTAGGGTACACCGGAGGACAAAAGTGCATGAGTTTTCTTACAATGCAACCATCGCTAAAAAAAATAATCTCCCCAACACCCGCGAGGTCAAAATCCAACATAACACCAGCAACACAATCTAGTGACACACGCTCAAGAAATAGTACTGATAAGACTACAGAGGCCTTGCATTACCTTCTAAAACTTAGTCTTCTAGGCCAAAAAATGGTGGAAATAGGTGCGAGTCAAGCAGCTAAGAGTGAGTCTTCTGCTGGGAGCAGGTTAAGTTACCCGGCAAATACCATCAACGTAATATGTAAGTGCTGGACCTTGGGCTCCACAATCCCAGCCCAACTCCCATTTTTGACTGAAAAAATTGCTAGTTCTAAGAGAGACTTGATTTAAGCATGCACGGACACAATGTAAGGGGCTCGTAGAGACATGGTGGCGGTGATTGGTGCCCTGTGTACTGTATTCCGGATGTGAAGATCTTTTTTTTCCGCTGGTTGCAATGGGGAAAAACTCATGCACTTTTGTCCTCCAGTGTAACTATGGTTCTTCCGCTTGGGCATGCTTATTTGCGCCAACCCCCATTTAAACCACCACCCGGTTTTGAGCACACCAGGATAGCACCGGCCATTGAGCAAGCTCAACCAGAGCCTCAGGAAAGACCCTAAGCTACGCACCGATCGCACTGGGAGTGGAACCGGCAAAGACAACCATAGGCTCGCCTTAAATATGCAATCAAATCCGCAATGTCCCCCACCTGTCTGAGAACTACTCGTAATTGCCTGACGTTTGTGAAAATGACTGCTATTAGAGGAGTTTGGCCCCTGCCGTTAAACTCATTTTTTTCGACTGAAAATTTATGAGCACAAAAGCAAGCCACAGGACCGAAAGGGGGAGAGCCATTGCTAACTTCAATCCTGATCTAAAGTAGCACCTGTGCACTCTCTCAACTCTACGTTTACATAAATTCTATTGGCTCATCATGAGATTACCCCACCCCACTTAACTGATTAGCAGATTTTACTATTCCATTTTAGGCATTAATTTTCAGCCGATCCAATCTCTTGGGTCAAAATTTTTCAACAAAACCTTGACCTTGGCACCGGGGCCAAATGGCTCTATTGCATATTGGCAAAATATTGTGGCTCCGGGAAATTTTTTGCCCATATGCAATAGCAGTCGTTTTTACACACGTCAGGCAATTACGAGTACTAGCCCCGGGAAACGTTTTGCTTGCCTTCCCATTGCAGTACTGGGTAAAAAAACTTGGGATAAAAGTCTAGAATGTCCCTAAAAGGATATTTAGAGACTGTTTCTCAAAAGGCTCCTGCTATTTTATTCCTGTTACTGGGTAATGTTCTTATGGTACAAGGAGAGCACGATAACTTTACCCGCGTGGGTAGACTCTCCCAAAGCGCAAAATCAATTCACAGTCGCCACCATCTAGCGAGAACGGCCCGAGTATTTGCGTTGCTACCACGCTCCACTAACAGCCAGCCCACCGTCTTGATGTTTGAATAATAATACTCCACGCTATCAGACAGTTAACAATTGATACCGAACCACAAATCACGGCTGTGGGGTAGGATACAAGAGACCAGAATCCTGAGCCAAAAATTTGATGCACAGTAAGGCCCTATTTGTCAGTGAAGCTCGTGTTGCAGGATGTAGATTAATTATATATTTAAAACATGAATCAGGTCTCCTGTCCCTCATCTGTACTCGATCTGTAAACCCCCCTCCCTCTTACATCTCCCAAGGTCTAAAATGTATATTATGCCGGCCCGACTGACAGCGTCTTGCATGTTCATCATAAACTACCGTAAAGTATCTTACACCATGTCCACTCCCATTCGAACTATTCGAATGTTGGAAATTTGGTGCGCGAGAAAGAGAGCGAAGCGAAAGTAAAGAAGCGTCGGCTGCGAGAACAATATAGTTTGTAGAGGAACGACAAGAATTAAGCGATGTCGCTTCTGTATTGCTACTTGGGTACCGGCCCACGTAGTGATGGGCACGATCATGATCGATCATGATCTGATCGAGGGGACTCTATGATCGAATGATCGATCAATTGGGTAGGCCCTGATCGAGCACCCGAGCATGCCCGCTCGTCGATCATGATCGAGCATGATCGAGTGATCGACCATGATTGCGCAATAGGAATGCTCGAGCATGATCGATTATCAAGACTGCTCGAGCATGATCTAGTGATCAAGCATTATTACTGCTCAGAATTGATTTAGTAATTGATTAGAGCCACTCTGAGCGCATGATCAAGATTAGTTCAAGTTAATTATTGTTCATTTAGTAGGACTATGATTCCTGTTACTTTAAAGACTATTCTTGGCCTATAGATATTTGGTTTCGTATTTAGTATTGAGAAGAATTTGGGATACGTGAAGGGTTGGCTCCAGAGTTTCACAAAGGAAGTTATCAGTAGGGGAGTGATCGATTATGATCGAGTTTAGTCGATCATGCTCGAGCCTAGTCGACTATGATCGAGCAGTACCATGATCAATGAAATCGATCAGATTATACCTTCCATGATCGATCATACCATGATCGAGAGGGCCTTGTAATCGAGGTGATCGATCACTGTATGATCGATCAAAAATCGATCATGATCTGATGGTGTCCATCACTAGGCCCACGGTATTTATACCTGTAGGAGGTATCTATATACAGAGCCAACTAGTATCCAAGTTCCACTGGCACTATTGCCCGCAGAGATACTTTAGTCGCATTGAAGCCATTTTTCCAACATATATATTGAAAAATAGTTCATTTGTCAAGCCATATACCGGAAAACATGTATTCATGTGAGATACTCAAGAACTTCATTCAATCTCAGAGGGCCAGGAAGGCCTACTATTTATACAGTGAAACAGAAACATATATCCGCAGTAGAAAAGGAGATAAAGAAAACAATATGGAAGACAAGAGAAAACAAGTGAGAACAGAATTGCGTATCCAGTCGGCTGATTGGGCGGCAACATGAGAGCAAAAGTCAAATGCAGTAAGTCTTGGAGAGTAGGAAACCGGAACTAAGAGCGAATGACCGGCTTTGCCGTACTCTAGTGCGTAGAAAGGGCATATCCGAAAACCTAATTTCAACAATATAACAAAAAGCTAAGCGAGTGATCATTTATGATTGTACCCCCTCTTTGATCCATACAGCTAGCAAAAGTATGCCATGATCGAAACACTCTGATGGCAACCCACCCAGAAACCGATGGTGACTGGGGCAGACACGCGCGTAGCACAGGATAAAAGCACTTCGATGGTGGTGACGGCGTTGGAGTGATGATGTTAGAGGAGGAGCTCTCAACTGACTAGCTAGAGACTAAATACAAGAAGCGAGCACGCCCAACAAAAGTCCAGCCCTAGGATGCGCAATATAAGTACCACAATAAGAAAATATACTATCCAGATCTATCCCCATCGCTCCAATACTACCATTTCCTTAGCTTTCAATAAAGACCAGACAACCTGTTTTTTTACCCAAGGCTTTGGAATCCAGAACCGAAGAAAAGAAATGCCCGAGTTAGATATTTAGCCCTGTGATGTTGGATTATTACCGGTACTTTTTACCATTAGGTAGGGAAACATATCTTGTAATTCCGCTATGCTATAAGGACAAAGTTTGGTGGTATATAGTTTATTGCTTAATGTGCCGGGAGTTAGAGAGCGGGGTGGGAGGGTTCGGTAAGATTGTGGTAAACTCAAGCACGGCTAGCAATTCAGTTCACCTGCCATATAAAAGGACGGGGCGAACAACGCCAGTGGGTGATGGCCTGTTGCTTTTTCAGATGCCCGCTCACTTTGCTATATGATGAGGTAAACCAGACCTATGAGCCATCGTCCCATGTCATCCTATATTTCGTGACTAAGATATTCCGCCCACCTCTACCCAAAACCTTAATCATTTATTGATGTGAATGCGAATACGATACTCATTGTTGTCCCACTTAATCTTGGCTTCCTATACCCCACTTCCTACAGTTGATACTTCCGCATCTGATTACAGCCGGGGGATAGCCACTACCCATTACCCACTGAGGGCTTCTTTTTTAACTGTATGATATCATATGATGCCCCAAAAGCTATCATTATTTAATCGAGGTATCATACCTGCTAAGCCAATTCCCTTCTCCCCTCGTAAGCTTTCTTTTTCCCCCTTCCATGACCAACAGCGGGGAACGGTCTGGGCCAGAAAGTGCCATAGGACCCGATTCCGATGCGATGATTCCATTCCGCTGCCCCATACAAATGGCCGCATACCTTCCGTTCCAAAATTCAGAAACAACCGCTTCTACTCGTACAGGTGGAATAGTCATAAAACGGAACGGTTCCGTTCTTGCCAAACAAGTTCAAAATAACCCGCGTCATAATATGATACCCGAAATCGTAGGGCGGCAGAAAGGTGATGGTTTTTAGTTATCATACTTGGGCTTAGTATGATGTGAATTGCCGGAGGACAATTCAAGTCCAGGCTTCTCGTGTCATGGGGTTAGGGTACACGAAAAGCAAAGGAAAAACTAAGATGCGGCGCCAGTCGAGGAAGTCAATTACCGTGCTCGTCCTGAGCAGTTGGCGTGCAACGGGTGAGGATGGTGGAGAAAGTTTTTCAAAAGAATTGGCAGATGAGCTGAACCGAGAAACATGCAGGAAGCAACAGGAAAAAGGATAAAGTTAGTGTGCTCTTGCTTGCTCGTTTTATTCGGGTATCGATGCATGGTGAGCAGGCGAGGGAGAGAGGGGAAAGCAGGCTAGCGCGAGAAAGGATAGAATGAAGGAATGGCATGGCCAAGATTCGAATTTCCAGGCGCCCCCGCTCTTCCGGGGAATTGTGAACTCCCGGTACGGTACTGTTACCGATAAAATTTGGCTTTACTCTCTTTGCGGTTCTTTAGCTAGTTTACATATAACTTAGGTAGTATAGATAGCGGTTCATGATCTTTGCTTGGGAAGGCGTCACGTTTTTGCGAGGGTGTTGCCTTTGTCGTCGCAGTGTCGTGGTGGAGAGAAAGAGCGAGAGAATTCAAAGATCGTAACTTGAATAGAGCCCCCACTGCCCGCCAAGATTAGGCAACAGCCACAGCACAACAGAGGAATCGTTTGGACTGTGAATTGAGGAAGGAAAATTTGTGATAGCGGATGGCAAGAGGAGAATCTCCTGTACTACCTAGTTAGTCGGATAACCAGCAGGGTTGGGCTTCCTTTCGGTTGGATCTCTTTTTCTCTTTTGTGCGGTTTTCTGGTTGGCTTTAGATGAAGGGTTTGCGAAGTAGCTTAGCGGGTTTGAATTGATCGCGACATTTGTGGTTTCTATTTCCAGATGTGATTTCTTGATAGTGACAGTTGTTTACCCCTACCTCTTTCGTTTCGCAGAATACTACGGTAGTAGATGCACTTGCCCGAGACTTTTGCTTTGAGTACTCCCACATCTCCGAATATAGTGATAACATGGGGATCCCTAGATTCTCAGTCCCTTGGACATATATTTTCGTAAGGATCCAGGAAGGAATCGACACTGTGGATATGATTTGCTTTCGCTCTTTCGCGAAATGGCGCGCTGTAGACAAGGACCAGTCACAGAAGCAAAAGGCAGTTCCTCTGGCCAAGGAATCCCCACCGGCACCAGTCTCCACCCAAACCACCGATCCGTTTACAGCATACCGGTGCCGGGATGGCACCGCCATTGAGCCTCCATAATCGGAATCCTAGGGAAGCTTCTACACATGGATTATGCGAGCGCTATTCTAATAGGCCCTAGGCCCAAAGCAGCATTGAGGAACAGCGGACTAGCTGCCTTCCCCCTCTCCCAGCTGAGGACATATATCTCTCCATAAAACTAACATGACCACAAACTCCCAACACTCAACCCACTCAGGCTCTAAAGACACACATTAATCTAACGAATCCTAAACCCTACTAATCTCAAGAAATCTGAACATCATCCCGATATTTCATGATCCTCCGTGAACCCTAAAGTCAATGTCCTACCGGAGTGCCAACCTCCGTATGCCTAGTGACCAAGGGTATGAAAGAAACATCATGAAACTAAATACCCGATTCCAAATGCCCCATGACAATTAGTATCAACGAAACCAGAAATTAGTTATGCTATACCTGGTCGCTAAGGATGTGAAAGCAACCACCCACTACCAAGTTATCCCTGGTCGTCACATACCACAAAGCCACACTCCATACCACTAATCATCTCCCAGCCACATATTCGCCTATCCGCGTACCCGCATATCAACATATCCGCTCACCTGTATATCCGCATAACTACATAACCGCATTCCCTATAGGCAATCCAGCATAACTAGTGCAGTCTCCTTGCGATCCCAAGGGGTCGAAAAAATTGGCTCCATTTGTGCTCGGTTCCGTGCATCTCAGCCCAATAACGCACAATCCTTAGATAATGTCAAGATCCTTCAGGCTTCCCCGGAGTTTTCCACCAAGTTAGCCACATTTACCGGCTCTGGTTTATCTTCTTTATTATTGCCTTTCTTCTACCCCTTCTACCCCGCTTTCCTGGTACGCTCCGTTGTTGGCAGGAAGCAGGATAAGGCAGGAGGAAGAAAAGAGTGCGATAGATCTAAGATGATATTCTAGATAATGACATTTGTCCCCTCATTATACTGTACATATAAGATATATGAGAGAGAAGATTAAGAGATCCCGAAGAAGAATTTCCGCCATGATATTATATGATACACCCCAACCCGAGTTCATTCCACAATTAAGCAAAGGAATAAAGAAATACAACAGCAGAAAGCCGAATCCATCCGAGAAAACCTCTAACACCAGTTCCCGGAACACCAGGAAAAGGAACAGGGAAATAAAAAAGCAAATGTGCATAATTGAGACCTGACGATAGAAACTCTGCCTATTCATCTGACATTTTTGGTACTAACAAATGGCGATATCCGTAAGACAATCTCATCGCTCTAGGATGTCGAAGGAGAGCCAGGGGAGAGGATAGCAAGAGTATTAAAGCGTTGATTGATTTTGTAGATGGGACGCATGGTCAAACTCAAAGACGCCGAGAGGGGTCGTATCTCAGGCTTATACTAGGTGGGCGCCGCTGCCGTCCGGGCCTTGAGTAGCTTCACAACTCCATCATTCCCATTCTCGGCGGCCTTCGAGAGCGGTATTCGGCCACGATTATCTGGCCTATCGGGGCTAACGTCTTCCCGTCCCAACAGTAACCTCACTACTCCATCATGCCCAGCCCAGGCGGCCCACGAGAGCGGTGTTTGGCCATCATTGTCTGGCCTATCGGGGCTAACGTCTTCCCGTCCCAACAGTAGCTTCACTGCTCCATCATGTCCACCCCAGGCGGCACACGAGAGCGGCGTTTGGCCATTATTGTCTGGTCTATCGGGGCTAACGTCTTCCCGCCCCAACAGTAGCCTCACTACTCCATCATGCCCACGCGAGGCGGCCCGCGAGAGCGGTGTTTGGCCATAATTGTCTAGGCCATCGGGGCTAACGTCTTCCCGCCCCAACAGTAGCCTCACTGCTCCATCCTGCCCACGCGAGGCGGCCCACGCGAGCGGTGTTTTGCCATAATTGTCTGGCCTATCGGGGCTAACGTCTTCCCGTCCCAACAGTAGCCTCACTACTGCATCATTCCCACTCTCGGCGGCCCGCGATAGCGGTGTTTTGCCATAATGGTCAGGCCTGTCAGGGTTGATGTATTTCCTTCCAAACAGTAGACTCATTGCTTGAGGTGTTCCCCACCGACGCCCGATGCTCCCAGGATTGACAAATGCCGGACCTAGGAATATCCTGACCACCCCTTCATGTCCGCATCGAGCCGCCCATGAGAGTGCTGTTAGACCATCATCTGTGTCCCGTATATCAGGGCGAGTATGCTTTTGTTGCAAGAGTAATTGTACTACTTCCTCGCGCCCATACCTCGCAGCCCACATGAGTGGCGTTAGACCCATACTATCTCTTTTGTTTACATCCCTCTTTTTTGTCCTTATCAACTCAATTGCAATCTCTACAATGCCGAAATATGAAATACAGTGTAGCGCAGAAAATGGCTCGAAGTGTCGAATGATGTACTCAGAATGCCAGTCCTTGTTGATAGACAGCCAAAGTAACCAGGAAGATATGTGATTATGGTATCGACCAAGAAGGTCGAGTGCAAGGGATCTTGAGGAGGCCGAGAGCTGCACCCGCATCTGAGTTCCCCAATACAAAGAAGAATATTCCAGGAAGGGTGGGAATCGGAAGTCATGAATGGAGTTGGCCGGAATATCGCTAATGGCCTGGAAATTGAGATACGTCAAACAAGTCTCCGCTATCCTCGAGTGAGGTCTGTCAAACAAGTCGCCATGACGAGAAAAGTATTCTTTGAGCGTGAAATGGATCAGCCTAATAGTCGAGGACCCCTCATCGACGACAACGAGCCCTTGGCAACAGCTTAACACTGTCCGGATCGAAGGCACACTCTTGGCCTTAATTTCTGTCGATCCCATCTCAATCGCTAGGGCGTGGCATATCTCATCCACCTTCAACGGCCGCTCAGAATGTGAAATCCACATCAGAGCGTCCATTCCGAGTCTTGCTCTATCTCCCTCCTGTGCCTTTATCCTCCCTATGGTCGTATCGTATGCGCCCCGCAATCCCAAACCATTTGTCATTGTATCAAGCCTCTCTCGCCTTCCATGGAGTGTCGTTTCCTGCAGGATCCCCTTGATATTTAGAGATACCAGCAGGAATCTAAACATATATCTGTCAGCTCATAACTTTACCTATTTTTTCCAGCGCCCTTACTCCCTACTTACATTTCTGAAACCGTCTCGGGAATACTCTTCATAATGTCCTCCTCCAAGCTCTTGTCCATCGCCTCTGGTAATGTATCCTCTCCCAGCCTGGCTCGTAGGAATTCAATTATATCATCCCTGGTAGGTGTAACCGACACACCCACTACCCTCCCACTAAGATGTTTCTCCACCTCATCCCGGATATGCAGTCTCCCAGCCAGAAATATCCGAGTGTCCGGGGACTTGCGTAGAATTTGTTTCAGCGAGTCAAGCAGCCTTCCCCGATACTCCGCCACACATTCATCCACCGCATCAATACAGATGAAGGTGCGTCGCGAGGACGAGATATCCGAGAACATCTCTACAATTTCGCCTAGTTCCAGCTTCCGGCCTCCAATCACCTTGTCCTGCTTCCGAAAAGCTTCGACCATCTTTGCCGGGATCTTCTCGAGTCCACCAACAACCTGCTTCAGGAGGGAACTTAGGATATTCGTTGGGGATTGCTCCTTCTGAGCCGCGAAGTCGAGGTAGAAGCACGCAACTGCAGCATTCCGCCCCCCAGCCCAATCGCATAACCTATCTACTACCAAGGAGCTGGCATCGCAACTTCTTAGCAACATCTTCCCTTCTTAGATGGTATAGCATAGTTCCTTACCTGATGTGGGTCTTGCCGACGCCAGGATCTCCGTAGCAAAACAAGGCCGAACCACCGGATTCCCCACCGCGAATGCCATCGAACCAATTCCGATATTCCTCCGTCTGTAAGAGCCAGTCTCCCACATGCTCGACTCGGTGGGCTCTAATATCATGGTGCCGTATTCGGGGTTCCAGTGGGGATAACCATGCGAGGATCTTATCCCTCTCGTCGGCACTACCGTAGTTGTTCACGGTAGACACATGGTTGGTATTATTGGTGGTATTATTGATGGTTTTGTTGAACGAGTTGACATTATTATTGAAGGTATCGGTGTTATTATTAAAGGAATTGGTGTTATTGAAAGAGTTGCTACTTTCCCAAGCACGGAATTGCGACATTTCGCTTTTTTGCTGCTGTTTGGAAAGTTTTAGAGCAGGTAGAGGATTCGAGGGGTTTTGAGGATTTTGAGGGCGTAGAGGGCTCAGAGGATTCAGAAGATGGGTTCTTGGGTACGGTAGTGCAAATTGACAGTGTTCTCGAGGCCGAAGAAAAGCGGGGTCACTATTACCCTGCAATTTTGCTGGTGAACACCCGGCCCAATGGTTGTCCAGAGCGCCTTGCCTGCACAGCTGAATTCTGCGACATAACAGCAGCTGACCCTTGTCATGCATCTTCGGCAGAACAAATCCCTTCTTTAGCAGCATCAAAACACCAGCACAGTTTGATCAACAAGACCCATCTCAGGCTGAATGAGAGCCCCCACCATCGCAATAAGCACATCAACATCCAAATCTGCCTCCACTTTTGTAACTTATGCCAACTTCTGAAACTATCGATTCTCGAAGAAAGCGGCCCCCATATGAGCTTCCATGCAAATACCAGTTCTACTGTAACCCAGGCGCCTAAACTCAATTTCCGAGCGCTTCCACCGTTCTGGGATAAAGTTAGAGCTTCCCGGCACCCCCACATCTACGAATATGCTGAGTGATCCCTATATCGTCAACTCCTTAGAAGTATGTTTTCACAACAACCCAGGCGGGTGTTGACACTGCGGATATGATTGGGTTTCACTTTGTCGCCAAATGCTGCGCTGGCGGACAATGACAAGTCGCCTAAGTAAAATTGATAGGGTAACTATGGTTCTTCTGGCTTCAAGTTGGGCATCCTTATTTGCGCCAACATCCATGTAAATTTAAACCAACCAGTTCAAAGCATACCGGATAGCACCGGCCATTGAGCAAGCATGATCAGAGCCTCAGGAGTGACACTAAGCTACTCGTAGGCACCCATCGCACGGGGAGCGGAACCGACAAAGACAACCATCGGCTCGCCTTAAACATACAATCAAATCCGCAATATCCCTCACCCGTCTGAGAACCACTAGCCACGGGAAACTCTTCGCTTACCTACTCATTACACTCTTGAGTAAAAAAAAATTAGATAAAAGTCTACAACACCCCCAGAGAAATATTCAGAACCAGTTTCCCAAAGGGCTCCTGCTATTTTATTCCTGTTACTAGGTAATGCTCTCGAAGTACAATGAGGAGCACGACAACTCTACCGACGTGGATAGATGTTCCCAAAGTGCAACATCAATCCACAGCCGCTACCATACAACGAGAACAGCCCTAGTATCCGCATTGCTATCAGGCTTCACCAACAGCGAGCCCACCGTCTTAATGTTTGGATAATACTCCATGTTTTCCGGCCTGTAGCAATTGATACCGGACAGCAAATCACAACTATAAAGAATGCCGGAAAACAGAATCCTGAGCTAAAAAACTTGATGTCCGATAAGACCTTGTTTGCCAGAGAAGCTCATGTCGCAAAAGATACCTTTAATTAAGACTCCTCACAACAAGTGGGTTTTGAATCGTTAAGCTGCGGATGTGAAAGCATGGTTAGACAAAAGGCTTAAACATGGGGCTTTGGTAGCATATGGAGGATTGTGCGCAGGCGAGAGCCACTAAAGAAGAGCCATTTTGATCCGCGATATCTAGCGCCATGCTTATCTGCGGTGCTAGGGACTGATTATATTTAAAACTTAAATTAGGTCCCCTCCCCTACATCCGTCCTTCGTGTAAACCCCCCCTTGTCTTACATCTCCCTAAAGTGTAAAAATGTTTTTTACTCCGGCGCGGCTGACAGCGACTTTGTAGGTTCACAGTAAATTACAGTAAAGTATCTGTCTCCATCAAACTAACAAGACCACAGGCTCCCAACACTCAACCTACTCAGGCTCTGATGACGCACGCTAACCTGACAAATCCTAAACCTTAGCGATCTCAAGCAATCTCCATCCTAATAGTCCACGCTCATGCACCCTAAAGCAGATGCCCTACCCGTGCGCCAGCTCCTATTTTCCTAAAAACCAAGGATATGAAAGGAACATCATGTAACCAAATACCCGATACATAATACCCCATGACAATCGGTATCAACAAAACCAAGAATTAGGGTGCTATACCTAGTCGCTAAGGATATGAAAACAACCACCCACTACTAAGTCAAGCCCCCGGCCGCCACATACCACAAAGCCACACTCCATACCACTAATCATCCCCTAGCCACATATTCGCCTATCCGCGTACCCGCATATCAACATATCCGCCCAACTGTTTATCCGCATAACTACTTCCATTTTCATCGCGTATTCGGAATCAGGTAATATTAAAGATTTATGTCTTAATACCATGACCAAACATGGCTAGTTGTAATTTCTACTCCTTACATCATTTATTCTCATACCAGGCCAAACTTGTTCTCTTTTATTAGCTCTTAGTTCACACACAGGTCATCACCGCACCAAAATTAGCCCCCCATTTTAGAAGAGCCATCATGAACCCATAGAAAGTATAGTGTTCATGCTCCTTGAAAGATTGCGGTGAACGGTGCCAGTATCTGGTGAAGCCCGTGTATGAGAATGGAGTCAATGGACTAACACTTTAGAATTTATTGCACTGTGTTTGAAAAGCAGCATCAAGGCTACCCTCAACGGTGAATGAACACCTTCCCTCATCCTACCGTCACAGTTGCCGTCACTATTTTCATAATGATCATCATTTTCACTTACCATCGGTTACATTATCCTCTTTGTATTAAAAACATCAAATCTTCGATATTTCAAATAATTCTAACACATCTTCGGGTGCTTTTATAGCAACCGTATTCCGAATACACGATGAGAAAAGAAGTACATAACCGCATTCCCTATAAGAAATCTAGTATAAACCAGTGCAGTCTCCAAGTGATCCCAAGGGGTTGAAAAAATTGGCTCCATTTGTACTCGGTCCCGTGCTTGCAGCCCAATAATGCACAATCCTTAGATATTGTGAATATCCCCACTTTAGGCTTCCCCGGAGTTTTCCACCAAGTTAGCGACATTTACCGACCCTACTTTGTCTTCTTTATTATTTCCTTCCTTCTACCCCTTCTGCCCCGCTTTCCTGGTACGCTCCATTGTTGGCAGGCCGGAGGGGAGAGGGCAGGGGGAAGAAAGGAGGGCGATAGATCTAAGATAATATTCTAGATAATGGCATTTGTCCCTTAATTACCGCATTACCTGGTTTTATTCGCCTGCCGCTAGTACGTTGAAATAAAGTAGAGGCTGAAGCAAAACATTCAACACAGTCAGGAAGAGTCCAAAATGAGCCTAGTTTTGGCCATAAGAGGTTAAGT
>Ga0307509_10005420_pt1 | contig 17763 bp, 8 predicted proteins | sample 10_EM_MG_FD_202245 | JGI IMG/M metagenome (GOLD analysis project Ga0307509, IMG submission 202245) | Populus trichocarpa ectomycorrhiza microbial communities from riparian zone in the Pacific Northwest, United States - 10_EM | ecosystem: Host-associated > Plants > Roots > Unclassified | place...
AACTGTTGCTAGCTACATGCAAGATTGTTCATGCCATCCAAACCTCTAGACCCAATTGTAATGTAAATTTGCTCTATTAATCTCTTCAACAGCAAGGTTCGACTGGATTCGTAAGAAAAGGCTGGTTTTGGAACTGCTGTACACTGAGATTACTAGCTGAAAGCATGACAAACTTTTAATAGCTGATAATGATTTAGGAAAACCATGCATCTGGATTTTAAGCAGATCACTGATCGATAAATCAAGATTTAATTCTGGGCTACGAGTTTCCACTGAAATGAATTCCTCCCATTTAAAGTGCAGAAGGTGAAAGGGGAAACTAGGATATCGTTATACCTGAGCTTCTCGAACTCAGAGTCAACTAATTAAACATTTGAGATTTGGCTTGGGATAGTTATCTTGGTTTCAAGAATTTTCCTTTAATACACCACTTGTGCATGGAAGGTTTTACTAATACCCATGACTATCTTGTATATCATTAGTTGGAATCGTGGTATGCTGCATGTCAGTGTTATTTTTTAAAAAATATATTTAAATATTATAAGCATGTTTTAAAAAAAAAATATTAATAACCTGGATTATATTCCCAAGTAACCAAATAAGTTGGAATTATTTAGATCATATAGAAAAACAAAAAAAAAAATTGATTGCAAATGAAAAAAACATATATAAAAAAAGCGATCACAGTAACCTGGAAAGAAAATCTTTTTTCAATAACAGAAAGACAATACTATTTATTTTTTAGCCACTTAAAAATGGTAGGATGAAATAGAGTAAAAAAAAAACAAAAAATCCAGTGCAAGCTAACATGATAGACATGTAATTTGATAGTCTGGATTAACCTGCAAAATTCACGTATTAGGTCATGAGGTCATGATACATAATTTGATAAAAAATAAAATTTTAAAAAACCACAAAGCTATTTTTTTTTTTAAAAAAAAAACTATGTCATTTGATGATATCGGAAAAGAAAATAAGACAAAAAAAAAGATGTCAATCTCTATTAACTTTTTAAACTCGTGGCCCAAGTTATCAGACCGAAAGCACTATACATGAAAAAAAATCATGAAACTCAATCCCCTAAAAAATGAAAAGTTGAAGGATAAAATCAAGTAAATAAATAAATTACACAAAAATATTCAAAATAAAAAATAGAAATTAAAGGAATAAGGATTAAAATAGAAATTAAAAAAAAACAAATAAGAGGGCAATAAAAAAATTTAATTTAAGAGTTAAATTGAAAATAATAAAAACATTAACAAAAGAATAAGGACTTAAATGATAAAAATAATACATTATATACTTGGATTGAAAGATCAAATTTTAATATATATATATATATATATATATAAGGACTAAGAAAAAAATCAAGAATAAAAAGAATAAGAACTAAATTGAAAACATAAATACATGACAAAACTGAAATTGAAGGACAAAATTAAAAAGAAATAAAACTTCCACAAAAAATCTAAGGATAAAAATTAAAAATAAAAAAGAAAGAGAACCGAAGCTGAAAAAACTTAAACAAAGAGGACAAACTCATAATTTGAGGGGGGAGGCGAGAAAAAAAAGTTTTATCACGACAACATATAAACCGTCAACAACACGCATCGCACTATAAAAAAAAATAATTGTGGCACATATAACGCTATAGTAAAAGGGAAGGTTTTATCATCAAGGAAACACCACACGAGCTGCAGAAATTGCGTGAGCACCTCTCTTGCACCAATAAGTTTTCAAATTTCAATATTATTTAATTTCTGTTAAAATATCACAATACCCTCAACAAGAAAGCAACAAAAAAACAAATATAAAAGACATGAAAGACCCTTGCCTGAAGGGTTTTTTTTTTTACTTTGATGACAATTAAATAATTTTACTATACATTTACAATTAAAAAGATCATAATACCCTCAACAAAACATAATAAATAACAAAAAAACCAAACTTAAAAAGATATAAAAGACCCTTGACTAAAGGTAAATTTAAAAACAAAAAAACTCCAAGAGCATTTCAGTAATATCACTTAACTTAAAGGGTATTTTAGTATTTTCACTATTAAAAAATAAAAATAAAAAGCCCTCTTAACCCTGAAAACAAGGCCAATTAACAGATACTATAAGATAAAACACTGTTTATGCACTGCGTGTTAAGACAGGACTCGAGTCGGTTGAGCCAAATTTTCTGTCCTTTTGGCTTTCTGCTTCTCTGTGTGGCGCGCCTGTTTTCTTGCACTGGCTGTGCTTTGGGTTGCTGGCTTACAGGGAGTGTTTGCGCCTCTTGGATGTCTTTTTGGATCTGGGAGAGCCTGCTGATGCTCTAGCAATTAACGCTGTGATTTCAATGCAGCTTGAGGTTCGTGAATGGGTTTGGCTTGGATGTGGCTGGGTTCCTTTTCCTTGCGTTTTGGCTTGGCTATGGCTGGGTTCCTTTTCCTTGTTATTTTCTAATTGAGATGCAAAACACAATTATATTATTACAATCCTCAATCACAGTGCCATCAAAAACCTATATGTTTTTTATTTGAAAAATATTTAATAATAAAATTAATATTTTTATTTTTTTAATTAATATTTTTTTATCTTTTCAGATATTTTGATGTGCTAATATCAAAAATAATTTTTTTAAAATAAAAAATTATTATTTTGATGTATTTCCGAGTGAAAAACACTTTAAAAAAAAACTGCAACCACACTTTCAAATACATTTTAAATCTACAATGAAAACACCATGGACGTCACCCTTTCCTTTTATTTTATTTTGTTATATTAACACCTACACAACATGGTTTTAAAACTCGGTCTGACCCAGCGAGTCGACTCAAGGCTGGAACTAGGCCGGATTTAAAAAAATAAGAGAAGGTAAAAACCCGGGTAACCTGGCTGACTCGGTGACTTAGTTGACCTGGCAAGATCAGGTCAAAAGCCCGGTTGCAACCCATTGATTATTTATTTTTTAAAGCTAAAATGATATTGTTTTGATTTATAAAAAAAAATAAGGCTGATCCGGTGACCCGAGCCTTGGACTGGGTCGATCACCGGGTCGGGTTTAAAAACTCTGCCACACACATGACATTCCCCATGTCAACCCTTTTCAAGGCTGTAAAACAAGTCCGAGGTCCCTCAAGTTTTGAAAATTAGTCACATTAATCCTTCTACTTCAATTTTGGGCACTCAAGACTTTCTACTTTTAATTAATGGTCATGCATGGTCCCTCCATCTGTCACTAGCATTGTAAGAAGCCTGTTCATTCCAAGAAATCAATGATATGAATAACGCCATAGGGAGGGATAGGATTCATCCCATTGTAGTAATCTGCTCGCAGCTGGTGGAACGGGTACTCTCCATTGTAGTAGTGCTTAATGTTTCTTTTCTGATCTTGCAAGCTCTGAAGAAATATTATTGATGAGAAACATGGTTTCCATCAGAGATAAGAAGATGATGGATAGACTGCGGTCAATTCTCAATCCAGATTTGCTGCTGATCTGAGCTAATAGCCAGTTTGCTTAAAGTATGAGCATCCTGATTAGTACATCTAGGAGAATAAACATAAGAAAAGGATTCAAAAACAAGACCAGAAGATTAAATGTCCTCAGCTGGGTAGCCAACTAACTTCATTGAGTACAGCTGGGAATGTTCAACAGCAGAGTACAGATTCATCAAAACTAAAAGGTTGAACTCACAGATTTAGAATCCAAGTTCATAATACAATAGATAAGATTTCAGAAAAAAATGTTGAAGGTTCATCTTTGACCAAACAGCAATTCGCTAAGATCAGGTTGCGTGCAAGATGATTCATTCACGAAAGGATGAGCTAAAAGCTCGGCAGCAGTTGGACGCTTATTTGGATCGGGCTGCAGGCATTTATTGATGAAGTCCTTCAAAGTATGGGAGAGAGAATTAGGAATAAGAGGTCCCGTGCCCTTTCTAATGGCAAGTGCTAAGGCCAAGGCATCCCTGGCATTATACTGTGGATACTTTCCGGTCGCCATTTCCACCACAGCGCATCCAAGGCTCCATGTCTCAGCTCGAAAATCATACCCGCCACTTTTAGGATTAGCAACTTCCGGAGCCATCCATAATGAACTTCCCAAGCCAGGCTTCAAAGACTGACTATCTTCCATACATTTCGACAAACCAAAATCAGCAAGTTTTATGTTTCCAAACTCTGTAACCAAAATGTTTGCACATTTAAGATCTCTATGAATCACATTACAGCCATGAAGATACTTCAGACCTTGCAATATCTGTCGAGTATAATGAGAAACTTGGGATTCCTTGAAAGGGCAATTCTTATATGCTTGTTCAAGGGTGCCATGACTTACAAGCTCTAGAAACATATAAAGCATTTCTTCATCCCTGTCTGTTCCATAATACTGAATTATGTTTTCATGATCCAAGCGTTTCAATATAGCAATCTCGTTCCGGAGAAGGCCTAGACCTTTTTTATCACTAAGCGAAACTTCCTTCACAGCAAAAAATGATCCCTTTTCATCAGATCCTTTGTATACTGATCCGAAAGAACCTTTTCCAATAAGACCACCCTTTTCCCAATTCGTAATTGCAAGACCTCGTCTACTAATCTGCCAAACATTTGGCACAATCGTTATGCTTTTCACTTTGTGTATACCAATCCACAAGTGAACTGCAAATTCAGCGCGTAACTGCTAGCAATAATAATTTAAAAAAATGATAAAATGGAATAGAAAAACCAGACCAGCAGCTGGTTACCTTCAGTGCAAGAGAATTAACATCATTGTAGTGATTGCCCCTTGCAATTTCCTCTAGACACTGTAAAACAGAGTCATGATACTCTGGATTGCTGGAGACATCAGCACCTTGTGGGGGGATGAAAATTAAGGAAAATAAAAGAGAAACCAACAAGAAGTATAAGAAGGACCTCATTTAGGGATAGATGTAACAAAACGTTAACGTTAAAATTCAAGATAAGGATGACATACCTCCAATCTCCTCATTCTGAATTGGACTGCCTAGCTTTTTCCGTATTGTTTGAACAATATTTGCTGTTAATCCTGACACTCTACTACAAAGGAAAAGAAAAATTGGCAATAAGCATTATAGTCAATTGGATTCGTAAATGTAAGGATTTATATACAAGAAAGGACACATTGTTACTCAAAAAATTTACACTCATGGGATTTTGGCTTCCTTTTTTTTTGTGTAAGCATCTCAAACTACTTATTCCAGGTAGGCTTCCCACTAAGGAACTCAAAAATGGTGTCTGATACTATTTTCAAGACATTCACATGATATGAAATCATCTCCAGGAATTAGTGTATTCTTAGAATAAAAATGAAAGTAAGAGTACCCGATGTATTGAGCAACATATCCAGCAGAAAGGGCCGCTGCCTCAATAACCCGCCTCAAGGTCTGTACCAACCCTGTTTCATGCTGAGCAAAGGCGTCCGCATAATCTGGAAAAGAAAAGGATGATGAACAGGCAGCTTGTGTGCTAGAAGAAGGCATTGGAGAAGACCAGGCAGGAAGACAGGAAGATCAAAAGAAAGCAATTGGGGAAGGATGAGAAAGGATCAACAGAAGTAGGGGTTGAAAAGGGGTGGAGGAGGAAGGGAAGACAGAGAAGTTGTTTCCCTATAATGTAATTGGGCAGGAATGTCTTCATTGTCATTGTTTTTTAAACATTAGCAAATCTCTTTCCTAAACAAGCGACAAAAGTGTCATTGTCAGACGAAATAGTGTCGTTATCAGTGCCAAGAAAATTGAAGGGTGATGGACAAGATGCTTGTGTTCTCGTAGAAGGCATTGGAGGAGACCGGGCATGAGGACAAGAAGATCAAAAGAAAGCAATTGGGGAAGGATGAGAAAGGATCAACAGAAGTGGGGGTTGGAAAGTGGTGGGGAGGAAAGACAGAGAAGTTGTTTCCCTACAATGAAGGTGGGCAGCAATTCAGCGCATAACTGCGAGTGACAACAAAAATTCAGCTCAAAGATTTGGATTTATCATTATGCTTTTCACTTTGTCTATACCAATCCGCAAGTGAACTGTAAATCCAGCGCATAACTGCGAGTGACAACAAAATGATATGAAAAAAAGGCATTATGTCAAATCAAGTAACGAGAAAACAAAAATGTGAGATTTCCCACAGTGCAACTCAACAATTGTGTGTCTGATATTATTTTCAAGACATTACACATGATATGAAATCATCTCCAGGAATTGGTGCATTCTCAGAATAAAAATGAAAGTAAGAGTACCCATATATATATATATATATATATATATATATAGAGACATGGTGTCATTGTCAAAGACTGTACAGATCTGTTTGAGAGTTAACTTCCTGTTTTTTGTTTCCTAGATCTTTCCTAGTGTTATATAGACATGGACCTTTCAAAGACTGCACAAATTACATAGAACTTTCCAATTTGTCAAAGAGTTGCTTTACGTGGGTCATTGTCAAGGACTGTCCTACCAAACCCAAAGATTCAACTTTGAATTGTTTCTCTTTTCACCCTAACACTGAGTGTCATTGGATTACAAATTAATGTTAATGGATTAATAATATAGTATCATTTAATAAAATCTTAGAAAATTGAATATATTTTAATACTTCACTTTTGGGATTTCCGAGTACATTTTCTTCTTTACCATGATCAAGACTTCACCAGTGATATAATAGTCGACAACAAACAAACGAAGATAAAATATCAAAAGATTAAAACTACAGAAAACTAACATAATACATATTCTTTTTAGATGCAAGATGCGAAATTATTTATTATCTAATAATATTAAAAATTAAATGAAGCTAAATGCCTTCAGGTGATAAAATAACTATGAAGTCTATATATTGCTTGACTTTTTTACGTGTGATTAACAATTTCTGGAAGCAACAATTTCTTAATGACAGGGAGGGACTGTTAAAATCTTTAGTTTCAACTTTTTAATAAATCAAAATAACCTCTTATTAAGATAATAATAAAATTGGTATTTTTTTTAACTATCATAATAATCATTTATTAATAACAAGAAAAAAGAGTGCATTGAACTATTATCTTATTTGACTAAAGAATCACAGTTACAAGTGACTCCCGGAAAAGAGAGAGAAAGAAGAGGAAATGAGCTGAGAAAATCTTTGGTTTGGATTCTTTTTACTTACTCAAAGGTTAGTGTTTTTTATTCTCGAGGTTCCAGGATATGATTTATATTATTTTTTAACACACTCCTCAAGTGAAAGTTTTTTGGGCTTAAAACTTGCACATACTCATATTACCCCGTGCTTAATTTTTATCAAATAAATAGAGATAGTAAGATTTGAACTCGTGATCGCTTGATCATCAAGGCTCTGATACCATGTCAAAAAATCATCTCAACCCACTAACTTAAGCTTTTAGGTGAAGTTCCGAGATATGATTTATATTATTCTCTATCACTTGATATATAAAAAGATGCAATCTTTTTTTAACTCTCTTGCTGGGTTTCGTTTTTTTTTTCTTTGTTGTGTTTGTTTACTTTGTTGAACTTTTGAAGATGGACTGAGGAAGTGGAAGAAGCTGAAACGCTTTTCAAATCCTTTTGTCTGAAACGCAGCACATTTGACTGTCAAGTTATTGCTTGGGTAATAAATCTTGTTTCTTTTAGTGATCTTGAACTGATAATGAGAACGTCATAGTGTTAATCAAATTGAATTGAATATATGAAACCATGAAAGACTCATGATCTTCAATTTGGATGGCAGTGATAACATAATTCAGCAATCTATTCAAGATTTTCCACTTAGCTTGGAGCCATTTGAACCATTTATTGGGATGGAGTTTGAATCAGCAGAGGATGCTGGAGAATTTTATGAGTTGTACGGCGGGCGAATGGGCTTTACCATATGCAGCAACCGTGCACGTCTGTCACTGAAAGATAACTCAATAATTGTTTGCTCAAAGGAAGGCTTTCGTGGAGGAAAGTGTCCAAAGGGAGAAGGAAGTTTTTCAATCACGGCGAATCACTAGGAAGGGATGCATTGCAATGTTGAGAATAACTGCCAAGGATGGATGAAAATGGATTATATATGGTTTCATAAAAGAACATAATCATGGGCTTAATCCTGGCAAAATACCACCTCGCCACTCACACAGGATTGCATTTAATGAGGCATGTTTCAGGATTAATTTTGTATGGTATGGTTATTACATTTGCATTTCATTCTTAGAACTTCATTAACGGAACTGTTTTTGTTATCTCTTGCAAAAGCTTGTATTTGATGATATGAACTTTCATCAGGATGAGAAAGATCTTCAAAATCCGAGAGTTATCCTCAGAGCTGCATCGTGAGAAAAAGAAATCCGCTGCTTATCAACAGCATCTACAGATGGTTTTAACATGTATCGAGGAGAACACAACGTCTATCCCTCAAGGCTACAGTTGTGGCTAACAAGGTGAAAGAACTTGAGTCTGAAGAGCCAGAAGATTCAGATTCTGATTGGGATTATTGCTGAGAATTTCTGTTAGCATCTGAAGCCAACTGGTTCTGGTTTTGCTTGACAAATTACAAATGTATAACCTCATTTTAGAACTTTGCATTCGCGAAGATAACTGTTGCTGGCTACATGCAAGATTGTTCATGCCAGATTGCCATCCAAACCTCTAGACCCAATTGTAATGTAAATTTGCTCTATTAATCTCTTCAACAGCAAGGTTCGATTGGATTCGTAAGAAAAGGCTGGTTTTGGAACTGCTGTACACTGAGATTACTAGCTGAAAGCATGACAAACTTTTAATAGCTGATAATGATTTAGGAAAACCATGCATCTGGATTTTAAGCAGATCACTGATCAATAAATCAAGATTTAATTCTGGGCTACGAGTTTCCACTGAAATGAATTCCTCCCATTTAAAGTGCAGAACGTGAAAGTGGAAACTTCAAACTAGGATATCGTTATACCTGAGCTTCTCGCACTCAGGGTTAACTAAACTTTTTAGATATGGCTTGGGATAGTTATCTTGGTTTCAAGATTTTCCTTATATACACTTGTGTATAGAAGGTTTTACTAATACCCATGACTATCTTGGAAATCATTAGATTGGACCCGTGTTACACTGTAAATCCGAGCTATTTTTATATAAAATATTTAGATATCACAATCATGTTTTTTTAAAAAAAAATTATCCAATAACCTAGGTTATAGTGTCAACCAACTAAATAAGTTGACTTTATTTGAATTATATAATTAAAAAAAAGACAACGATGACAAATGAAAAAAATATAGAAAAAAACAATTAAGGTAACTTGAAAAAAAAACATTTATATTTTTTAGCCAATTAAACATGATATGATGAAATAAGGTAAAAAAAAAAGAGATAAAAAAACCAGTGTGAGCCAACCTGAGATAACATGATAGATAATGTAATATGATAGTCTAGATTAACATGTCAAACCAGCATCTTAGATTATGAGATCAGGATAATCTGATGAAAAACAAATTTAAAAAAATCACAATGCCATTTACAAAGAAAAAATATCATTCAACGATATCGGAAAGAAAATAACACAAAAAAAAGATGTCAATCCCTATTAACTTTTTAAATTTATAACCCGGGTCATCAGACCGAAAGCACTACATATGAAAAAATCATGAAGCTCATTCCCCAAGAAATAAAACGTTGAAGGATGATGAAATCGAGTAAATAAATAAATTAAAAAATTAAAATTAAAAGAATGTGGGTTAAAATAAAAATAAAAGAACAAATTAGAGGACAACAACAAACTTTCAATTTGAGGGTTAAAATGAAAAGAATAAAAACATTAACAAAAGGGGAAAAAATCAAAAGAATGAGGACCAAAATGATAAAAATAATACACTATAAACTTGGATTGAATGGTGAAGTTAAAAAAAATTATAAAAGGGCCAAGAAAAAAAATCAAGAATCAAAAGAATAAGGACTAGATTGAAAACATAAATACATGATAAAATTAAAATTGAAGGACTAAATTGAAAATAAATAAAACTTTCACAAAAAGACTAAGGATAAAAATTAAAAATAAAAATAAAGAGGACCGGAGCCAAAAAAGCTTAAACAAATACGACAAACCTACAATTTGAGGGGAGGAGAGAGAAAGAGAGAGAAAAGAAAATAAAGTTTCATCGGTGACAAACATCTTAACCACCAACTACTTGTGTCGCATCATGAGAAAATGGATGTTGTGACACATCTAATGCCATGGCAGAAGGAAAGGTTCATCTATTGTGAGACGCCATACAAGCTGCATGAAGCACGCAGGCGCAACAACTTTTTAAATTTTAATATTATTTAATTTATGTTAAAAGACTATAATGTCCTTCACAAAAGAGCATGTAACAAAAAAAACACCAATATAAAAAGACATCAAAGACCCTTGGTTGAAGGTTTTTTTTACTTTGAGAGTAATTAAGTAATTTTATTGAACATTCATAAATAAAAAGATTATAATGCCCTCAACAAAACACAGTAAATAAATAAAATAAACTTAATAAGGCATAAAAAAAACACTTCACTGAAGGCTTTTTTTTTTTTTTTTACTCCAAGAGCATTTAAGTATTTTTACCGTGTATTCAAGAGGAAAAAATTGAACTGACCATAGGAACCAGGCATATATTCTTTGATTTAAAGAGTGTTGCAGTATTTTTATTGTTAAAAAAATTTAAAACAAAACCTCTAAAAATCATGTCAACTATAAGAAAAGTTAAATTATACGAGAAAAATACTGTAATTTTTTTCATAAAATATTATGGATTGCTATAGTGTATCTCTACAATGTTTTTTTTTTACACATGGTTTTTTTTCTTTTCCTTTTCTTTTTGTTTTTTGTTATGATTTTAAAAAAAAATATTTTTGTCAATTTTATTTTTTAATATTGAGATGGTTGAGAATTTAGCTTTGTAATTTTTTTCCTTTTATTTTGTCTTTCTATGAGGTTAGTGTGGTTTGCAGGTTTGTCGAGGTAACCCAGGTTGCCTTAGTTTGTGGATGTGGTAGGTTTTTTTTTTTTTAATTGAACTTGACTTTTTTATAGTCTTTTTTTTCTTTTCCTTTTATTTTTATTTTTTTGTTATGATTTTTTTAAAAAAATTATTTTTGTCGATTTTATTTTTTAATATTAAGATAATTGAGAATTTAGCTTTGTAATTTTTTTTTTTTTTCTTTCTATGAGGTTAGTGTGGTTTGTGGGTTTATTGAGGTAACCCAGGTTATCTCAGTTTATGAATTTAGTGGGTTTTTTTAATTGAATTTGATTTTTTTATAATCTATTTTTTTCTCATATTATTAAAAAAAATAGTTTTAGAGAAAAATTATATTATTAAACTTTATGAAGTAACAAAAATTAAAGAAAGTGGGGGAAACTACTGTTCACTCAAACACTCATTGCATTGTGGTTGTAATCCACAGTGTTTTGTTTTTTTTTTTTTTTAATTTTTATTATGATTTTTTTCAAATATATTTTTGTCGATTTTATCTTTTAAAATTGAGATTATTAAGAATTCAGCTTTGTAATTTGCTTTTTTTTATTATTTTTTTTATATGAGGTTAGCATGGTTTACGAGTTTGCCGAGGTAACCCCAGTTCACGAATTTGGTAGATTGTCTTTTTTATATATATAATTGAACTTAATTTTTTTTATAGTCTATTTTTTCAAAATTCAAAATTTTTACTTGGAAAAGAAAGGTGTAACTGATTCCATTGATTTATTTGATTTCTTGTTGAGGAAGGTGAGATCATCAATGTTATGTTGTTTTGTTTTGGCTTCTTATGAGAATGAGAGTGTTAACTAACTCACATAAAAAAGATTTTGTCAAAGAATTAAGAACCTGGTTTTCAAGTTCCTGATGTATATGCTAGTATTCAAGATGAAAACTGTTTGCGAGAAAATGCTATTTGAAGTGCTTGAGATCCCAGCTGCGGCAGTCATATGGATAACTATTCTTCTTTCTTGTGAATCTGTTTGTCAGCTTGAATGCTTAATGTTCTGGCTTTGTCACTACAATGAAGTGATCAATATGCATAGCACCCAAATCCATCTCTCAGGGCCAGGAGGAGCACTGGATATCATTTCATTAGGAATCATTGGATAGAATTCTCTTTCTGGTAATGTAATGACCAGCACCACTGATGGGAACTGTTTTCTAGATAGTGATGGAGGTTCAGATGAGGAAACCTTTGAAGGTTTTGGTGAACATGAAGCTACAGGAGATAGGTCATAGGCTGCTTCAGCAATGCATTTCACAGAGTGTTGTAAATATTGGCTTGATTTTGACAGAACCGTCTATGGAAAGTTCAAATGTGGATGGTTTAGAACCATATACTGGGATGACTTTTCCATCTTTAGATGATGCAAGAGATTCTGTTGTGAATATGCCAAGCGGACAGGTTTTACCACATGAACAAATCGGATTAGACATTCATTAAAGAATATGGCAGTTATTGGGCGTGACTTTGTATGTTCTAGAGAAGGCCTTCGCGCTGCAAAGCACTCACTGAGAAAAGACAGAGTTCTTCCTCCACGTCCATATACAAGAGAACGGTGCAAAGCCATGATAAGCTTTGCAAATTTGTACAAGAGCACAATCACAAGCTCATGACTCATTGTAAATTTCTTGGCGAATTGCCAGCTAAAAGCATACTCGGTGAGGTGAGTCCGAGATATCACTTGCAATTTGCAAAGCTGTTTTTATAAATAAAGTTAGCAATTTTTAGAAATCAGAATATTCATGATAAGGGTATTGACCCGTCTTGAAATGCATCACAGATTTGTAAGGTGTCTGATTTTGACTGTCATATACGACAGCCTAAATACATGCACTCATCAGTCATCACCATTGCTCAAGTTCCTCCAGAAATTCTCTTAGCGACATTTCTAATATCACACACTCCTCTAGCACTGTTTGTTTACAACTCCATGGATTCATGGATGTTTAAATCTGTTATCATGTTTCTTATATACAAGTATTTCTTCCTAAAACCAGATCCAAACATGTCTTCTTCTGGTAATTCCATAACTGATGCTGCTTATATTTACATGACTGTGTTCTGAAAGTGTGCATCGGCAGTGGTAGGGATTTAAGTGGCAGTTTTGTCAGTAAGCCTTTCATTCATTAGTGCAGTATAGCGACACTCTAGTCCTGAGGCTCCTACCAATTTTATGGTTATCATAGCCCACAAATTCAAAGTTCTTAGATGTTCTGAATCACATATTGCCATGTTTTCAGCAACGCCATGTCCAATTGCATTATCCTGTTCAAATCTGTGTAACAGCAAAGGTTTCTGCTATTACATGGTTGAAAAATCAGTTGTTACCTGCAAATGAAAAACATAAAGTTTAAAATCCATTGCCTATGCTATGTGCATGTGGTGAGATGACAAGTCATACTGACACCGCCAAATGTTTTTGCTATAGCGGTACTTCCCTGATATGCAAATGGGAGATCTTTGGTTTGAACTTAGCCATACATGGGGAGGAACTTCCTGTGTGGAAAAAGAATTAGATATGTTAAAAGGAAAGTGGGTGAAACCAACTGAAATAAAACAATTCCTCATGAAGGCTCGAAGATTGATTTCAAATTGTAGTTTGCTCGTGTCATTTTGAAGTAAAACCAATGGAAAGGGCTAAAGCCTTCCACGTAGGCTGTGAAAGATATATGATCGAGGAGTTGTATTGATGATGAGATTCCGATACTGGATTCTTCCACCATTTCTACTACTTTCAACATTTTCCTTCTTGTCATTCGTCAACTTTGAAACTTTCAACATGTTTGCAGGAGGAAAAAGATAAGAAGATCCAGGATTTATACGATGAGCTTCAGCGTGAAAGAGAACAATCTGCAGCATTCCAACAACAGCTAAGCATGATTATCCAAGATCTCAAGGAACATGAAGAATTCATGTCTTTAAGAGTTGAAGATATAGTTAACACTTTGAAAGAAATTGAGCTTGGTGATCTATAGTTTGTGTAACACAGATAAATTGCAATTTTTCAGTGGATGCCAAACTAGAACATCGAGCTTGCTCTTTTCTTGATTTCCTCATCGAGGCTGACCGTCTGTATAATTGACATAAAAAATTTTCTGGAGAACACTGAAATAGAATGAATACAAGTCATGAACTTTTTTGGTGTATATACAATGCTTTTAGCTCATAGTCAAGTGGAGGAAGATGGCCATATCCTGTTCATTTTGGAAATTACATGCTGAGTTTTTCTCTGATCTGAACATCTCAACAGCTAGTGGACTTGCAAGGGAAACAAATGCTTCATTTTTGGTGTATATACAATGCTTTTAGCTCATAGTCAAGGGAGGAAGATGACCATATCCTGTTCATTTTGGAAATTACATGCTGAGTTTTTCTCTGATCTGAACATCTCAACAGCTAGTGGACTTGCAAGGGAACCAAATGCTTCATTTCCCTCCCCTGCTCAGATTTGAAATTTTCTTGGCAAGACCACTTAATTGGTCTTGGATTTGTTTCAACCCTGCAAAATGCCTTCTGTTTCCAGTTGTAGCCTTTTGGGCACAAATTTGTAATCCCATTGTAGGCCAACAATGTCTGAAGAGACATCATTTTTAGTAGTGGTTGAGTTTTCTTTGGATTTTTTTGTTGCTTCTTCTTCCTAATTTTACTAAAGTCAATGTTCAGTTGGTTTCTTCTTATAGTGGCAAATTTAGGTGAACATTTTCGGGTTGGAATTGAACTGCCATTCAAGGTCCTGACTCTTGACTTGGACATCATTTAATTTTCAGGTGTACCAAATTGGAAACAATCCTACAAGCTCATTTTACTGCATCTCATCCTCAAGATGAGCAAACCTACAACTCCTTTTTATCTGTGTAGGACGTTTCACTACAAATTGAAGTTATTTTGCAAAAATCATGGATGTTCAGAAGAGCTCTTCATGAAAACTATATTCTAGTTTGCAAGAGACAAAGCAGTAGTGAAATAGCAGCATGCTACAAAAAATCACATAACATAAAAACAATGATAAATAATGTAGGATTTAGCCAAGAAGAACAATGAAACCACCCACCAAGCCAATCAAAAAGATTTCAAAGAACTAGTAAAACCCCAAAACCAAAACAAATTGCCTACTCTAGAGTTCCAACCCCCGTCAGGCTCAACTTTGATGGCTTTGCTTTGCCTCATGCCAGCAAGTGTCAATGATCGACTGCTGTAGCCGTGTGATATTGATTCGCAGCAGAAACGCTTTGTAAAGCTGATCCTGTTTGATGATCACCACTCTTTCTTTCTTGATGTCCAAACTATTTACACCCATAATAAAGATTAGTGAAATATGAGCATATGATTAACCCAAAGCACTAAAGCCACCACCCTTCATCATCTTCTTAAACTCCTTGTAATCAACCATTCCATCACCATCAACATCCACCTTCATTATCATCCTCTTACAGTCCTCTAAAGTCCTGCCTTGTTTAAGCCCAAGTGATGCCAAAACAGACCTCAGCTCATCAACGGTGATGAAACCATCCCCATTTTGATCAAAAACTTTAAAAGCCTCCCTCATATCTTCCTCCTCGTCTTTGTCATCCATGAGTGATTGATACAATTCACCAAACTCATCAATATCCACACAACCATCACCATTGACATCAATCGTTTCAATCATCTGAGTCAACTCTTTATCAGGGATAAAGATTCCGAGATTCTCTAAAGAATCATTCAACTCCTTCTTGGTGATCTTCCCATCTCCATTCCTATCAAACATTTGAAAAACTCTCTTTAACTCAGCTTGGTCCATTCTTGTCAAAACAAAAGATGGAGATGGCAGCAAAGAAGAGGGTTTCTTGGTATTGGTATTGGCTCGGTGGGGGTGGCACCAAGAAGTGTTGGTATTGGCTTGGTGGGGGTGGTACCAAGAAGTTGGGAGGAGGAACCTAAGTTTCTTGGGGACCAAAGAGAGGAGGAAAGAGTTAAGCAGGTTGTAAAGAAGGAAAATCCTAAGCAAAATAGTTGGCATTGAAAGCAGGAGTGCAGAGAAAATGTGGGGTGGGGAGATGTTTTGCCTCGGTGTTTTTGCTGTGGTTTTGACAAGATTTTCAAGGCTAAATTTCGGTCCTTATATAAAGGAAATTAGAGCACAAATTGTTGGATTCATGATAGTATTTTGAAAGGAAAAAAAAAAGTTGGTCACTTTAGAGCTGGCCTCATCTTCATCTTGATCTACGCGTATAAACTATCTACAAGAATTAACCTTTTTGTCAAAGACGCGTTGCTATTGTTGTCGTTGTTGTTGGGTTTGTGTCACATGGTAGATTACTAATTTATTGGAAAACAAACCTTGATTTCTTGTTTATTGCTATTTTAGTTGTGATATCGAAATTGGAGACTAGCTCAAAAAATATCTAAATTATTGAATCATTGGAGTTAAATCATAGGTTTAATTTATTTTTATTAAAATAATATTGTTTTTTTTTTCTTTTTCTTTGTTAGTTCAGGAGCCAAATTTAATAGATCTATTAAGTTTTACCGAGTTAATATCTTGTTCAATGTAACTAGAAATCCAGCGTACATTAGTGTTTGATCTTGGACTTTTCAAGTTAACCTGCTAGATCAGGTCGAGTTCAAGTTTATTTTATTAATTTGTTAAGTTTTGCATCATGTAATTTTATCTACATAAATTATACTAATTTTGTGGAAATATTCATTCTGAAAATTATCTAAAAAAATCTACAAGATTAGATTTATATGATTAGCCTTCTTGGAGGAAATAGGTTTAATTCATTTTTATTAAAATAATATTAATTTTTTTTTCTTTTTCTTTGTTAATTAATTCAGCGGCCAAATTTAATAGATTTATTAAGTTTTATCGAGTTAATAACTTGTTCAATTTAACTAGAAATCCAGCGTACATTAGTGTTTGATCTTGAGCTTTTCAAGTTAACCTTCTGGATGAGGTCGAGTTGAAGTTTATTTTATTAATCTATTAAGTTTTGCATTATGTAATTTTATCTGTATTAATTATATAGAAATATTCATTTTAAAATTGTCTAAAAAAAATCTGTGATCAATCATAACACTAGATTTTTAATGCATTGAATTGTGCTATTTTATTGGAGAGGGTCAATTTGTACTTGTTCACTTTATTTAAAAGTTCGTTGGAAAACATGACCGTTGATAACGGATCTAAAGATTAAAGAGAAGGCAAGGCCATAAAGACAGAGAGAGATTTGGGAAGGGAACGCGCCAACGGAAAAACTAGATGTGATAGTGACCGTTAGATTCTGTAGCAAATAAACGGCTATTAACGAGTGATTGGTGGGAAGGTGACACCTGGCAACTTTAAGGGACAAGCCCGGTTTGCCCCCGTCTTTCTAGGATTGCGTTTGGCTCTGGTTTTTGGACTCGAACGGCTTTAAAAGAGACCATTAATGAAAATTATTTGCTGGAATCATAAAATTAAGACAAGAGTGAAGACTTAACAAGTCATGTTAATGGATTTGTTGTTCTTAGTCTGCACTATATCACAAGTAGGATAAGAAAATAAATTAAATCTTAAGGGAAAAAAAATCCAAAAATATTTGATATTATTATTAAATCTTGACCTAACATATTAATCTTAAAACCTTTTAATCTAAATTTTAATCTAACTTAGATTTAAAATTAAATCGTATGTGAGTTGTCCTGATGTGATTAAGTCAACTTGGTCGGTTTAAAGATAATCCGGTTGATCGGTAAATTAAGAAAAAAATTGATGGAAAAAACCTTTCGACACAACTTCTTATCTATTCTATATTTAAAATTAAA
>Ga0307509_10005421_pt1 | contig 17762 bp, 16 predicted proteins | sample 10_EM_MG_FD_202245 | JGI IMG/M metagenome (GOLD analysis project Ga0307509, IMG submission 202245) | Populus trichocarpa ectomycorrhiza microbial communities from riparian zone in the Pacific Northwest, United States - 10_EM | ecosystem: Host-associated > Plants > Roots > Unclassified | place...
ATGGGGGATGGTTTGCAAAGCTTGCAAAGCCAATGCCGATTCTTGAACATTTTAGGGAACACATATGTGCCTCTCACTCTCTTCTATCTTGGTAAAATCACAACCATTGCTCAAGGCCACGCATAATTGTCCTCATAATCAAAATAAAAAAACTTGATGCACCCAATTATAAACTTGGTCATAGCATGTGATATTCAAACATTATTGTAAGGATATTTCATTGCATCATGAAAATTAAATTGAATTTTTTCATCTTCTACATCCATAAACAAAGTATCTTTACCACAATCAATTTTCGTATTGGCAGTTTTCAAGAATGGTCTTCCAAATAATATAGGAGTGTTGATGTTTGAGGAATCACATTCCATATCAAGAATATAAGTCGCATGGAATAATCAAACTATTAATCTTGACTATGACATCTTCTATCACACCAAGTGGATAAATTAAACTACGATCCACAAGTTATATTACAATACCAGTTTTAATCAAAGGCTCAAGACTAAGAGAATCATAAACATGTTGAGGCATAACACTAATGGATGCACCTAAATCATATATGACCCTTTTAAAACTAGCATTACTAATAACACATGGGATAGTAAACGCACCTGGGTTTTTTTTGCTTCAAAGGTAGATTCTTTTGAACAACAGCAACTATAACTTCACCTATACTTCCTGTTTCGTAACCTTTTAACCTGTAAGCTCTCTTGGTAGTACACAACTCCTTCAAGAATTTGGCATACTTGGGAATTTGCTTGATAGCATCAATTAAAGGAATGTTGAGTTCAACTTTCTTGAAAACCTTTAAAATTTCTTTTTCTTTGTCCTTTTTCTTAGACCTAGAAGAACTCAAAGGAAAGGGGGGAATTTTTTGAAAACTAGAATTCATTGAGTTAGGACTTACCTTCAGAGTATTGTTCATTGTTTCAGTTTATGGAGGAGTAGGATGTTTCTTCTTAATTTATACTCAATTCGATTTCTATGTCCTCTTCTTCCTCCATCTCAATTTGTTTCAACCTTTGCTCTTTAAGTTCTTTCCCACTTTGTAGTGTGATCGCACGAACATTTTATTTTGGATTCAATGCTTGGGAGGGAAATTTTCCATTCATTTGTGCTTCTAGTTTCCCCACACTTAAAGCTACTTGCCCCATTCGCTTCTCCAAGTTGTGAATACTTGACCTTGTTTCCTGTTGAAAAGACATGACATTTTGTTGCAAGGTCACTATACTAGAAGCCAAGGTTTTCATCATCTCACGAAGATCATCACTCGATGACCCCATAACATTGGAGTTTGGAAAAGTAGGAGGGGGCTGTCTCACTTGATAATTCTGCTCGGGCTGAAATCCATGGGGGTGGAACTGTCGGCTCTGATTGCCTTATTGAGGCGGGTTACCATAACGTAAGTTTAGATGATCTCTCCATCCAAGATTGTATGTGTTAGAAAAAGGATAATATTTACGATGGGGTTGTCCATTGAATGCTTCATCAATTGCATTAGCTTGTTCAATGTAATCTTCTTGCATTGTTGGGCAGATATCTGAAGCATGTCCTTGTAACGAGCATATGCTATAAAATTTCACCTACTATACATTTCCACAAACCAAAGAACACACAAGAGAAGTAAGATCATTAACTTTATTCTCAAGGTTAGCAATACTTATCTCATTCACTCGTTTGCTTGGAAAGTCTCCACACGTACCAAATTGTTTCGAATTGGCTGTCATATTTGAGATCAATTGGCGTGCATCCTTGGGTGTTTTATCTACCAATACCCCTTCATTTGCAACATCAATGATATTGCGGTCAGTAGGCATCAGTCCTTCATATAAATATTAAATGAGAAGCTAATTAGGTATCTGATGATGAGGGTATTGAATGCGCAGTTGTTCAAATTTGTTCCAATACTCGGAGAGTGTCTCCCTATGAGATTGTCGAATCCCACATATTTCTTTCCTTATGTTAGCAACTCGAGAGGCTGGGAAATACTTTTCAAGGAAAATCTTCTTCATGCCATCCCAAGTTCCAATGGAACTTGGGAGAATAGAGAAAAGCCATGCCTTTGCTGCCCCTTTTAGAGAGAAAAGGAAAGCTTTCAACTTAACCTGTTCTTCATCAACTTCGTGCGGTTTCATGCCAACACAAACCATGTGGAACTCCTTGAGATGAGTATGAGGATCTTCTCCAGCAAGTCCATTAAATAATGGTAGTAAGTGTATAAAACCAGACTTGAGCTTAAAGTTGACATTGTTGTTGATGTTTATGCACAATGATTGATTCTTCATGTTGGGAGCAGTGAGCTCCTTGAGTGTCTGTTGTTGTGCAACAGTCATGGTGTTGACACGAGCTTCCTTTTGTAACCTGCGTAAAGTGTTCTCTATTTCGATATCTACCTGCACTTGTTTTTGGTTAGTAGAATGGGCTACAAGCATAAATCGTCAAAAAAACTAAAAAAGAAATCAACCACACAAAAGATTTAAAGTAGTGCAAATTAAATGAAAATCCAATGCTAGAACATAAAAACTGCCGACAAACCCTAGAAAACAACAAAATTTGGCCTCGATAGGGTGGGGCTAGTGGCTAAAAGCGACTAGTCTTGTTCAGAATGTCGTTTTCTTTCAAGAAACAAAATGCCGAAGCCTAATTCTACCAAAACTTCTGTTTTGAACAGTACCTGCACCATACCTGCACAGTACCACAAGCAACACTGTTTTTCTTTTTTTTTTTTAACAAAATAAATAACAATCACAGCATAAGAATCAACTAAAATTACTTCCTCAGCCACGACGCCAAAATTTGTTGCGATGTCGCAGTCACACAAATTAATTACCCTATCTTAAATAAACAAGATAGTATAGAGCAAGTAAGGGGTCGATCCCACGAGGAAAGTTTAGCTCAGATTTTTATGCTATAAGATATGCAATTGGGGGGATTTTTAGGTTATCTAGGCTATAGTAGAATAAAACAAATCAAGCTAAAGTAAATAAATCATAAAACTATTAAGAGAACAAACCTTGATTTCAAGTAGACGTCCACCTATGAAAATCAGAACCGATCAATGAAATGATACATCAATTTATACTCTAAATATTTATCTTTTCTTACATTGATTAGTTAACAGATTCGTCATATAACTAACCCTAACCATCAAACAACCACAATGTCTATAATAGTAATTTAATTCAATGGCAACCTTAAGAACTAGATAAGTTAATTAATCTAGACAACATAACTATTCGCAGTCCATGTTTGATTTGATCGAATATTTTCCCTAAGATTAATAACATAGATCCGGTACAATTATTAAACTTAGTTGCTTTACAAATTTATATACTACAACTCCGGTTTTGATATCAAACTTAGCAATAGATTGTTTATAATAATAACTTAGAGTCCGCTCTAGCAATTACATTAAACAATCATAGAAAATAAGCATAGGAAAACAAACATATTCATCATATAAACTGAAAAGAAAAGGTAAAATAAATCTCACAGTTCTTGAAATCCAAAGGTTTCTGTGTCCTTGAAACCAGGAAAAAAAGTTTAACCTTGAATGTCTATTGAAAAACTAATCAAAAGGAAAGAAGAATGCATGATCTCGGGTTTTTAGAGGAAAGGGTGCATTTTCTTCTCTTTCTGGTTGCCCCTCTCTTCTTTTCTCTCTTTTTTTTTATTTGATAAGAAACCCTAATCTCTCTTTTCTACAAAATAGTCATTTTCTAAGTAGACAAATTACATTTAAGTAATGCAATAACTATTTTCCTAAAAAAGGAGAAATAACCTTGCGTAAAACCTTCAAGCTTTGACTTTGGGCTTAAAGGAGTTAAATTGCCAAAGTAAAGACTTGGATGTCGGTTTGAATGCTTTAGGAAGTACTTTGGACTTGTTTCTTCACAAAACCTGTCTATAGGCAGACTTTATATGTCATCTTAGAGAAATTATATCTCTCTCATATGAGCTTTTTGTATGCTAAAATTTGGTATGATGATAGGTCTTCGAGTCAAGAATCCAACAAAATTGAGTTTACATCCAATGGACTTCTCTAGCTCAAGATATTCAAGTCGGAATGGCTAAAAGTCAACACTGGCAGAATACGAGATTTGTCTCTGAATGTTGCGATTTCCATGCTCTTTCTCTTTTTATGTGTCCTGCCATATATGTATAGAAAGGTATGGATGTTAGCTTTGTAATTCCACTAGAATAATTTCATTTTAACCTCTAGAGCTCAATCTCTACACAAAACATCGATTAAAGGTCAAATATAACTAATTATCTCCAATCTTACATCCAAAAATGCCTTCAAAACATAAAACAAAGAATATCAAGGTATTTTATATATAAAACATAGGTAAAATACTAGGTAAATATGGGTAAAACTATCAAATAATATGGTAGCATCATCATCCCAAAGTGGCCAACCCGACCAATACTTTTCCTGCAACAAAATTGATATCCTATGATAGCCACTTTAAACCGACAGTTGGGATCTTTCTGGGTCGAATCAAGGGCCAAGATTTGGCGCCATTAAGGACAAAATGTCCCTCTTCCACCCCATATAAATAGCGGTGGATTTCATGGCTTGAGGGAGGAGGGAATCAGCCTTTCCCCCTATTTATGCTGACAACCGAACTTTTCTCTCTTCCCTTTCTCTCTACCGTGAGCTTCAGCCACCAACACTCTCACCACTGGCTTTTCCACCATGTATCAAGTAGTTTTTCTTTCTCCTCCCTGCAACAAAAACCCATTGCTGCATACAGAACGAGTTTGTTCTGCAAGCAGAAGTTAATTATAATTAAAATGGTCACTAGACCAGGCCAATGACCATGTAAAGCATGGGTTGTACCCATGTCAGCCCAACCTAGATGGCTAGGCCAGGTCTGTTGGGCCACCAGTAAGCCCAACCAAGCTCGTCTGGGTTGGGCCCTGTCCAATATAAAAATAATATAATAATAATATATAATATAAAAAAACAAAAAAAAATTCAAAAGTTCTTTAGAAAAATTTGTGATTTTCTCGCATAGTTTTCTAGCAATTTTGCTTAGTATCGGGTTGTATATTTATATTAAAAGATATAGATCTAGTATTAAAATACCTAGTTTTCTCTGAAACGTTTCTAAATTTGTTTTAAAACAAATTCAAAAAAATCTAAAAACAATTAAAATTAATATCCTCTTTCAAAAAACAAAAAAAAAATGACATTTTTCTCATATTTTAAAATGCAAAAATGGATATCGTAACTAGTTTATGATTATCTATTAGGATTTTTCCAAAGTATCAAAAACTCTTCACCAATCATTTTGTTCATTTTACATTAGAGTTTAAATGTAGACTTTAATATTTGAGGGTGTAAAACTACACAATAGAGTATACCCTCAGGTATTAAAGATACAAAGTACAAAATAAATACAATGATAAAATTTAGACTGTAGAACAGTTAGGATTTAGCTTAATAAGATAGAGACTTTCTCACGAAGAAAGATCCTCCTTGGACCTTAGAAAAAGACCAACAAATAAAAACATGATCTAGAAAAACAATCAAACAACAATGAAGCTAACCTTAGGTTTTCTACTAACCATAATTCTAGGTAGCGACTCTGAACCTTAATCATAATTTTATGATTAAACCCAAAACCCATTTTGCTTTTTCCCAACACCACCTCTTAGGAGGCATTTTTTCAGAGCGCGTCAGTCCCGACATCGCTCCGCAATAAGATGGCGACTTCGCTGGGGAACACTTTGTCTGGTTGGACTAAGCTTTGCTTATTTGATTGTTTATTTGTTTTGATCTGTTTAATTTGAGCTCACATTTTTACTTCATGTTCATGCATAAGTATATCAGGTATGGATTAATTTCATCATGCATTTTAATTTTTGCAAATAAACCCAATTCTAGGTTAGGTGGGGAGTAGTGATCTGCATCATGACTTTCAGTTTGGGTTAAGACTCGTAAAACATCCAACTATGAACTAAGTGTTTACTCGATAATGGGACTTTCAGTTGGGGTTAAGACTCATGAAACATCCAACTATGAACTGAGTGTTTACTGGACAATGATGGTCACACTGTGCCCCAACCATTCCTTATAAACCCTTATACTACCTTCATGTAAGATAGTCATTAGGCAATTCATAGACCTTTTGAGACCAGGTAGAAAGTTTACCCTATGTAATGGCTTAAGTCCTTCCCTTAAGGTATGGACAACCTAATAATTAATTTAGCCATGACTTTCATAAAAAGGATTTGAGATGATCAAACTATGGGTTTTCATCATCCATACCCAATGTGCATCTATACGCATACATCTATTCATTTTAAATAACATACATACATGCACTAAATCAAAATATAGGTCCCCAATCCCCAAAGAGCTCCAATCCACAAAGTCTACAACACCCGATTTCGACTGAGAAATATGGAATATGAAGAACGCGAACACTATGACGCTCATTTCCAATAAGAGTTGCAGTCTTTAAAGGAAAGTGTGGCTCGCCTCACCAGCTTACTTGAGCAAACACTTAGAAATGCTTATAGTGAAGGTCCTTCCAACCGACCCACCACTTTTATTCAGACCCCGATAACAGCTTAGCCTAAAGAAAGAATGGGTAAACATGGTCAGGAGCCCCAACACAACTCAACATTTGTGTAGTCAGCAACACCGACACCAGCCCCTGCAGTTATAAATACATTTGCCAACGAATCCCACAAGACAAAGTTATCTGATGACACTAATTAAGATGAGATGGCAACACTAAAAGCTATAATTAGGGCTATTGAATGGGTAGACTTGTATGACCCACTGCAAGCCACATAGATATGTCCGGTCCCGAATATGGTTGTACCGAAGAAATTTTGTGTTCTTGAATTTATTAAATACACTGGAACACTCATCTCAAATCCTATTGTAATAAAATAGAAGAAGTAATGCATGATGAGAAACTACTGATGCATTTTTTCCAAAATAGTTTGTGTGGAGAAATATTGAGTTGGTACATGAGATTGGACAACATCAAGATCCAAAGATGGAAAGATCTGGTGGATGCTTTTACCAAACAATACAAGTATAACATGGACATTACTCCTGACAGAACTAGCTTGTCCAACCAGGAAAAAAGGGACAAAGAAAGCATAAGGGAATATGCCCAAAGATGGAAAGATCTAATTGCTTAGGTGCATCCCCCACTCTTAGATAAAGAAATGGTCACTCTATTTGCCAACATGCTCAAGGCGCCATACTACGAGTATGTTATGGATAGCTTGACATAACAATTCATTAACGATGTGGCAGTAGCTGAGCACATAGAGCAAGGAGTCAAGAGTGGTAGAATCTCTGCACCCGCGGAGAAAAAAGGCTTTAAAGGTAAGAGGAGAGAGGTCGACCATGTTGAAGGTGGCTACAAGGATAGGAGAAACCAATCCTAAAATTATCACACTCCCCTCCACCCCAAACATTAATTTCAACCCTTCATTTCTTGCCAAAAAACCTGAGCAAAAAAACTTCCAAACCAAAAATTTCCCAAAGAAGAATTATCAAAAGGTCCAGGAACAATTACCCCCGTTATCGCTACCTTTGAATGAAATGTACTAGAAGCTGTTATGTATCGTATATGTAGGTCTATAACCACTCGTGCCCCTATAGCCACCTTACCCCAATTGGTATAAGTCAGACCTCACCCGTGAGTACCATGTTGGGGCTGCAGAACATAACATTCATACTTGTAGTGCCTTTAAGAAGAGGCTCATGCAGTTATTTAAATTTGGGTGGATAACATTTGAAGAAACTCTAAATATAAGTACGAACCCCTTACCCAATCATGCTTCAAGTAGTGGATCGGTGAATGCACTAGAGATGGAATGCCCTGGAAATCTAAAATCATCAATGTCAGAACAAGATGCAAACAAGGCAGTATGAAGGACGAAGTATTACCATAATTTTTCTGTCCACACCGTTAATGAAATCCCTGCAAGAGTACTTGATATATACTTAAAAATGCCTTTTTATATAGGTTTATATCATCATATTGCACTTAAAGTATCATTAAATTCCCTAACTTAAGCATGTTTTATAATAACAAGTCTGATAATATAAGATATCTTTAATTTATGGTAAATGCTTGTTTTAAATACAGGTTTGCAAAATAGGCACATTTCACAATTCAGTTGATTGATTGATGAATTTAACTACTAAAATTGAGAAGACAGAGAGAGGGTTAAACTTATAGAAGAAATTTTAGTTAAGCTAGTTCAAATCAAACACGAACACCATTTAATTATTGGGTCATAACTGGAGTTGTAGACCTCGGATTTAGGTCTACTTTATCTTGATGGAAAGCTAAGATATAGGCCTAAAACATTCATTTGTAGTTCAAGATTCAATACTTCCGTTTTCAAGATCAAATTTTAGCAAGAAGTCAAAATATATCCTACAACCCAGACATTATTTGGTGTTTAGCCTATATATCAAGTTCTAAAAGTCCAAATGAGCTCAATCATTTTTTGTTGGCAAGCTGCGACAATTACCCACAACTTTCATGAATATCATTTGCTCAAATTCTGATGTTATCAATGATGTTTGGGCTAGTCAACAAAATCAACCACCAACCATTAAATCTATAGTCAACCAAATCAACCACCAAATCAACCACCAGTCACCAAATCAACCAAACCAACCACCAAATCAATAGTTAGTCACCAAATCAATAGTTCTAAAATTTAGTTATAAAAGGAGGCATTTTCTATACATTTAGGTATCTTGTTTTTTAGATCATGATCTTGCTTTCTTTCTTTCTTTGTATTTTTGTAATTTTCAAGTTTTATTTCATGTTATATTTTTATTAATCTCTTGTTTATGCCTTTCATTTCCTTTATTATACTTAGTTAATTCATATCATAATTATGTTCTTATCTTGTTTATTTATGTTTTTCTTCTTCATTATGTTTAGTTAAGTTTATTTTCTCAAGGTAAAAAGGTTACACTAATGATGTTATAATAAGAATAATATAAACTCAACATGGACTTTAATGTTTATATTCAAGAACGTTTGCTATTAACATGTTTTATAATTGTTATCTTACTCATTCTTAATATGTTTGTGGTGAATCTAGATTTGTGTTGTAGAACCCTTGATACAACAAATACTTGATTCTTTCATAGCCTACTGCATGGAGAACCGACACTTGTGCTATGAAAAGAACTTGATTTGTTATTGATATTAGTTAGCACAATGAATACCTGACAATATTTACAAGTATTAGCGTTAGTCAAATAAGATATTTAATATAATCATGATAATAATTTATAATGAGCTATTAATGATAAATCATCCAATTGGAACTTTCTTTGTGTGTGGTTTCTAGTTGAGTAATAAAAAGAGTTTAGATTATACTTATTCAAAATATCATTAATGGATCCTCTAACATTGACAATTGTTTTATCTTTGTTTAATCCTTATATCAATATCACATCTCAAAATTCTTTTCAAATTTGTTTCTTTTATTATTTGTAGTTTTATATAGTTGACCTCCATGTGGATTGACCCTAGTCTTGTCGGGTTATTTATTACTTTGACACTCCTGCACTTGGGATAAGACATCAATCGTTTGATTCTGTCAAGTTTTTGGCGTCGTTACCGGGAAGGTAAGTTACTGTATAAACTATAAATTTTATTTTATTTCTTTTCACTTTTATTTTATCTTATTTTTCTTTTTTCTTTTTCTCTTTTTTTTTCACTCGCATAAGAGTTTAGTCACGCACATTAAGTGGTAGACTTTCAAGGAAATCTTCATCTTCTTCAGAAAACATGGTCGAAGAGGATAACCAGTCACTTCATTCACTTCACAATGAGAATAACCATTTTAGAACACTTTGCAACCATATGAATCCAGTAAGCATAAGTGCACTATCATATATAATTTTCCCCCCTAATGCATCTCATTTCAATTTTAAACTAGGTATTATTCAACTTTTACCTACTTTTCATTACTTGGATCTAGAAAATTCATACTTGCATTTAAGAGGATTTGAAGAGGTTTGTAACACTTATAATAACTTAAATTGTAGCATGAACACCATCAGATTAAAAAAATTTTCCTTTTTCTTTAAACGATAAAGCTAAAACGTGACTACAAAATCTTAGGTCAGGATCCATTCATGTTTGGGATGAAATGCAATAATAGTTTTTGAAGAAATTTTTTCCATCTCATAGAACAAACTCTTTCAAAAGACAAATCACCACCTATACTTAAAAACTAGGAGAAATATTTTCCAAGTATTGGGATAGGTATAGAGACTTGCTTAATACATGTTCTCATCATGGTTTTGAAACATGAAGATTTGCTTCACACTTTTATAAAGGGTTAACACCTAATGATAGACAAATGCTGGAATTGATGTGCAATGGAACTTTGAAGATAAAGGCCTAATAAAGCAATGGAGTACATAGACTTGTTAGCTAAAAATGCTCAAAATTAGGACATGGTCATGACCTCTAAGCCAAATTTGCATCTTTAGTTAGAAAAGTCGAGGCACTAGAATTGAAAAAAATGATCAATTTAAATATGTTCAAGAAAATAGATGTCAAATCTGTGAAACTAATGAACACTCAACCAATGATTGTCCAACTTTGCCTTCTTTTAAGGAAAGTCTCCATGAACAAGCCAATGCTTTAAATATTTTTCAAAGGCCAAATCCTAATCCATACTCACAAACATACAACCCTGGTTGGAGAAATCATCCAAATTTCTGTTGGAAGAGTAGTAACAATAATGCACAAACTTCACAGCCACCATTTCAAGCACACCATAATTTTTAAAATTCTCACGAATATGCACCTCTTTATGCTCCCCCTTCTAGAAGAAATCTTGAGAAAACATTGCATGCATTCATTGAAAAGCAAAAGTCAATCAACACTCAAAATGCTCAAACTATGGCAGATTTAAAAGATACTCTTGTAAAGTTCACATTTGCTCTCAGTTTTCAGGAGAAAGGTAAGTTTCCATCTCAACCACAGTAAAATCCAAAAGGACATTACAATTCAAGTGTGAGTAGCTTAGGAAGCCAACACATAGATCAAGTCAAATCAGTCATTACTCTCTATAGTGGTAAGGTTATTGAAAAACTCATTCTTGAACCTTGTGAGAAAGATTATGAGTCAATCTTTGAGGGTAAGGATGAGGTTGAACCTGAACATTGTAAAGAAAAGACTGATTCTTGACTAGTACTTCTATGTTCTCATATCATGACCAAACAAAGAAAAGTCAATCATAATTCTGAAATCTTTGAAACTTTAAAACAGGTAAGGATCAATATATCTTTGTTAGATGCTATTAAACAGGTACCTTCTTATGCTAAATTTTTAAAAGACTTGTGCATCGTGAAGAAAAAACTGAATGTGAAAAAAGAAAACCTTTTTTTACTAAACAAGTGTCATTCTTCAAAACATTAATGCTTTGAAATATAAAGACCCCGACTGTCCCACAATTTCATGCTTTATTGGAGAACATAAAATTAAAAAAACTTTTCTTGATCTTGGAGCTAGTGTGAATTTACTTCAATTTTTCAAAGTCTCAATCTAGGTGAGTTAAAATCAACTTCTTTAACTCTTTTACTTGATGATAGATCTGTAAAAGTGTCTAGAGGAATAATTAAAGATGTGTTAGTACAAGTTGATAAATTCATTTATCCTGTGGATTTTATTATCTTAGATACACAACCTATTGAAGCATGCAATTCAATTCAATTCCAGTTATTTTAGGACGTCCATTTCTTGCAGCTTCTAATACATTGATTAATTATAGGAATGGAGTAATGAAGTTATCTTTTGAAAACATGACATTGAAAATGAATGTTTTTAACATTTGCAAGCAACCTAGAGATGATAAAGATTTACAGGAAGTAGACGTTATTGAAAAATTAGTATGTGGTTTCTTTTCTTTTCTTTCATCATAAATTATTGGAGTTAGCCTTTGGCAATTAATCTTTTTATCTTATTTTTAATGGATGACACTCTTTAGTGTCATGCCTATTTTCACGGAGAAAGAAAAAATTTATTATGGCCCCTCATGTTCATGTTGTTTTTTATAGGAGAAGGATATTGCATAAGTTCTTTTTCTTATAATAGCTAGCATCTTACTATGTGTGGTGTTTAAAGGCATTATTAAGAGTTTAAAGAAGGTTAGGCGACCATGAATATATATTTTAGTGCTTTTTTTTTGGATGATCTGGTGGTAGACTAATGGTGTTTGAGAAACTCCACTCTATAAGATTATAAACGAGGATGCCCTTGTTTGGTCACACTTACTTCTTATACTCAAATATGATTCTTCATAGCCTATTTCATAATGATAAGAGTTCTATAATGAAGAATATACAAACGCTCCATTAATCAATAGTTGTAGACTCCATTGATCAAGGTCTTAGTGGTAATGGGTTTGAGTAATTTTTTTGCAGTGAGCATTTCCTCATTAAATATCTGAAGATATGCTTTGGTACTTTATCTTTTCATTTTGTGATGGAAAAAACCTTTATCATGCTCTTTTTAGCTATAATGTTAATGTTGAAATGAGATATTATCTTAATATAGAGATTGTGAAAGCCAAGGATGGAGTCAGATTCAAGGTGTGATACCACACTAAAGCATATCCATTAAAAGTGCAGGGAGAATTCTTTAAATAACATCATTATTTATGCTACCTTCTAACATTTTATATGTTCTCTTTAGGATCTATAAGGTCATCTTAGTTATCCAAGTTAGCCTTGGAGATGTCAAAAAATTTAAAGAGATGAGTGTGTAATAATGCTTTGTGAAAACATCAAGAGTCATTTACCTGGTAAGAATGGTATTTGTTTTTATTCTTAGGAGTTTGTACAGTCTTGTATCTAGGTCTTTTTCAACAAGAAGCATGCAAGCATGTTATTTTGATAAGTGTTCTTCATAATAGGGCGACTTCTTCATAAAATTGGAGTTTTGTGCCTACTTTACATGTTATTTTATCATGTAATTTCATAGAACTAGAATTATTTCTATACATTTAATGCATGTAATGAAACTTGTATTTCCTGGAATGAAAAAGTGAGATTTTATTCTTATAAAGCTACAATAATATTATTGAGCATCTGTACTTGATGAGAGAGTTGGTGAATATTTTGAGTTGGATCTTCTATGATGGATATTTATTATTTTCATTTATCTTGGAGTTTCTTCATCCATGGAAGAAAATTTGGTGAAAAGTGTGAAATAGGAATGAACTAGTTTTTGTTTTAGTTTTTCACAAACAGCGTCACTAATGAAGTCGTGAAAAAACTTCAGACTGGGTTTGGACTTTCCTAGACTGCAATCTTGTTGTACGAGCTTTCTTATAAACAAGTTCCCTATAGGCACAGGGGATACTCTAATGTTTAAGTTAGTAAATATAGAAGGAGAGAATAATATACAGGATAAGAAAAGTTCTAGGAGTATGTATCTATATGCAGCCTATGTTCCTTATTTGTGTAGGTACAACTAAGATTTTTATTTTGCATGGCCTTTAATGGTTATGGCTTTGCATGGCTAAAAATAGGATTGTATATGGCTTGGTTAACTTTAAATGGCTAAGTTTAGCTTTGGAATTATATGGCCTAGAATGGTTTGTATATTTCCTGACTTGGCTTTGTATGACTTTGTATTGTTCTAAACTTGTTACCTGTAAAAAAGAAAAAGAAATGAAGCAGCCAATGTAAACTCAAATATCAACTGGTGTGTTGTTGCAAGAAACCCAAAACAAAACCTATACTCTTAAAAATATATGTAGTAATGTAATAAGGATCGTTCTCACGGAGAGTATCTAGCTTAGTTTTATGTATGTGAACTGGGATAAAGGGGGGTTTGATAATAACAAAAAGAGATTTTAAGAAAAACAACTAAGAAACACCCAAATTAAATTATCAAAATCAATTAAAAGAAAAAACCTTGGTCTAAGTCAGCACATGTCATCATGTCTTTTACAATTGCTCATCTATGTATATATATCAATTCGCACTTTGAATATTCACCATTAAAACTATTTTCCTATCTCTCCTTAGTTGTAGTCGATTAGAAAATAAGCAATCTAATTAACCCCAATTACTGAACAACTCAAGACAAGTGTTAAAATTTAATCTAGTAGCAATCTTAAAAATCAAAGTGATAGATGAAGCTAAATAACACAAGCACAAGTAGTTGAATTTAATTTAGTTGAAAATTCTCCCTAAGATTTACTAATTTTTTACGTAGCAAATCATTAAATCTTAGTTGCATTACAAATTAGAGAGATCAAATAATTACGGATTTAATATCTAACCTAATAGTAGATTGCAATTGATAATAAACTAGTAAGCTTCCTAGTAATTAAACGGGACAATCATGAAAATAGACACCGAATAACATTCAATATTAAAAGCATAAATTAAACAATGAAAACATATTATATCTCACAGTTTTATGATTGTGAGGCTTTTATTTTCATCGACCGAATAAAAATTTAGTTGTACGGTACCATCATGAAAACTCCAAGGAGAAAAAGGAAGGGAGAAGGGAGAAAAGAAAGAGAGAAGAGAGAGGTGAGAGGTGAGAGTTCTGATTTGATCTCTCTCTTTTTTCCTTTTTACATGTTTTTTTCTCTTTAGAAACCTATAAAATCTCCTAAAAATATTCATAATATTATCCTCCAATAATAACCACCAAATCTGAATATTTAATTAAATTATTAAATAAGAAATAGAGTCCTAATATAACAAGGAAAGTGATGTCTTCAACTAGAATTCATGCACCAAGTCTAGAAGCTTATGAAATAAATCAAATCGTAATAGAGTTGCATGTTCAAGGACATTCCAGCACATTGGTAGTGCAATTATAGATCTGTTTATTAGGGTTCCATAGCATTTTGACCTCGATGCAGTCAATATCAATTGAAACTCAAAACATTAAAGTTGTATATCTGTTTCTTAGGGTTTCATAACATTTTGAATCATTTCAATTAAAGTCTATACGAGAGTTATGCCCAGATTATAAAGTTGTGTTGAAATTGTCCAGAATTGTCCAATTAGCTTTGTTTTGCCCTTAACGCCTCTATTTGCATCCTAAATCAAAATATAAAAATAATAAGTATATTTAGGCATTAAATAAGTATAAAAAACTAAATATTAAAGGAGAAAAATGTGACATTTTGCATTCTTATCATCAACAAACAAAGTAAATAACTTTCTATGCAAAACCATGTGATTTCTGACTATTTTCACTCTCCTTTTCATCACTTTTATTTTTTTTTAAATCATTAGCAAATGATAACTCAAAATTCCCCTTAATCTTCCGCTCATTTTGCTTCACAACTAAAGTCCTTCTCCCTGGAAACACAAATATATCAATCTTCGATAACATCAATATTAAAAACCCTAAAAATAAATAAATAACATAATAATAAAACTTACTCGCTGTGTAGCTTATCTAGCCTTTCTTTCTCTTCTTCTTCAAATTCGGTATGAATATTAACCCTATGTATAAAACAACTTCCTAACAATGACATTGACTAAGCATCTTATCATTTTCACTAACATTAAAAAAAAAATTAAAAAAAAAGTAGTGAACTTCATTACCTTCTCATGGATTACATGTTAGCAACTAATTAGTCAATAAACTTTTTCAATTATATTATCTTCTAAATATTTCTATAAAAATATAAAAAGAGAGAGAAACAAACATATAAATATAACATGAAATTTATATCAATGATGATCAACAATGAATTCATAATAAAAATTAAACAGTTAGAAAAATTAAAAAGAAGAAGAAATAACTAATGTTCTAGTTTCTTTGTTTTAGAGTTGGGAACACACATATTTACTATGGCAATTAACATGTCATAACTTTATAAAAACTTAGTGAATGCACCTATTTGTTTCTCGTTTTTTCAATGCTTCTCATCTTAATCTTTTTTTACAGCATTGTAATTTAAAAGAAAAAAAATAGCGATCATAACATATAGAATTAAGAAAATAAAGAAATAAATCCTGAAGGGTGTAACTCAACTGATCAGGTCCTAAATTTGCTCTTTAAAGGTCACTAGTTCGAGTCTCACAAATTTTAGGGCCATTGGAGGCTTACATGGTCGTTAACTTCAGGGCCTGTGGGATTAGTCGAGATACGCACAAGCTGACCTGGACACTTACGTTAATTACAAAAAAAAAAAAGCTTGTTTACCTTGTGCTATTGCTTAAAGACCGAGGAAGATGAACACCGTAGCCAATTTAGAATCTCATAATCCAAACCTATGCATGTTGGCTTAAAACAAATTCACAAAATTTAATCTAAAGTATGATGCAAGCAATTACGATAAAGATAGATAGAAAGTCACACTCTTTGTGATCAGATAAGTAAAATCAATATAAGAATTATAAAAGTTGCACCATCATCAAGAGATTTTTATAGAGGATTTAATAATATCATGAAATCATTGATACAATAAAATCAAGATAATACATGAATATGAACTTAACACAGAATTGAAGGTCTTCTAACTAAAACTTGCTAACCTCAGGCCTAAAAACACAAATAGAGAGAATTGAGTACCTCATGATGGTTTAAAAACATGTTTTTAGAAAATCAATACATAAACAAAGGTTAGAAAGTCAAATAAAAACCATCACCCTAAATTGATCGGTAAATTACCATGAAAAGAAGGGAAAATATTTATAAAAAGTATGAACACCAATTTTGTTTTAATTACTATGCTTATGGGTGTTTGTCCTTCCTCTAAAAGCCATGGTCTTGGTGGTGCATTTCCCGTTACCGCTGGACTCTTTTATCTCTTTTATGACTTGTTTTTTGGGAAAAAGAAATAAAATACGGTGAAGAGAAAAGGCATACATATGCTCATGAGAAAATGCTATTGAATTATTATCGTCATTCATCGTCACATCCATTAATTAGTGTGGCTCTCTTGTTATAGCTTCTTCCATTTTTTATGGCCTGGCCTTGAACCATAAACCCTAGCTAAAAGCTTAACAATATAATTAGTCATAAGAGAGAATGGAGAAAAAAGTGAGTTAGGGATCCTGTAAACCCTAGAAATCTAACAATCACGAAAAAAAAAAGAGAGAAAGGGAGGAGCAGGGAAGGAAGCGTGAAATGAAAGAAAGGAGAATGTGGGAATATGTGTGCTAGGAAAAAAAGTTGGATGAGCAAGACAAAAAAAAATCCAAAACACCTTCCTAAAACAAATCAGGTGTCTAAGATAACGAAAAATAAAAATATAATTATACTATTAAAATCTACAGTTCCATGAATTTGTGTTCACAGTGAATCTCTAATCTTCTTTAGTTTTTTTTTTCTTAATACAAATATATAAGGAAGTATTTGTGTTAGCGCGCATAAAAGAATGGTGAGTGTGTACCGAAGACATTTGTCTAAGTGCAAGAGAGAAATATTTGAGTGGTGGGGTAATAATTGTGATTTAAAATATATTTTATTTAGAAATATATTAAAATATTATTTTTTATTTTTTAAAAATTATTTTTAATATTAATATATTAAAACGATTTAAAAATATAAAAAAAAATAATTTTTAAATAAAAAATAATTTAAAAATATATATATATATATATAATTTCAACTGTATTCTCGTCTACTATATTAACGAAATGAATAAATCATTAAGCAATTTTAGTGAGCGATAGAGATGTTAGTTGAGGTGTGTCCTTGTATAAATAAAAGTGTACGCGGGAAGAGAGACAGAGTTTATGGCCTGGCTCGTTC
>Ga0307509_10005422_pt1 | contig 17761 bp, 26 predicted proteins | sample 10_EM_MG_FD_202245 | JGI IMG/M metagenome (GOLD analysis project Ga0307509, IMG submission 202245) | Populus trichocarpa ectomycorrhiza microbial communities from riparian zone in the Pacific Northwest, United States - 10_EM | ecosystem: Host-associated > Plants > Roots > Unclassified | place...
AGACCACGATGCCTGGGCGATTTCCGTGGCGAGCTTGGATCACAACGGGTGGGAGAACTTCCCAGATTCGTCGGTCCACGTATGCGGATGTGGGGTACAGGCGACCTCGAGCGGCTCCTAGTCTCACGCCCACGCATATTTTCCCTTGAATGAAGAGAGCGCAGATGCGGAACGTTTTGTTCGCCATCTGAATCGTCGAATATGTCATAGTCATGTTCATCCACATCCACGCCAAAGATCGCGTCAAAGACGTCATTCGACGTCGAACCTACCAGAGCCTCGATGAGGGGCATGTGCTTTATATGACTCGGAAGGCTGTTAAACAGTGATTGAGCTGCATCTTTACTGGATTCACGCAGACTGCTCCCCGCGGCCCAGTGCCTTTCGTAGATTGCGATAATGATGAGTTGTGGGAGACTAGTCACTCTGATGAGAAAAACATTGACAGAATGCAGAGCGCGAGGGGTGAGGAACCAAGACGCAGGCTTTAGAATGAGGAAGGCAAGTATATTGAAAGGGGGTTGGTACGAAAACAGAGCATCGGAATTGACCCTGTGGAGGCCATCAACTGGAAAGAAGATAAAATAAAGAAGGTATTCATACCCTTCAATGGTCGTGATTGCATATTGGAAGAGGTACTTTAGATGCTCGAGTAAGTTATTGGTGATTCGACAGAAAGCGATGACAAACCTCCTGCGTTGCGTTCTGGAGAACATTAACAAAGAAAGCAAAAATTCAAATATTAGAGGACTGACGGCATCAATTCTTGCGACGGTATTTGAAAGGATGGAAATCAAAACTAGATTAGGATCGAGTGAGCAAGAGCGCATCTGTCACGAGTTAGGAGTGATCGTACTGGTCAAAAGAAGGGTGTTTGAAAGAGCGGCAAAAATGGTCATAAGAATCGGTCCAAACAGTGGGTGGAAGCTTGATGCTTGGGCAAAACTCAAATATGTGTTTCCGAACCAAATTTGGACCATCAACCAAGATATCGACTTGAAGGTCCAATGTTCATGAGCGACAGGATTACCTTCAGCTACATGACTCGAATTAGGTATTCACAAATATCGTAAGAAGTGATCGGGCTCACCAAGAGTCCACAATGTGAAAAGGAGGCCCGAAAAGCAGACGGCCGCGATTGTGACGAAGAAAACGAATTGGGAGATCATGGCGCGTAGCGACCTAGAGAATGCAGGTGGATCTCCAGGCTTGCCATGGAAGCTCAAAAGGCGGCGTGCTTACAAGACGACCACATGGTTTGAGATGGCGAAGAAGGCTAATCTACGCACCCAACACATGATTCAATGACAAGGCGGTAGTGTACTATGCATGGAAGAGTACCTGGGGAAGAGAATACAAGCACCACAGGCAAGGACGTCGAAAGCCATGTTGGAGGAGGATACTGAGAAAGTATTAATCACGATGACGGATACTTGGGAGACTTTGCTTACGATCTCCATGACTGAGCCCTTTAATCCTGAGGAAGAGATATGCAAGGAAAATGAGGATGAACGAGAAGTCGAAGGCATTCCACATCTACATGACATTGTTGGGCAAGCAAAGTAAGCATCAGCATTGGATTTACTTTACGTTCGCGATGTAAACTTTGAAAATTTCAGTTATGGGCACGTAAGTATGCAGGAGAGGGAAATAGCGCACTAATCCACCCATGTTCGGTAGAAGACGTGTATTCTGCTAATGTGAATGCAACGGCAAAAACAATGAACGCAGCCTCCCAGGAAGTAACCCGAGTCGCGTCCTCGTCTAAAACATTGTAAAGTGAGAAATAGGAATTAATCACAAGCAACATAACGTACTGGAGAGACACATGACGAACGTGAAAAGCAGGAGGGCAAAATTGACAAATTCGAGGCATGCTCCATATTTTGGTACACGCAAGCTGTTGGACCGGAATCAATTGAAATTTATTGCAGAACACAAAATTAAGCACCGGTAATGATCTATGAATGGGGCATTATAAGGGTTGTAAATTTCGATCGCCCTGGCTTTATAATTGTCGGCAAGAATGGAGCGATTTGCCACGGTTGAGAAAACGACCCGTCCAGAGTAAATGTCGTTGACAACCTGTTGGGTTACAGGAGAGGAGAGAAAATGCTTGGCATGTGTAGTAATTGCCATCTAAAAAGGTGATGATCAGAAAGGATTCTGCAATTGGATTTCGGAATATCAAACCTCAATCGCGCTCTGAGCCGAGTCAATATCATCGTCTTGGGCATTAAGGGTTTGTTTAACTTCATTTACTACTTGATTGGATGCGCCGGTAAGAGGATTCCAGGTAGTTGTGAGAACTGCCACGAGCTGGATATAGTTTTGGGCAAAACGGCTGAGGAGTTTCATCGCCAAAATCTCACAGAGGTTCGCACGCGCGCCCATAACACCAGAAAACGCCAAATCGGTCTCCGCTTCAGCTAAAAAATAGGATCGCACCACCAGACAGGCATAGACGACGGCCATGTTTTTGAGACGCGCATATTTGTAGACGATGGGGCGTACAATCGAGAAATTAATGTCTGCCGCTGTCAACTGTCTGTGCAGAAAACGAATGTCGGCTCAGAGATGAAAAGCCAAGGTAATAAGAATGAAACTTGCTCCCAGCTAAGTGCGCTGTCTATGTTGCATCGTAAAAATCCAAGGACTATGAATTTAAGGCAATACTGGGGATGCATACCAATTGTGTTCTAATTATATTGGCTTTGTTCAAGATATAGAGAAACGAAGGACAGAGAACTCACTGTAACATCCTTTCTAAGGGCGGGAATGAGTGGGAAAACTTTGACTGACGCGAGGCCTTCAGTGGCAGGTGCGAGTAAAGTTTGTTGTTCAGGATCCATACTGTAGAATGTGGCCATGAACAGAGACACGGGACAGTGCAGGGGCGGTGGGTATGATGGGGATATTTGGGGTCGAACAAGGGTCGAAAGACCGAGACAATACTAGTTCAAATTGACGACTTATTATCTGGAGCCAGCAGTCGATATTTCTTTTTGTCTTTGCCGCTGCCAAAGACCTCGAGCGCTGGAGTGGTGGCCAAATGGGGGTGTGAGCGAAAAGAGATGAAGAGTTTCGGGGGTTGCCTACAGACAAAGCAACCTAATACGAGCACTCTTGTTCTTTTCCCCTCTTAATCTTCCTCTCTGTAACCATCCCCTCTTTTCTTCTTCTTCACGGTATGCGAGATGGGATGCTGCTTCTCTGAACCCGTGGATTTTGACGGTGAAGTTACGCTTTACCATTTTGACCTTCATCGTGCAGTTGGAAAGGGGGCGTTTGGCAAGGTATGTCCTCCGGATCTCCATTTCACCGCAATCTTATCAGTCGCAGGTGCGGGTTGTCGAACATAAGCGCTCCAAAAAACTTTACGCCCTCAAATACATCGACAAAACTCGTTGCATTCGCCAGAAGGCTGTTGCCAACATTATTCAAGAACGGAGACTCCTCGAGGAGGTTCGTTGCTCACCGTCATCTGGATTCTCCTAGGACCTGATGCCACTCCTTCCAGATCGATCACCCATTCATTGTCAATTTACGATACGCTTTCCAAGATGACGAGAATTGCTTCTTCGTGCTGGACCTAATGCTCGGAGGAGACTTACGCTGTACGCTATTCTTCCTTTTCGTTCCATCTCAGCTAACTTAGCCCCCTTGCAGTCCACCTGGAACGTAAAGGTTATATTAAGGAGGAAGTCGTCCGCTTCTGGATGGCCGAACTCTCCTGCGCATTGGAATACCTCCACCGTCAGAGGATAATTCATCGGTTCGTTTAATTGTTTTCCTTCTGTCTCCCGTTGCTCATGATCTTATAGAGACTTGAAGCCCGATAACATTCTTTTGGATGCAATGGGACATGCCCATATCACAGACTTTAATGTTGCCATTCACTATTCTGAACGTCGCCTCCACACCAGTGTTGCCGGAAGTATGGCCTACATGGCTCCACAGGTAGTCAACAAAAAAGGCTATTCATGGCAGATTGACTGGTGGAGTCTGGGTGTTACTGCCTTTGAACTCATTTTCCAGAAACGCCCCTTCGATGGACGAAATTCTGAGAAGATGACACAGTCAATTATCAAGGACCCACTGCGTTTCCCAGATGACGCCAACCAGCGGTGTAGCGAAGAGGGTATCATGGCTCTGAAAGGAGTGAGTTCCCAGCGCAAGCTTGAAACCGTGTTGCTCACAAGCAACCTCAGTTCATTGACCGCGATCCCACGACGCGGCTTGGTTGTCGATCAAATGGACGTGGTATTGAGGATATCCGACAACACCCTTGGTTTTCGGGTATCGACTGGGACGGCCTTGAGAACAAGGAATGCCAACCGCCCTTCGTCCCTGACGTACGCCATCTTTTGCTGTTACCTGACAAGAAACTGACCATATGGTATTCCCGCTCTGTTCCCTTAGATGAAGCAAGCGAACTTTGATGTTTCTCACGAACTAGATGAATTTTTGATGGTTGAAAAACCTTTAACACATTCCAAACGGAAAGCCAATCCTGATCTCGAAAAAATGAAACCGGAATTGCGCCAACTTGAGGAACAGTGCGTTATTAAATTCGCGTCAAATCTCGATTAGTCTGAACTGCTGTCCTAGGTTTACGGTGTATAACTTCGCAAGCATGAAGCGCATGTCATATTATCCACATAACCAGCCTGTCGTCGCAGTTGGGACCGAATCCAACGATACCGATCGGACATTGTCTCCATCAGTCACTGGAACCATTATTCCGACCGCAACGATTGTCGAACGCTCACTAGCGGGTTCTCCTATGTTTGACGGTGCCAATCACCACCATCACCCCCCAATACCCGTTGCTACACATGGTTACGCCGTGTCATGATTCATACGACTGTGAGTTCCATTCATGTGTTATCATGCATCACAGTTCTGGCGTCTGACACATCATTTATCAGTGTCCCTCATCACAATGCGGTTTTACCGACGTCCTATCTTTATACCAAACTAATTACTTATATCCGGTGGCTTTGGACTAATACCCCTAGGGACGTGGACGACCTTAATTCCCTCTTGCATCGTTTTCAAGTTGTTTTTTTGACGTTCTGCTCTATACTTTCTTTTCTCTCTTTCGTTCACTGTTGGATCACTATGCGCACACTCTTCCATTACGCCAGGCGCGGCGGCCATGCCTATCCATTCCATTTCTCACCAGTAGCCATCTGTACTCCTACTTATTAGCATTAGTTTCACGAATCGAAAATTGCGTGCGAGCTTACACCGTGTCTTCCCTCACGAAATGCAACTTATCTTTAATTGCCTCGTACAGTATACTCGGTGGCTTGATACCCATGGGTGTGATCCATTCTCGGTGACGCCAATCAATTGCTGGATTGGAGGTTGTTATCTTACCACTTATCATAGCGTCAGAAAGAAAATGTCCGCCCACGATCCACCATCGCCTCGTTCAACTCGCTCTGCATCCCCAATCAGTGTTTCCTCCGAATCGGAAGCAGATGAAAGCACCGTTCATCTTAGCAGTATCAAAACCTTTGCCGAGTTCTACAGAACTCTGGTGCTCAAAGCTGCTGCCCCAGAGAAGGTTCGACACAAGGCCGATCCTACCTTGTTGGATCGTGTCTCTCTGTTGTGCGTTGGCGAAAATTTTTCATGAATCAAATTTTGTGTCTTGTTGATTTCGACTGACGGAGTATCCTTTGCTTCGCTATAGTCAGGGTGATATCACTCGATTGGAGATTGATGCTATCGTCAATGCTGCCAATCGTAGTCTACTCGGTGGGTCTAAACATTCTGTGGTGGTAGGTCTTATTCACAACTGCCTGGGCAATGTAGGTGGAGGTGGAGGTAATTATTCAACTTCCATTGAAACATGAATTGTAGCTCAGTGTTTCGATAGTGGATGGTGCCATACACTCTGCGGCTGGTCCAAAACTTCTGGAAGAATGTACGAAGCCTTCTAAGTTAACGCTATTCTCTGAAACTCAGGCGTTTGAATTGCAGGTCGTGCTTTGAATGGGTGCTTGACTGGGGAATCAAAGATCACAAGCGGCTACAATCTACCTGCGTTTGTCTGCATCCTATCGCCTTTCTCTCGTGGTTCCTCACGCACATCATACGACGGGCAGGAGTCACGTTATTCATACCGTCGGGCCAGTCTACTCCTCGAAAGACAAAGCAGAGAAAGCTGAACTGCTGGAGTCGAGTTACAAAACAAGCTTAGAATTGGCCGTCGAGAATGGGATCAGACACATTGTACGTTGGTTCTCTATTTTTGCGTACCTCCTCCAGGGCTTCTTGAACTACTCGCAAGGCATTCCCTTCGATTTCCACTGGCGTCTACTCATACCCAGTTATTGATGCGACCCGCATTGCTCTTAACACGGCCAGATCGTTTCTCGAATCGGAGAACGGGAGCAAGGTGAGTAGGATTTTGATATTGTAGAAAGGGTGCATCTTATGTGAAATCTAGTTGGAAAGGGTGATATTCGTGGTCTGGAGCAACAAGGATAAGGGAATCTATGAGTGAGTGCATTGTCTTAGGATCAGGCTTCTTAACTGCTCAAGAATCTACAATCACAGGGAACTCATCCCCGAATATTTTCCTCCTGGAGAGAAGCCCCAACCAGCCGAACCAGTGTCCACTGAGCCTGATGTACAAAACGATGTACAAAACGTAGAGGATTAAAGACAAATTAAAGACAGCATTTATAAAATTCTGAGCACCTGGTTATCCTTTGTATTGTAGTTTGTCCTTTTTGCTTTGACTGCATTTGCTGTAACATCTTTTCTTCGTCCAGAATAACAAGCCCATTGTGCAAAGCAATTGAGCAAAGGCGACAATTGTCACGTGGAAGATGTCTTGATCAATCATCACTATGTACTTATGTAGTTATGCACTGTAATTTTAAAACCATTCCTTTATTTAACTCATACATAAGTTCTCCTACTTTTTAGGTGCCGGGAGAGCCATTCACCTGCTTGCAACCTGCCTCTAACCCTTGCAATCGTTTTGGCCAATGATGCAAGGGATAGCGAATGCATCGCCTTCTGTACGGAATGCGGAGGTGTGCGATGACTTTCTTCCCGATTACCCATATGCTGACTTCTTTTTTTTTTTTATCTAGATGGCATATTCCAAGGCATCGAAGGCCGAATTTTCCAGGGACTATGACCAGGCCTTTCGCCTCTACCTGCAAGCAGCCGACTATTTCTTACATCTCGTCCGTTCTAGTCCCGCATCTGAGAAAAGCAAGCAGCAGTGGAGAGGCACTGCGGCGAAGGCCCTTGAAAGGGCCGAGAAGATTAAAAGGTTCGTTGATGTATCTAGGAGCAATAATCAAGCCGGGAGTGTACCAGTTAGCTCTGGACAGCCACCTGCAGCGGTCTCATTGACTCCCGTCGGAATTGATTACTTCTCTCCTCGTAGGTCGTTCGATGCCCTACTCATATAGATCTCTAATTTTTCTAGAGGAGCAATTTTATGTGCTCAAGAGGGGTTGCTCTGTCAATAACCTGTTCTTCCCGATGTGGGATGACGCACTACCACTCAAATCAACTGCTGACGTCTATGTGTCAGTAAGAAATCATCTTGCAAACAATCTTCTTACCTCGTTTCCTCAGAGATCCAGATGGACAACCTACACTCTCTCCTGAACAGGCAAAGGTTTCTCCTGTTTGGAGACGCCCGAGTTCAAAGAACTCGGTGGGTCTTACCGCAGGGCGCTCTCGTAGACAAATATTACCCCAAGAGATTTTGCAACACATAGTTACGGATTGTTCTGTCTGCGCTTCCATATCTGTTTGTCTGCAGCATGGTCTCAGATTCGGCTCTACTGCAAGTTTGATTTGATTTTCAGAGCCCAACCCCGCTAATCAGTCTGTAGCTTGAGTCGTCGATGCGCGACTGTTCTGAGGGTGGTCGATACGATGCGCGCTTTCTTTTTAACGGTTCATGGCGTCGGGTGCGTTATCATACATCGTCCGAGTTTTAGTTTCTGAAATATCCATTTCCAGATATGTTTGTCTCTCCATCCTGATGCATAAAACTGGCCTGTGCTCATTTATCTCTAGCAATTGACGATTGTCTTCCATTTCACCCCACTCAAGGGACTTTGATGTGCATGTCGATTCTTCCATCTCCCCCAATTTCCCCACGAAGTACCGACACAGGAGATATTTTATGGCCAAGTCTTCTGGAAAAGGCGGTAATGTTCAGTCTTCCAATCTTCTAATCTGGTTACTGAGCCAACATAATTCATCAGTATATGAAATTGATGGGAGGATATGATTTCCCTGGCTCGTGAGGAGTTGCACTCTTCATTTTCTACCAATTTCTCTCATATAGCATAAACAGGAATTCTAGCATTGACCTGCAGTACGTACATGCACAAGTCCAATCCGACAATCATTGAGCAATGTGTGTGACAAATTAGCACTCTTGTGGGTTGGATACCAGAACACATGGAAATCAAGAGGTGTGAGCGAAACATCACGATGATACCTTTTCTGTATTGACCTATTTACAGTTCAAGTTTCGAAAGAGAGAAGACCTGGGAAAGGGTGGAAAAGGGGTTTTCAGCTGGTGAGGATGCACGGTCTTACGTATCTTCTGATCTAATTATTACCTCAGGGCTATGCGTTGTGACACTCGGAACTGGGCCGGCTCCCTGCGTTCGATGGAGGGATATCCCGCTTCTTCCATCCCACAGTTATGCTGTAATCGGTACCCGCGTATTCTTCATTCTTGCCGACGAATGGATCTGACAAAGAGTAGGTGCATACGAGACGGAGGCCGGCCGACTATTAACAGTTCTGGATTCCTGGGTGCGTTCTGGTGAAGATCAGAGCGAACCTTCGAGTACGTACATTTACCTTTTTGTGTATCCGCATGTTATCCACTCCAATAGGAGTGCTCCAGATACCTTGGTCCGACATCCTAAACACTTTTGATGGGATTTATCTCAGTTGGGACCCCAAAATGTGGGAGAGACAGTTGAATTTTCATGGGTAACATTTCCATTTCAAAATTCTGGTAGCCTTCCAAATTATTCTAACCACATGTTTGAAAGGATGTGGAAGCGACATAAAGACGACGGAGGTGGTACGATTCCATTTCATGGCAAACCAATCTCGAGGCTGAAATGTTACTTAGGTTCCAGACAACTACAGTTGGAATTCAGCTGCGAAAGCACTTTAGACGAGGAAATATGGCTCCTCCTTACTCGCCATGTGGTTGATACTCATCGAACCTCGGACTTCACTGCGCTACGGGTAGAGGTGGAAGATGATCTAGCACCCCGAGGAAATGCTGTTGAGAATCAACACATTATTTCATCCAAGGTGAGATAGACATTTAAGATGAAAATCGTATTCTAATAGCTCTCTAGGGGACGTATACTAATAGCACTCATATTCTAGTAAATGAGAGATGTGTTATATAACGATGCCAAACACTGATTGAGCAAAACATATAGGTTAGAACGCGAGTTCCGTTGTCACAACGATCTGGCGTACTGTCTATCTCGGCTTCCTACGATGGTGATGCCCGTGAAGTTGGCTTCACCTTGACCGCATATGCAAAGCACAACACCAAGATTTCATGGATCAAGGATCAAAGGACGCCGCCGTACACCAGCAAGGTGAAGTCGTTATGTTTCCGACATACGCGGGCTACCATTTTGATATGCTTCGCAAGGTCGAAGGTCTCCTTACTTCCAAAAATGCAGGAGGGAATTGCACATATCCAACCTTCATGGTCAACCCTCAGTATCGGTTGATCATTCATCCATTTCCGTCTCGACCGGGACTCCAAGTGAACGGTTCTTCAAGCAAAGCAAAGCTGACGTTGACTTTACAAACAAATAAAGATATACCAGTCAATGTCGCTGTGGTATGGTCTCAAGGCAAACGGGTTTCAGAGTCAGTTTATTCGCTCTGCCCTTCGAATGATCACGGCCTCATCCAATCCTTAGGCTTTCTGCGAAAGAGATCGTTACTACATCAGGTGCCTATAGCTATGGTATGGCTCGAGCAAGTAAGAATCTATCGGGTAGGTGTTAATGATATTCAAGTGTCCGCGGCTCATCATGTCTTCCAGTTGGAGAGTACACCGTCATTGCTTCTGCCTTCGAACCACATCATATGGGGCCGTTTTCTTTAACCGCTGATTCATCCCTACCTTTTGACTTCAAGCCCATTGCGCAAGAAGGAGCAGGAATGTACAGCAGGGTCTTACAAGGATCGTGGTATGTGGATTGAGGATTGTCTCAAGCAAGCAGTCCTTATTTTCTTGTTCCCAAGGGACGGCGAAACAGCCGCAGGAGGACCGTCCTTCAATCACTATTCAAAAAATCCGGTGTTTGAATTACAAGTGCCAACAACGACACAGTTGAAGTATGTAAAGCTACAAAATCTGCCAAAGGTTAATTTATCCGCTCCACAGAATCCGACTTCAACTTCTTCAACCGTCAACCGCTATTGCACTGAATGTTACAGTATATCCGGATTTTCCAGATGACGTCTCAGCATCGATAAAGCCGCAAAAGTACGTCGCTACGTCGGGGGCATACGATGATGCCATTGCGGGTGTGTCGATACCTCAGGTCACACTTGGGGCAGGAAAATATTTCATTGTCCCATCCACATACAAACCAGGTACTGAAGTTGGATTTCGAATGCTGGTTTATTCCGGCATTCCGAGCATTCAATTGCAATTAGCTGGCCAAGGACGTGGCTGAACCAATTGGCAATTGGATCTTGGATTCCTTAGACGCCGTTTATACTTGTTGATTTAAAGGTGGTGCAGCCTTGGACCCACGAAATGGAGCAGTGAGAAGGAATTCATTTACCCGTTTGAGGGTTGTACGAGAAGGGTTGGCTTCAGGCCTACTCGCAATAATCCATTCGAGCCTAGTCCGGATAGACGATTTATCCATAGCTATTCCACAGTAAACATTCGTAAAATGTATCATGGACAATGACTTGCCTCTTCCTGTAATGCATTTGTCACCAGCGGCTGCCGTTAGATTCACAGAACCGTCGTCTTCGAAAAAGAGTTGTAGTGCTGTCAGAACCACCCCCACACTCAGGTCTTTGCCAGATTCGCATGCAACACAGACGTTCCTCCCTGCGGCCAAATGTTGCTGGATGAACCCCACAGACCGCGGCAACACAACCCGTAAAAAATGAGATGCACCCTTTTTCCCTGAAATAGCAGGAAGATAAAGATTTGGATCCCCCGGCGAATTTTCGTGTGTTGAAGAAAGAAAGACGTATAGGACGTTATTGGTGTCAGTGATACTTGCAACTGAGGTAGTGCAGAGCAGAAGTCGTCCAGCGACTTTGTTTACTGATGTGGGAGTCACACGAGAACGCACAACAGAACTAGGCAATGCTTGCGATGCAGAAACAATCTGTGAGACGAGCGATGGAAGGAGAGCTCGGTCTGCTGATAATAATTCAGCGCGATTTTTCCAAAACGCTCCTGGTGTTAAGCCCTGCATCAAGATTAGTCAAGGAAATTGATATAGTTGCAAAGGAGTTCATACCATGCCCCAAAGTTCATGATCGTCCCCAGAGCCTTGAATGTATGAAAATCCACTAGTACGCCTTTCGAAGCCTTTTTTGATTTGTCTGGAAGCGGAAACGCATATCACGGGGAGAAAGTCATCTTTATGGGTCTGCTTGGTATCAAGTTTAGGAAACATGGAGCTGGCAGGAGTGATCCAGACCGGCCTGAGTGGACTTGGCAACGACGGCAGTGAGAAGGAGGAAGTCTATCAAGTAATGAATGGTAAGTACATCAGAGAGAAGGTTCACGGCTTACGGCCAAAGCCTGTGCCCAATCATCTAGGTGCTGTTCTATTTGATCATGCTCCTGACGGCTAACGGTGGACGGAGGGGTGTACAACTTTGTATCCCATGCAGAATTTCCCTTTTCTGCGGGGTTTGAGTGGCGGATGAGATGAGCACGGTTGATTACTGCACACCAGATCGGGACAGTTTTGGACAGGGCATCTGGGATTCTTTTTCCTGAGCGCGTGGAATCCACGAGAATTAAACTGTTTTTTGGCAGTTAATTTAGGAAAAGGGGGGTGAATACCCATACATTACCCTTGTTGTTCAATTATAAGCGGAAGGAGGTGAAGATTTGAACGACGAAGGTTGAAGCTCCAATTATTGAAATGACCATCAGTCGACTTGAAGTATGCTGGAACGCTGGTCGCCTGCGTGGTGGGAACGGAATAAATAGGGAAAATTTAGAGATGTCATTGGACTCACAAGTGCTGGATCCGTGTACCAAGCACCACAGCGCAGATTGGCTAACACGAGTTCCAGGTTACTTACGTTGAACGGGAAAATGCAGTGATCACGAACGTAGGATGGGGATTTCAGGGTAAGCTTTGCGAACTCGATTTACGAAGGCAATGTCCTCTTCAATAGAATGCAAGCGATTATATATATCGGCGGATTCTCTTCTCAGATAGGAGAGTGTAGCCATAGCGTACAATTATGTAAGCGATTATCTCTATGTTGCAGAGTTTACCTGTGGAGGTAGGTGGGTTTTCACTGCACTTTTATTACCCCAAATTAATTAATCGTTTACAGTTACTCTATGAACTAGAACTCTATGCTCTCTCGGAATATCTTCCTCTTGTCTCTCCCCATTTTTACCGTGTTTTCAAGCTCGCGTCGCCATTCTTTCAGGCGAAATACATCATTGGTCGCGCCCTAGACGACGGCACTCCCTCCCTTTCCAACATCTATACAAAGGCACTCCGATACCCTATCTGTAGCCACCTCGTGCTCGAAGCCATCCAAAGCCACCTCAAAACTCTCAGATTAATCCCTGAAGATCTCTCTATACAACTTCCTCGGAGACTTTTCAGGGCTCTAGAACCACACACCACCGAATGGTCAGATGACGATCACCCTTTACCTCTGCTCCGATTTTTGTATCAGACCCCCGAGATGCCCACGGTTAACACCAACGCCAATGAAGGCTACGCCCTCACGAGAGCGGTTCATGCAAAATTCACCCCTCTTGTGCGCTTCCTTCTCGCCCACCGCGCTTCTCCCAAATGCCATGACAGCCTCGCAGTAAAAGTCGCTATTCGGCAAAGAAACATTGACATGGTCAAGCTTCTTGTCGAAAGATCAAATGCAAAAAAAGGAAAGGCAAACGCGAAGAGACGAAAACTCGAGGATAGGGTCACGTTGGACTCGAGTTTATTGAAGATAGCCGTCATGTCGGGTGCCAAGGATATCGTGGAATATCTTTATCGAGAAAAAAGCGTCTTACCGGACATGCAAACCCTGAAGAAGATGGAATTCTGACACCGTTTTCGTGTCATCGACCTCCCCTCTCCCTTATCAAGGTAAATGCTGATTTTTTTGGTCGTTAAATTGCTCGAAAGTCATCACTGACCTCCATATTTAAAGAGATTACTTATGTCCATCTGTCCGGCACTGCTCTCAGCACAAAAAGTACTTGTGTATATGAAGAAGCTCAAAACGTCGTGTAGGCCCCTTGTTCGCGATGAGATTTTAACTGACGGGAAGAGGCGCCATGTCCTGTTTTATTGTGGGATATGCACTTCTGTAGGTGTGTACGGCGGGATTTATATCGCTTTAGCTCATTCGAGCGCACAGCCTTGCGACAGAATTACAACCAATGATTCTCCCCTCTAATGTGAAGTTGACAGTGAATGAATGTATAAAAATGAGGTTGACAGTGAATGAATATATAACAAAGAATATGACCGTTGAAATGCTCGTACACTCATGAACTGTGGGATGAAACGTAAGTGGAACAACTATATATCGTCGATATCAACCTCTCCTTCGTCTCCGAATTCGAATGTGCATTCCCCATCTTCCTCGCCAAAAGTATCTGTTTCATTGATTTTGGCATTTTCGGGGAGCTCTCCGTACGCTTTCACTGCAGGAAGGGCAGGTTTAATTAACGAAATGATTGCATAGAGAGAGAACGCACAGTTGCGGGCTTCATCAGCAGTATACTTGACGATTACATCCGCCTTGTCGTCTTGGAAATCTCGTAGAGAGAGAAGGACAATATCTCCTTGATTAATCCAAACCTGAGAAGATGGGTTTTGAGGTAAGAAATGTGAATAAGAACAGCATGCCGATCACTCGCCTTTTTCCTCATTTTACCTCGAATGTGAGCCAGCCGCTTTTCTCCATCGAAGCACTGGGCTTCAAGACGACCATTTCCAAGCATTTTTATGACTTGGGCATATTCTTGACCGTCTTCTCGGAAAACAAGCTCTCGCTTGTCGTCATCGTTCTCGTTTTTTCCACGTCTCCTGTTTTTTCCGCCCTGTTTGAAGGCTGGTAAGAGGCTTTATCTTGAGACCTGTTGTAAAGAAGAACAGACCTTTCCTTTATTCTATTGTAGAACGTTAGCAGGCGCTCTTTCTGCTTCATAGAAAAGTACCTTTGGCATCTTCTACTAGGTTGTTTATCCTTTTAGCAAGGACGAGAATGTATAAAGCGAGGGTGTTCTGTAAGCGCTGGAGAACAAGATGTTGAATCGATGGGCGTTATCTCTTGACTCGCTCTGCTGCTGACAAAGCTAAGTGGCAAGTGCTGACATCACCTGCCCCATCAGGACGATCACCTTGGTTGTGCTTCACGAATTCTTGGATACACCGCCTCCACAGCTGATTTCCGTCTCCATCGCTTCTCCAAAACACCAGCGCTAGAAGCTCCCCATGCTGCGCAAGAACGCCTTAGGCACTATATATTGGATGTCATCTAGCCCTCCATCTGCACGACGATTTGATGAACTCGGTATTCCTCCCTGAAATCTCTACTAATGTGAGGTCCATGCCTCCACGTATACCACAAGCCGCCCACCGCCATGCGGCGCCTTCTGGACCATGGCCTTGGGCAGACCTTGTCGAGGACAGCGGACCGTTCGTTCTCGAGCCATTCAAAGACACCGATCCAGGTTCAGAGAACTTGGAGGGGGACCTTTGGAGAAAGTACCCAAGTAATTTGTTTCCTAACTGGAATAGTGCGCGTGTCGGAAAGAGTGGCATTGGTCAACTTATACGGGCGGACCCCAACAAAGGAGGCGGTTGCATCATTTACCACACTGATATGACTCTCGAAGGGCAATTCTCCCAGCCACGGGAGTTCAATGTAAGGAAGGGGAACGAAGATGAATTCTGGAACATGATGAAGGTACGCCCCATGATGAAGGAAGTTGGGGTATCAAGTTAATCGTACCTATCACAGGAACGAGGGAAGAAGGATAGGGTCAGAGTTCTCTTTGTAGAGAATCTATCTGGAAGCGTGTTGCAGATGCTGGGCACTATGTCAGTCTTACCTCCACAGTATCTTCTAATACATATAACGCTGAAAAGCCCAACTCTAGGTTCAAAATCGAACCCTTCTTCTTTTCATCATCCTTAAACTGGATTCCTTCAAGATATCAGGAGGACGTCCGTCATAATGAAGGAGATCGTGAGTCTCTTCCCTCGCCTCCTTGAAAGTTCTCAAATTCATCCTTTCAGATATCACCATCACCCTCACATTCCTCAGAACGATGCAAAATCCCATGACAGTGCCAAGCACACCTACAACTGGGGGACATTTCTTTGCACAAATGATTTCGCGAGTCGGCGCTGCTACCATCGACACACAAGCCCCTCTTATTTTAAGATCTAGTGCGTGGAATAGGAGAATTGTTCTTGTGCACTACTCTGACAGACGTTCCGTAGACGATAGGATTCTTCTCCTCGATCTTCTTGCATTCCATATGGTGCGCGATAAAAATGGCAGTACAGTCATATCATACCACCCTGCACCCGAGTGGAAGAGCACTAGTGCCCGATACCTCCACTCTCGAGTTCGCATTGCGGGTGAAAGTGTGTATTGGCAATCTCTGTTCCGAAGCTCTAAAGATCCCACGTTGGTCATGTTGTGCATGCTATGGTATGCCCTATACGCTTGGGATGAAGCTCTGGAAAATCTCTATGGCCACATATGTTGGTTGGTAAGTCATGATGCATGAGCGAGTCCTTTCATCTGACATATTCTGACGACAGGAATCCCGCGTACTTGTAACGAACGACATCCATCTCACACGGGAACTACATATCATTCGTGCTTCCCTGCTTCATTATGCATCTTTGCTGGAAAGCTTTCGTAAAGCCGTGTTTTTCCTGCGGAACACCCCGAATCCGGCTATGCAGGATCATCCCGACTTTAATAAGTCTACGCAACTCATGAACCGGGAATGCGACACATTGGTTTCAGAAATAGAACGTTTGGAAATGTTTCGTCGGATGCAAGAGATGAGGCTAGAGAATGTTATTAACCTAGTGGGTTTTTATTATTATTGAGGTTGCTCAATTTGGGTCTCACTGCTTGGCTTCGCAACCATAGGCTTTTGCTAGCGTGAATTTTGAGGACAGCAGGTACATGCAACGGTTATCAGAAGCTGCATTTCGAGATGGAGCTGGTAAGTGCTGTGCGCTGCAGTTTAACATATTTTGGACTTACTGTTTCTGGTTAGCCATGAAACAGATCTCATATCTAACTATGATCTTCCTCCCTGCCTCTTTTGTCGCGGTAAGGAATCATGACTGCCGAGAGTGGACAAATAAGCTCATATTTTGTTGTATACCGCAGTCGTTGTTCGGGATGAACATCAATACTTTACAGGACTCCACCCATGGAACGTGGGCTCATTACGTCGAGGTTGCCATTCCTCTCACTGTGCTTACCATCTGGATCATTGTGGGCCTTCATAGTAACCAGGTTAACCGGGACGAAGGCCATGGCAGTCTCCTTTACCGGTTTCAATGGCCTATCCGTTCAGTCAAGGACTTAATGAAGCGCAACCGAAAGACAGAAGGCAAAGCATTCGAGGGAGTCGTTTAGTTACTCATTGCGTGTCTGGAAAACCTAGGGTTTATGCTTGAAGCTTTGATACAGATTGACCTGTCGGGATAAAGCTACATATTGCCTTTCCCTGGGGTTTCTCGAGAAATATCCAAATTATGTAAGGAGTTCGTAGTTGTACAACGTGATGCAACTTGAAATTGAAATACAAATACCCCAGATAACCTTATTGGAATGTAGATTATCTCCGGGATCTGAGGGCGAAGATCGTTTATCCTAGGCACAGCCTCAGGCATAATTACAGTCGGGTCAGAAAGAAATGCTTAAAATTAAATAAGTCGCGGTCGTGACCGGTTCAAGCTTGCCTTGAGGAGTTTTGCCTTTGGATCTGGTTTAAGGTATTCTATATTTCATGGGCCATGCAGAACGGGAGGTTGAGCTTAGAGCTACCCAAGTTATAGAAAGCATCTGACCTTAATTAAAAGTCAGGGTTGCCTCTTTCCACCATTTCAACTGAATCACTGTAGCTACTCGTTCCTGGGGCATTCCCTGAAATGATCATGAGTCGTTGCTTGTGGGAGTCAGCGAGACGCTCGTCCATTTTCGGAAGCCATGGAGTATATTGATCAGTTGCTATTGGCTGGCCGGACGACCCTGAGGCGGTGCTACAGATCATAATGATCACATCCAGCGAGAGACGATTGAGAAATCGGTCCGCTGGAAGCGATGGCGAAATAAGGTAGGGGCCATCAGGAACCGGCTACCTTATGTAATCAACGACTAGCTCGTTATTGCTCGGCAACAAATACTTTCCCCATATTTCTAAGACCGCAGAATTGAAGCCTCTAATGAATCTTGCAGCTTGTAGGAAACCAAATTAAAATTGAATGATTTT
>Ga0307509_10005423_pt1 | contig 17755 bp, 15 predicted proteins | sample 10_EM_MG_FD_202245 | JGI IMG/M metagenome (GOLD analysis project Ga0307509, IMG submission 202245) | Populus trichocarpa ectomycorrhiza microbial communities from riparian zone in the Pacific Northwest, United States - 10_EM | ecosystem: Host-associated > Plants > Roots > Unclassified | place...
GGAAACTGGGAGGAACAAACAACATTGGTGGAGTTCACGTATAATAATAGTCACCAAGCCATATTAGGGATGGCCCCGTATGAAGCTTTTATGGTAGGAGGTGCAGGACTCCTTTATGTTGAGAAGAAGAAGTTTAGGACCGGAAGTTGTATGGCATAGAGTTGGTTCAAGTCACCATGGAGAACGTGAGAACCATCAAGGATCGCATCAAAGTCTCACGGGATAGACAGAAGAAGTATGCTGATGTGAGGAGGAGACCTCTCGAGTTCAGTGCAGGGGACTAGGTATTCCTGAAGGTAGCCTCGTGGAAGAACATATTACGGTTTGGATTGAAAGGGAAGTTAACTCCCCGCGTCATCGGACCCTTCAAAATCTTTCAGCGAGTGGGGCCAGTAGCCTACAAAGTGGACTTGCCCCTATAATTAGCCAAGGTCTATGATGTGTTCCATGTCTCCTTGTTAAGGAAGGCTGACGTGGACCCCGCTAGGATCCTACCTCATGTTCCAGTAGAAGTCAAGGAAGATTTAACGCTCGAATTAAGGCCCATAAGGACACTAGATCAGGAAGTGAAGGAGCTACAAAACAAAAAGATCCCCATCATCAGAATCTTATGGCGAAATGCTCAAATAGAAGAGGAAACTTTGGAGAGGGAGTCTGAAATGAGGAAAAAGTACCCTAATTTATTTGAACTACTAGGTATGGATCATGAAACCTCTTAAATTTTGAGGATGAAATTCATGTTAAGGGAGGGAGAATGTAAACACCAAAAAAAAATGAAAGTCCAAACAACCCCACCATCGCTGCCAATTTTTGGATCGACAGCGACATTGTTTTCGCTGCCGATTTTTGCATCGGCAGCGACACAATTTTCATTGTCGATTTCTGAATCGGCGGCAACACAGTTTTTGTTGCTGATTTTTGGATCGACAACGATGCAGTTTTCGTGCCGATTTTTGAATTGGCAGCGACACTTTTTTTGGTTGATTTTTGAATTAGCAGCAACACGGTTTTCGCTGCTGATTTCTGAATTGGCAGCTATGCTATTTTTGCTACCGACTTCTGAATCGACAACGATGCAGTTTTTGCCGTGACTTCTGAATCGACAACGATGCAGTTTAATTGAAAGTTTAGGAAACAATCAAGTTGTCTTAAGGAGCTAAGAGGGAGGGGTAAACCCGATTTTGGACAGACCAAAATAGGGACAAGAGCACATCTAAACCAACCCCAAACACCCCCACCTCATTTAATATGAAGTATAAATGCAAGGAGGGAGAGAGAAGGTGACCCTTCCTCTTCCCAAAGTCTGCCAGTAGCAGCTACATGTCCAGCTGCATACTTCTTTTCTCTTTTGCCTTCCCAACGGAAACTGAACCAAAACTAGCAGAGAGTACCTCTATGAACGTGTGAGAGAAAGAAAGAGTTGAGATCTTGAGTGGAGGCTGAACAAATGCTTAGAAAGAAGGGAAAAGGGGCTGGAATGGGTGGGAAGGAACTGACTGAAGAAAGAGAACCAAGAGAGAAAAAGGGAGAAGGAGAACTAGGAGAAGGAGAGAAGTAACTCTACCAAACTATCCAGATAAACTTAGATCTGAAAGGTATGGGTCATGTAGTCTCCTCCCCCTTGTTCTTGAAACTTAGAACCGAAAATGATGAAGGAGTCCCTAAGAAAATTGACCTAAGACCCCTAAGCTAGTTGTAAAGGAAACTAAAACCAACTAAGAGGACAAAGAAACAGAGACAAAATAAGGCAAATTTCCATAACATCTAACGAAGAAAAATGTATAAAATGGAAAGAACAAAACATGGTAGGGGGCTAACCTTAGCTATGGGGTTGGCCAAAATGCATATGTGTGTGTTATGCTGGGATTTGATGAAAGATTATGTGCTAGAATTGATGATTTCAATGTGTGTGTTCTACTGAGATTTGATGAAAGATTATGTGCTGGAATTCATTATTGCTTGTGTGTATTCTACTGGACTTTTATGACAGATTATGTGCTGGAATTGATTATTGCATGTGTGTGTGTATGTTCATGCAAAAATCATGTGACTTTGCCAAAACCTAATGTCAAATTGCATTGTCTACAGTGAATTTGTAAATCGCTGCTGAAATTGAGTTGTTTCTACCAAATTAGTATTCACTACCAAATTGTGTGTTCTGCAGCGAATTTGTGTGTTCTGCTGAGATTTGATGAAAGATTATGTGCTGGAATTGATTATTGCATGTGTGTGTATGTTCATGCAAAAATCATGTGACTTTGCTGAAACCTAATGTCAAATTGCATTGTCTGCAGCGAATTTGTAAATCGCTGCTGAAATTGAGTTATTTGTAGCAAATTAGTATTCACTGCCGAATTGTGTGTTCTACAGCGAATTTGTGTGTTCTGCTGAGATTTGATGAAAGATTATGTGCTGGAATTCATTATTGCTTGTGTGTATTCTACTGGACTTTTGTGACAGATTATGTGCTGGAATTGATTATTGCATGTGTGTGTGTATGTTCATGCAAAAATCATGTGACTTTGCTGAAACCTAATGTCAAATTGCATTGTCTGCAGTGAATTTGTAAATCGCTGCTGAAATTGAGTTGTTTGTAGCAAATTAGTATTCACTGTCGAATTGTGTGTTCTGCAGCGAATTTGGGGTTTGCTACCAAAGTTGTATTGTATGCAACAAATTTGTAATTTGCTGTCGAAATTGAGTTGTTTGTAGCAAATTAGCATTCGCTGTCAAATTGTGTGTTATGCAGCGAATTTGCATTCGCTGCTGAATTTTGTGTTCTGCAACGAATTTGTGATTTGATGCTGAAGTTGTATTGTTTGTAGCGAATTTGTGACTTGCTGCTGAAATTGTGGCACCAGCAGCGAAACAGTTTTCGCTGCCGAATTGCACGGCCTGCAACGAATCAGTTTTTGCTGCCAATTTCTACAATAGGCCTCCCGGGCAAAAATGACTCAAATGCTTGTAACAATTTCATAGTATAATGGTGTAAAATGTGGAACATTTGAATGTGAACATATGAACTCTTGAAATAAGTATGCTGATGAATGTGATTCAAAGATACAAATGTACTGCTTTGTGACCATCGTTAGGAAAAGAACAGCTCGTAGGTGGAGCAGGTAGGTGACTTCCACCTTCCTTTTTCATAACGTTGATTTATGAAATGCTTTATCATGAATTGTTACCGTATTGTGTCAGTATAGATATCAAACTGCCAAATGGGTAAATGTTAACAAATGATTGATTAGCTTCAACTAATGGCATCCGAATGGATGATCAGTACAAATGGTTGCTTAGCTTCGGCTAATGGCATCCGAATGGATGCCAAATGATTGATTAGCTTTGGATGACAAATGATTGATTAGCTTCTGCTAATGGCATCTGAATGGATGGCCGGGAAAAATGGTTGATTAGCTTCGGCTAATGGCATCCGAATGGATGGCCGGGACAAATGATTGATTAGCTTCGGCTGATGGCATCTGAAGTGGATGGCCAGGACTAGTGAATGATTAACTTCAGCTAATGATGACTTAAGAGGATAACCGGATTTAAGATTATGGTTGATTGCAAGAATTGATGCCTTTATATGTACTACAAGCTGTGCATACCAAGTACATAAAGGAACTACAAATGTTACGCTTCAAACTTAGGATAATGTTAATGCTTCATTAAACTGCCAGACTGCTTATTATTATTAAGTAATCATAGTCTTATAATTGTTTTGTACTGCAGCAAGGACGTCACACCAACGAGGTGCTTAGAAAACCCAATACACAAGAACCTACTTTTACAAGGAATCATGTAGTTGCATTCTAAATCATGATGTAGTTTGTACGAATTAATGTACTGAATGTATAACTATTATTAGATCTTTCTGTTTAAATTTGTGATGACTATATAGTATATTTTTAATATGAACTTATAATTATGCAAACATAATATTATGTGTATATGTAAGATTCACTTTTAAATGAAATGTTGTTAATGTTGGTGTATAGATTGTATCTTGATAATGAGAGAGAACAAGTTCACCGATTACCAACACGATGTGTGTCAAGTGTGTCTGTATATATATATATATATATATACTGTCGTTTTGGGCTTGGAAAAGCCGATGTCAGTTGTTGCTGCTACTACTATTGATTTGTCTTCTTTTCATTTGAGTCATTCATCTTCTAGTTTTTATTTATGGCATTTTCATCTAGGTCATGTTTCATCTTCTCGTTTGAGATTTTTGGCACCCATAGGAGCTTTAGGAAATTTGCAACCTTGTGATATTTCTGATTGTAGTGGATGTAAACTGGTGAAATTTTTCGCTTTCCCTTTTGATATAAGTATTTATGTTTTCTCTTTCCCATTTGACTTGATTCATTATGATGTATGGGGACCTTATTTTGTTGCCACAAAAGGAGGGTCTCGATATTATGTTTTTTTTATTGATGATCATACTCGTTATTGTTGGGTTTATTTATTGAAACATCATTATGAATTCTTTGAGATATATACAGCCTTTGGAGCTCTTATCAAAACTCAACATTCTATCATTATCAAATGTTTTAGGTGTGATTTAGGTGAGGAATACACCTCTAATAAATTATGTGAGTTGCTTGCCTTAAATGGAACCATTCACCAAACATCGTGTACAGATACTCCTAAGCAAAATGGTGTTACTAAAAGAAAACATAGGCATATTGTCGAAATTAGTCATTCTCTCTTGTTGTTTGCTTCTATTCCTAGTGAGTTTTAGGGAGAAGTTGTCCTTACTGCTATAAGTTCGATTAATACAATATCATCTTCTCATAGTTAAGGTTTTTCTCATTTTAAAAAGTTATATGGGTATGTCCGTGATTATTCCTCATTTAGAGTTTTTGATTGTACTTGTTTCGTTCTTCATCCTTATATTGAACGCAATAAGTTGTCCTCTCGATCTACTACTTGTGTCTTTCCGGGTTATGGTGAAGGTAAAAGGGGTATCATTGTTTTGATCCAATAACTTAGAAACTTTATATATCTCGTCATGTTGTCTTTCTCGAGCATATACCTTTCTTTTCTATTCCATCTACTACTCATAGCTTGACTAGACTTGATATTATTTGTATAGATCCTTTTTTTGAGGATTCTGATAGTTTATCATCTCATGTTCCTAGTACCTTAGATACCCCTTCCCATGTTCGACCAATTTGTACTAATCATTATGCAAGTACTAACACTTTATTCTCTGGCACACCTGAAGCTCCATTCTCATCTACAACCCCCCAAGCTTCGTCTAAGATTGTGGATCCACCTTTACATCAATCCATATACATTTGTACATCCATAAACTACTAGAATTTGCTTATTCTTGTTATTCTTTATCCTTTACTTCTTTTTAGCTTCTGTTCATTGTCTCTCTGAGCCCTCTTCCTAGAAGAATGCAATTCTTGATCCTTTTTTACAGCAAGCTATGGATGAGGAACTTTTTGCTTTGCGTAAGATAGATACTTGGGATTTGATTCCTCTACCTCCTAGTAAGAGTGTTGTTGGTTGTCGTTGGGTGTATAAGATCAAGACTCATTCTGATGGGTCTATTGAGCGATACAAAGCTAGGTTAGTTGCAAAAACATACTCTCAACAATATGCAACAATATGGTACGGATTATGAGGAGACATTTTCCCTAGTTGGAAAAATGACTACTATTCATAGTCTTATTATTGTAGCTTCGGTTTGTTAGTGGCACATCTCTCAACTTGATGTTAAAAGTGCCTTCTTGAATGGAGATCTTCAAGAAAGATTTTATATAGCACCCCCTCCTGGTGTTTCACATGACTTTGGGTATGTTTCTAAGCTCAAGAAAGCGTTATATGGTCTCAAACAAGAACCTCGTGCTTGGTTTCAGAAATTTTCTGTTGTGATCTCGTTTATTGGATTTGTTTCTAGTAGTCATGATTCTACCCGTTTTATTAAGTGCACTGATATAGGTCGTATTATTCTGTCTTTATATGTTGATGATATGATTATTACTGGTGATGACATTGATGGTATTTCAATTTTGAAAACGGAATTAGCTAGACAGTTTGAAATGAAGGATTTAGGTTATCTTCGATATTTCCTGGGTATTGAGGTAGCTTACTCACCTAGAGGTTATCTTCTTTCTTAGTTGAAATGTGTTGTAGATATTCTTAAGATGACTAGACTTACTGATAAAAATATTGTAGATACTCTCATTGAGGTTAACGTAAGGTATTTTTCTTTTATTGGTCTACCTATGATAGCTCCTACTTTATACCGTACTATTGTTGGGAGCTTGGTATATCTCACTATTACTCGTCCATATATTGCATATGTTGTTCATGTTGTTAGTCAGTTTATTGCTTCTCCTACTACAGTTCACTGGGCAACTATTCTTTGTATTTTGTGACATCTTCGTGGTACAGTCTTTCAAAGTCTTGTACTTTCATCTACCTTTTCCTTGCAGCTGCGTGCATACTCTGATGCTGATCATGATAGTAAGTCTGTTATCGGTTTCTGTATCTTTCTAGGTGATTCTCTTATTTCTTGGAAGAACAAGAAACAATCTATTGTTTCTCAATCTTCAACCGAAGCAGAATATCGTGTTATGGCATCTACTGTAACGACCCGGCTTTTTCAAAGCCAAAATTAGTGGAATTGTTTTTCCATTAAGTTATCGATACTTCTCACAATGACATTCCATAAAATAGTAATTAGGTTCCCTTCCTTATCATAGCATCATACGAATATATTTTTCGTAAATCAACATTCCTATAAAACGGTTACTCAATATACATGCCTATAATATTATATTCTCATATTCATACATTTACATTACATCATATTGAAATACTCATACGTTTGCATTCATGTTTTAGTCTTGTTATCAACACGAGTTTACACACGATTACCGAATGACAATTTTACACATCTAGTACATTCTTTCATACAATCCTCATGTGATTTCATAACACAACATCCTCATAAAAGAGAATATCACATAAATATATTCATAACATCATATTTACATGTTTGCACATCCACATCCATGTTCCATTATAGTTTTCATTACAAGTCCTTACAGAAGTGTCGAATGACAAATATTCAACATAACACTTAAGACCTAATCACAAAATCTAACATGTCATCTCCTTTGGATACCATTAGTTGAAGCCAATCATCATAATTAACTCGGTCATCCAACTAGAATGCCATTAGCCAAAGCTAATCATGAACGCGACCCGGCCATCCATCTAGGATGCCATTAGCTGAAGCTAATCATCGTTAAAAACCCGACCATCCATCTCGGATGCCGTTACGTGAATTTAATCACCAGCTAAAGTAACATTTCATAGTCGTTTCAACATTCATCAAGAATTCAATCAAACATTTCATCGTTGTTTCATCATTCATCAAGAATTCAATCAACATTTCATCATCGTTCCAAAATTCATCAAGAACTCGATCAACATTTCATAGTTGGTTTAACATTCACCATAATGCAATAATAAATCATCCACAAGTAAATCATTTCATAACATTAACATTATATAAGAAAAAGATGGAAACCACTTACATGTTCCTCATGTGGGGTGTCCCTGCTCGGTCGCACCACCTAACACATCAATGGTCACAAATCAGCTCATCTGCATTCTGAAATCACTTGACTCATCACCATACATATTTCAAGAATCCATATGTTCACATTCAAGTGTTCCACATATTACACAATCACACAATGCAATCATTTTAGTCACTAGACCAATTCATATACGTAAATCTGTTGTAGAAATTAGTTAGCAAAAACTGGTTCACTAGTGATGCAGATTCGCCAGCGAACTGATTCGCTGGAACACAGAATCGTTAGCGAAACTGGTTCGCTGGTGACGCCACAATTCGGCAGTGAAAACGGTTTAGCTGCTGGCACCATAATTCGACAGTGAAAACTGATTCGCTGCTGACAACATAATTAGGCAGCGGAAACTGGTTCGCTACTGACACAGAATTCATCAGCGCACACGTCCTGCTATTGATACAAAAATCATTGACAAAAACTGAGTTGCTGCTGACCTAGAAATCGTCAACGCAATCTATGTCGTTGTCGATTTAGTAATCGTCAGCAACTTTTAAGTCATTTATAGTTTTACTCTTCATAGCCGAAACATGGTTGCCCAATTTTATTCAATTTTGTGCATGCATTTTATCAAGTCTAACACAAATATAATCCTAACAACATGACATGATCATACATTTAACCATTTGATTTCTAATTAAACTAGTTCATCCATTACCTATGCAAAAATCAAGGCATTAACATGGTGTGATTTCCACTTCAGTTTCAACATGCCTCTAAGGCTTAACAACAACACAATTCTGCACATTTATTATCATTTCAACACATTTTCACATAATTTCATCCACCATATATGGATAATTTATGTCATTAACACAAGTATAATCACAACAATCATGTCGCAACCACATTCTCATTCACTTGAACCATATTCATGCAAGTTCATTAACCTCATAATAAAATCAAAGCATTAACATTAACACAAATTCTATTTCAACTCAGTTATCATCCTAAGGGTTCAACAAGATCATAATTCTGCACATTCTTCCATTTTATTTTCACACAACTCTTCACTCATGCATGCTAAATCCATAAATTATCAAGAACATCAATTTTTACCTCTGCTCAGCTCATGCATGTTTCCATGAGTTAAACAAGGTCACAAATTTCAGGTTTTATCATTTCATTTCATCCTTTTCCAATTTTTTTCCCTTGGGTGGCCCTTAGTCTAGGTTTTGTTCATCATGTTCATCCATTTCTTTTTTGTCAATGTTTCTAGAATAGGTCCCCCCATCCAGCCCCCATTCTCCTTAATCTTTCTATCTAGTCATTGACACGATCAAAGAGTTGATGTCTTATCCCAAGTGCAGGAGTGTCAAAGTAATAAATAACCTGGCAAGACCGGGATCGAACCACAGAAAGGTGAACTATATAAATTATCAATAATAAAAGGAGAAAAGTTGAAGAGAACTTTTGAGATGTGATATTGATGTAAAGATTTAATCAAAGATTAAAACAGTTGTCAAGGTTAGAGGATCCATTAATGGTATTTCAAATAAATATAATATAAACTCTTTATATTACTCAACTAGAAACCACACACAAAGGAGGATCCAATTGGATGATTTATCATTATTAGCTCATTATAAATCATTAACATGATCATATTAATCATCTTATCTAAGAAACACCATACTTGTAAATATTGTCAGGTATTCCTGATGTTAACTTATGTTAACAACAAATCAAGTTCCTCTCATAACAAAGATGTCGGCCGAAGACTATGAAGGATCAAACATTTATTGTACCAAGTGTTATACAACATAAATACATAAATCTAGATTAACCATTTAACAAGCAAGATATTAAGAGTGAATAAGATAAAAATGATAAGACATGTTAATAGCAAACTTTCTTGGATATAAACATTGAAGTCCATGTTCAGTTCATATTATACATATTCTAACACCACTAGTGAAAACATTTCACCTTGACATAATAAACTTAGCAAAACATTATGAAGAAGAGAAACATGAATAAACAAGATAAGAACATGATTATGATATAAGTTAACTAAGTATAGAAAGGAAATGAAAAGGCATAAACAAGAGATTAATATAGCATGAAAGAAAACTTGAACATTACAAAGAGAGAAAGCAAGAAGATGATCTTGATCTCAAAAACAAGATGCTTAAATACATGGCAAATGCCTCCTTTTATATGCTAAAATTCAGAACTATTGATTAGATGACTAACTATTTAGTTGGTGGCTGGTTATTGACATTGTTGGCTGGCCAAAATATCATTGCTAACATCAGAATTTGAGCACATAGTCTTCATAAAAGTTATGGGCAATTGTCTTAGCTTTTCAACAAAAAAAAAAACCAGAGCTCATTTGGACTTCTAGAACTTGAGATATGGGCTGAACACTGAACAGTGTCTAGGCTACAGAACAGATTCAAACATCTTTTTTGATGCTAATAGTTGAACTTGAAAATGGAAGATTTGAATCTTGGACTCTCATGAAAGTTTTAGACATATGTCTTAGCTTTCCATCAAGATAAACAAGACCTAAATCCAAGGTCTACAACTCTAGTTATGATCCAATAACCGAATGGTGTTCTAGTTTGAATTCAACCAGCATCTCTTCTCTAAGCTTAGTCCTCTCTTTGTCTCTTTACTTTTAATAGTTAATCACATCAATCATTCCTTTGAGTTATGGGATAAACCTGCATTCAAAATGAACATTTACCATAAATTAAAGATGTCTTATGTTATCGTACTTGCTATTATAAAGCATGCTTAAGTTAGGAAATTTAATGATACTTTAAGTGCAATATGATGATATAAAACCTTGATAAAAATGCACTTTTAAGTACTAATCACACACCCCCAACCAGCTTATTACTAGTCCCTAGTAATTAAAGCATTAAAACAATTTGCGACATTCAAAAGCAAGGCATTCATCATTCAACTTCCATTAATCTATCCAAATAAACAAACTCTCATTAAATTTATATATCTGCTTCATACTTCCTAAACAAAATATTAATAAACATAGATGATGAGGCTTTTTTTGGAAGAAAACAATATTTTGTTCTAATGTTTTTCTAAGGTTAACTTCCTTGGGTTGAGATTATTATTTTTTTTTTTAATATATATACATATAACTTAAAACACAATGCATCTTTAACCCATTTAACAAGCTTTCGGCTAATGACTCCCACACCGGGCATTAGGTGTTGAGACACCCTTTCGAGCTTAGTAACTCGGGTTGCAGATACTAAAATGTAGATAGTGCAATGTTTGATTCCCTTAAGCTTTCTCCTTAATTCATGTAACAAGCACTGGGCCAATAGCTCTCAAGTCAGTTGACTTTAGGGTAGTAGGTGTTAAAACACCCCTTCAGGCTTAATTGCTTAAGTCAAGGAGGCTACGAAACCATACTTATCTACTTTTTTATTTATTCATTTTATTATCAATTTGTTTTGTTTTTGTTTTTGTTTTTGTTTGCAAATTATATACTATCCCTTTCCCTTAGTTGTTACCTTTAACAAAAGAACATAAATAATGTAATAATACAATGTGCAACCCACAATCATATGTTAAAGTGTGTGTATGAAAATGAAGATTTAAGAATACTTGTTAAATGAGTATATAAGCAGATTCAAGTGATAACAATGTGAGAGTTTGTAAACCTGAATATTTCAAGAAGTGTTATGATAGACCTTGTTACGAATAACCATTGGAAAATGATTACTAAGATGCGTCTCAAGAGTCAATAGAATTCCTCCTTACCCTGCCATACTAACAACAACAGTTCTATCAAATAGTTTTAATAATAGTAAAATAGTTAGTATTTTTATAAACTACCCTTACCCCCCAACCAAAACGAGACATTGTCCTCAATGTCTTAAGGTAGAAAGATACAGTATAGAAGACATCACCTAAAACAACGACTACTGACAAACCTGAAACACACTTAAACAAATATAAGAAATAACAAAACATAAATATTATGCTATTAATAAAACCAAAAGACACAAGTTTTCACAAACTAAGGCTTAAATCCAATCTAAGCTTTTTACGACGTTCCGTGATTGACCAATTGAGTCGACTCATAGAGGAATCAACTAGAGGGATGAAAGATTGTAGTTCATCAATCAATTGCTCAGCAGTAGCAGCAGAGATAAGGATTTGTCGCGCTGAAAATGTTAGAAATTGTTGTTCCATAACATGATCAAGAAAAGACAGTAAATTATTATAAAAACCATTAACATTTAGCAAACCTATACGTTTCTGGTGAATGTTCAATTGGGCCCAAGAGAAAATATGGAATATCTCTTCTAAAATGCCCAGACCACCCGGTAAGCCAATGAAGGTATTAGCATGTTCAAACATTACAAATAGTCGTTCAAACATTGTGGAGACTTGTAGTTCCTCTCCAACTGTTTTTCCAATGATGTCCATTTTGGCCAAAGCTGTTGGAATGACACCCAAAACTTGACTGCCACCTAAAAATACAGCTATTGACACACTCTCCATTAACCCAAGGTTGCCTCCCTCATACACTAAATGAATCTTTCTCTCAACTAGTACCCGACCAAGATGATTTGCTGATTCTAAAAACTCTTTTTCTTTCCCAGGACAGGATCCACCAAAAACACAAATATTTTTTATTTTAGGAATTGAGGAGCCTGCCATTTCTACACACTTCTATATCTGTTGAATGTATGGGTTGAGTATAAATGAAGGGAAGGAAGAGAAGATTTTATAGATGAGAAATTAAAAATGCAATCATACCACTTATATGTAGGCTAGCTGGAGTCTCACTTTCTCTCTTTTTTTTTTTTATAAAACAAGCATGTGTATATACAAGTAGTTGTGATTGTGGCTCACATCTTCCCTTGGTTTTACGTCCAAGAATGGCTTAAACGCCCTCTATGGGTCGGGGATAAGCTTCCCATCCAGTTTTCTTAAAAACTGACAAACAGGGTCGTTTTTAGTCAGATTCCCAAGACTAAGTCGATCATGTTCTTTATGAAAATGAAGCCATTAATCATGAATTGCATGATGCTTATTGATATGCTTAAACTTAATGGGTAGTCTCGCCTGACCTGGGGTCGCAATGAGAGCATCCTAGAAAGTCGATGCCCGAGGGTCCAGGAGATCCTGGGGGCGACAGGCGTGCGCATGACCGTGTCTGAGGGTCTCTCAACCACCACTTTTCGTGGCGACCATCGCTGAGAACTCGATTTTGGGCCAACCGCGAGCGGAAGCGTGAGGGAGACCAGTATCCGCCCCCGCCCTTATGAGCTGAGGGGAGTGAGGGTGACGATGCGTGCCACCCAGGCAAACATGCCCTCGACCAAGAGGCCTCGAGCGCAACTTACGTTCAAAAACTCGATGGTTCATGGGATTCTACAATTCACACCAAGTATCGCATTTCGCTAAGTTCTTCATCGATGCGAGAGCCGAGATATCCGTTGCCGAGAGTCCTTACTCAGGCCATCCTTAATGAATTGTATTTTATCTTCATGGTTTATAGAAAGCATTCCTAAAAAATGGCATTTTGCATTACAAGTCCATCTGGCACATCGGTGACAGACTTTCAGTCGTTTTGCACGACGTTTCTTTGCAAAAGTGCTTTTACCTGTCCCAGGCATGTATGAAATAAAAGTATTGGAAGACTCACCTGATAATCAGACCTTTGTTTCAATCATCCAATGAATATCTTTAGGAATTCCATGGTTCATTAACAACCTTAATCTTTCACACCATTATCCGCCATTTGATCGGGGTTGGAGAAAGACTAGCAAAATAAGAATCACACCAAAAAGAAACACAAAAACAATGTGAAAAAAACAAAATAATCAACCTTTATATATAGGATCATTCAAACCAATGGATTCATTTTCACTAGGAAAATTATCAAAGTAAGCTTTGAAACGATGTCCATTTACCTTAAAAACATTGTTATTCTTTGGATTCTCAATATCAAAGGCCTCATAAGGATACACATGTTTCACAATAAATGGACTGTTCCATCTTGATCTTAGCTTTTCAGGAAATAAATGGAGTCGAGAATTATAAAGCAAAACCTTTTGACCAACATCAAATGTTTTTCTCAAGATTCTCTTGTCATGAAACTCTTTGATTCTTGCTTTATGAATTTTTAAATTCTCATATGCATTATTTCTTATTTCCTCAAGCTCATTTAATTGTAATTTACGCAGCTGGCTAGCATCATCCAGGTTTGAATTGAAAGCTTTAATAGCCTAATAAGCTTTATGTTCAAGTTCTACAGGCAAGTGACAAGGTTTTCCATAAACCAGCTTATAAGGTGACATACCTAATGATGTTTTAAAAGCAGTTCGATAAGCCCAAAGTGCATCATTAAGTCTTAAAGATCAGTCCTTCCGATTAGGGTTCTCTATTTTTTCCAAGATTTGTTTGATCTCCCTATTAGCAAGTTCTACTTGTCCACTTGTCTGAGGGTGATAAGGAGTGGCAACTTTGTGTGTGATTCCATATTTCTTCATTAAAGAATCAAATGGCTTGTTGCAGAAATATGTTCCACCATCACTTATCATGGCCCGAGAGATTCCAAATCGACTCAAAATATTTTCTTTCAAAAACTTGATCATTGTTTTATGATCATTGTTATGACTTGGGATTGCCTCTGTCCATTTTGAAACATAGTCTACTACGACTAATATGTACACAAAACCAAACGATGGAGGAAATGGACCCATAAAATCTATACCCCAACAGTCAAAGATTTCAATGACAAGAATATGATTTAAAGGCATCATGTGATGTTTTGAAGTAGATCCTAACTTTTAACAATTTTCACAAGTTTTGCAGAAAGCATGCGTGTCCTTGAACATGGTGGGCCAATAAAATCCACATTGTAAGATTTTTGCAGTTGTCTTCTTTGATGAGAAATGACCCCCACATGCCTCAGAATGACAAATTTGAATGACACTATTTACCTCATTGTCGGGAATGCATCTTTGAAATATTTGATTGGGATAATATTTGAATAATTAAAGGTCATCCCAATAAAAGTTCTTCACTTAGTTCAAAAACTTTCTTTTGTCTTGGGTACTCCAATGAGCTGGCAAATCTCCTGTTGCAAGAAAATTGACAATTTTAGCAAACCAAGGCATTGTAGAAATAGAAAGTAAAGATTCATCAGGAAAGTAATCATTGATTTGTGTGATGTCAGATGTGGAATCTTTTGTCAATCTTGACAAATGATCCACGACAACATTTTTGGTGCCTTTCTTGTCCTTGATTATGATATTGAATTCTTGAAGTAACAAAATCCACCGCACCATTCTAGCCTTAGAATCCTTCTTAGAAAGAAGATATTTTAATGCTGCATGATCACTAAAAACAACAACAGGTGAGCCAACAAGATAAGATCTGAATTTTTCACATGCAAATACTACTGCAAGTAATTCCTTTTTGGTGGTAGTGTAATTCATTTGAGCACTATTTAAAGTTTTACTTGCATAGTAAATTACATAGGGTTTCTTATCTTTTCTTTGTCCTAAAACAACACCCACGATATAATCACTAGCATCACACATTATTTCAAAAGGTAATGACCAATCAGGAGGTTGAATGACAAGAGCAAAGGTAAGCAAGTTTTTAAGTTTAACAAAGGCTTCTTCACAATGTTCAGTCCATTAAAAAACATTATCCTTTGTTAGAAGGTTATACAATGGCTTAGATATTACACTAAAATCTTTGATGAACCTTCTATAAAAACCAGCATGTCCTAAGAATGATCTAACATCTTTAACAGATTTTGGTGTTAGCAAGTTGGCAATTAACTCGATTTTAGATTTGTCAACCTCAATTCTTATTGATGAAACAATATGACTAAGTACAATGTCGTTTGTTACCATAAAATGATATTTTTCCCAATTCAGCATAAGATTCTTCTCTTCACACCTGTTCAAAACTTTCTCCAAGTTAGTTAAACAATCATAAAATGAATCACCAAAAATAGAAAATTCATCCATAAAAATCTCAAGAAAACGTTTAACCATATCACTGAATATGCTAAGCATGCATCTTTGAAACGTGGCTAGTGCATTACATAATCCAAAAGGCATCCTTTGGTATGCAAACGTACCAAATAGACATGTGAAAGTAGTTTTCTCTTTATCTTCAAATGCAATTTCAATGTGGTTGTAACCTGAATAACCATTTAGAAAACAATAAAATTCATGACCTGCAACTCTTTCTAGAATTTGATCCATGAAAGGTAAAGGACAATGATCTTTTCTAGTCATTGCATTAATTTTCCTATAGTCAATGCACATGTGCCAACCAGTAATAGTCCTAATTGGAATTAACTCATTTTTCTTATTTGTTATCATAGTAACTCCAGACTTTTTAGGTACAGCTTGGGTTGAATTACATGCTTCAACAAGTTGTGTATCCAAGACTATAAAATCCACAGGATAAATGAATTTATCAACTTGTACTAACACATCTTCAACTATTCCTCTAGGCATTTTTACAGATCTATCAGCAAGTAAAAGAGTTACAGAAGTAGGTTTTAACTCACCTAGATTGAGACTTTGAAAAACCGAATATGGAAGTAAAATCACACTAGCTCCAAGATCAAGTAAAGCTCTGTCAATTTTATGTTCTCCAATAAAGCAAGAAATTGTAGGACAACCAGGGCCTTTATATTTCAAAGCATTATTGTTTTGAAGAATGACACTTACTTGTTTGGCTAAAAGGGCTTTCTTTTTCACATTCAGTTTTCTCTTCACGGTGCACAAGTCTTTCAAAAATTTAGCATATGAAGGAACATGTTTAATAGCATCCAACAAAGGTATATTGATCCTTACATGTTTGAAAGTTTCAAAGATTTTAGAATTGTGATTGACTTTCCTTTGTTTGGTTATGACATGAGGGAATGGAAGTGCTGGTGGGGAATCAGTCTTTTCTTTGCAATGTTCAGGTTCAACCCTTTCCTTACCCTCAAAGATTGACTCATCATCTTTCTCTCAAGGTTCAAGAATGGGTTTTTCAATAACCTTACCACTACGGAGAGTAATGACTTATTTGACTTGATCCATGTGTTGGCTTCCGGAACCACTTGCATTTGCATTGTACTATCCCTTGGGATTTTGCTATGGTTGTGATGGAAACTTACCTTTCTCCTGAAAACTGAGAGCAGATGTGAACTTTGTAAAAGTATCTTTCAAATCTACCATGGTTTGAGCATTTTGAGTGTTGATTGTCTCTTGCTTTTCAAAGAATGCATGCAAACTTTCCTCAAGATTTCTTCTAGGAGGGGGAGCATAAGGAGGTGCATATCCATGAGAATTTTGAAAATTATGGTGTGCTTGAAATGGTAGCTGTGAAGTTTGTGCATTATTGTTACCACTCTTCCAACTGAAATTTGGGTGATTTCTCCAACCAGAGTTGTATGTTTGTGAGTATGGATCATGATTTGGCCATTGGAAATTGTTTAAAGCATTGGCTTGTTCATGGAGACATTCCTTAAAAGAAGGCAAAGTTGGAAAATCATTGGTTGAGTGTTCATTAGTTTCACATATTTGACACACAATTTCTTGAACATATTTTAATTGACCACTCTTTTCCAATTCCAGTGCCTCAACTTTTCTAGCTAAAGATGTAAATTTGGCTTGGAGGTTATGATCTTCCCTAAGATTGTACAAGCCTCCACTAGATGTATGAGGTTGAGTTTTACCTGGTGCCTCACAAGTGCCTGTAGTGTCCTAATTTTGAGCATTTTCAGCTAGCAAGTCTAGGTACTCCATTGCTTCATCAGGGTCTTTATCTTTAAAAGTTTCATTGCACATCAATTCCACCATTTGCCTATCTTTAGGTGTTAACCCTTCATAAAAATATGAAACCAATCTCCATGTTTCAAAACCATGATGAGGATAAGTATTAAGCAAGTCTTTGGGGGTGTTTGTTTTCCGGAAAGTGGTTTCCGGGAAACCATTTTCAAACTTTCTGTGTTTGTTTGCCATTAGAAAAATTGGTCAACGGAAAATACTTTCCGGTAAACGAAAAACACTTTCCAGTCAAAGGAAAATTTGGCTTGGTTTCCAGGAAAGTGTTTTCCTTTTATTTTGGACGGAAAACACTTTCCGGAAGTTGTGAAAAATTTAGAAATGTAATATTATTTGCTG
>Ga0307509_10005424_pt1 | contig 17753 bp, 13 predicted proteins | sample 10_EM_MG_FD_202245 | JGI IMG/M metagenome (GOLD analysis project Ga0307509, IMG submission 202245) | Populus trichocarpa ectomycorrhiza microbial communities from riparian zone in the Pacific Northwest, United States - 10_EM | ecosystem: Host-associated > Plants > Roots > Unclassified | place...
GCATGCTTTCTGGCCATGTCTACTTCCATTCTTGTTGCTTCATGGGCGTTCAAGATATCGTCCACAGCTGGTACCTTGCTGGCGGACCTCTGGACAGGGTTGAATATCTTCCAGGGGCGTCCATAGAGGGCATGGTATGGCGAGATGCCTAGGGATTCATGGGGGGCGCCGTTCATGGCTGCTGCAATAGCGGGAAGGGCGCCGGACCAGTTGTTCTGTCTGGGGTTGACGAAGTTCCTCATTAGCTGTTTGAGGGTACGGATCCTTCGCTCAACCTGGCCATTCGTTTGATGGTGGTATTGGGTCGCCATCCAGACCTGGATACCAAGGGACTTCATCATTTGTGACCAAAACTTAGAGGTAAAGCGAGAGTCCTGGTCAAGGACAATGCTGAGAGGGAGGCCATGGATGTCAAAGATAGTGCTGTTGAGTTTCTTGAAGATCTTTTCAGAGGTAGCAGCGTCCTTGAGTGGGATGAGATGTGTGTAGGAGGTAAAGCGGTCCATTATGACCATGATAGATGTATAGCCATCGGATTTGTTGAAAGGGCCGGCGAAGTCTATGGCTAGGGATTGGTAGGCTTCGTCGGGGTCAGGGAGGGTAAGGGATCGTCCATAGGGTAGGGTGGTGGGCTCGTTGTTAATCTGGCACTTGTCGCATGACCGACAGTATAGGACAAAGTCCTGGCCCATCTGTGGCCACCAGAAGAAGCAAGCCGCATTGGAGTAGCATTTGTAGGCTGAGAAATGTCTGAGGCCTTCATGGACAGTCTTGAGGATAAAATCCCATTTGGATAGTACCCCTTTCTCAAGAGGTCCTACCAGTAGACAAAGGTTTTCGTACCCACAGGTGTTCTGGGCTAGTAGGAGGCCATCGCGGATAGAATAGTGCAATTTGTTATCGGTTTCCTTGACCCTCGTGTAGAGGGCGTCACTCTTAAGGGCATCTCTAACTCGCCGAGCGAGGATACCCATAAGGCGGGAGTGTTGGGTGCTTAGGAATTGTTTGGCATTGGTTGCCTCATCGGAGTCATAGCCTGCTTGGCTGTAAAGGGGACTAAAGGCCGGTGAGGCCATGGGCGGTGTGGCTAGAATGGTATCATTCATACGCAAAGGTGGGAGGCTTTCTGAGAGGTATGGGATATCGGGGAGCGAGGCCTGGCCTTCCTCAAGGGCTGTATTCGATGTTGAAGTCCTATGCTGCTCTTTTCTCTTTGTCTTCTTGCTCTGCTTCCGGACCTTAGGGTCCGTTGGCCAGTAACCTGCACCTTCTTTTTCATTCTTGTGTATTTCACACCCATCGTCAGTGCATGACATCAAGCTCATTTCTGAGTGTCGTTGTTCCATTTCACTAGAGATTGGGAGAGTCCTATTATCACCCCACCAGTTTCCAATCGATATTCTGCTATCGTTGCTGGCTGCGCTTGATGTAGCTGGCGAGGATGCAGAAGCCTTGCGCTTCTGGGAACGGGTTACTGCATTGCTAGTAATTTCCTCTATAAGATATTGTGGGCGGCAGCGACTGATAGAGTCACTGCTGGTAAGGGTGGGAGAGGTTTGGGCTTCGCCTGAGTGGTACATGGCGTCGTCTGATTCAATGCTAAAATCAGTAGAGGAGGCGTAGCTTGTGTTGATCTGTAGGGGTTGGGTAGGGTCAGGTAGCTCAAGGCTGTCATAATCGATAGTGGGGTCCCTGAGACTTATAGGTAGTGGCCCTGGGGTTCCCTCATGGATTCTCGATAGGTGGTCTGCTAGGAAATTCTTCGCTCCTGGCTGGTATTCTATTTTAAACTCAAAGCGACTGATATGCGTCAGCCATCTCTGCTGTTGTCCATTGAGATTCTTTTGTATCATGAGTTTAGTGAGACTTTCGTGGTCTGTAACCACTGTAAATTGTCTGTGTAGCAAATGGGGAGCGAAAGCTTCCATACCCTCAATGATTGCGAGCGTTTCCTGTTGGTGTGTGGGGTAGTTGTTTTGTGATGGCGTCAGCTTCCTGCTGCGGAACGCTGCAGGTCTGGCTGCATCTCTGGTTGGTCCTTGGCCTATCCAAGCGCCCGTACCTGTAGGGGATTGATTGGTAAAAAGCCATATCATATCTGGCTTATTATAGTCGATCGGTCTAAGGACTTTGTGCATATCGGCAGCTCGCTTGGCCACTTCGAAGGCTGCTTCCTGCAGATCCGTCCACAGCCATTGAGCGTTCCCACTCAGCTCTGTGAGCGGGACTGTGATGGTGGCGAGGCGGGGAATGAACTGCAAGATATAATGAACTATTCCATTGAATTGCTGCAGTTCTTCTGGCGCTCGGGTCTTGTCCAGTCCATTATGGTCTGGACTTTCTCTGGTGCAGGGTGGATGCCATCATCGTCTATCATATGGCCTCGGATATCGAGCTTTGTGGCAAAGAAAACACTTTTCTTTGGGTTCAAGTTGGCATAATAGCCGGCGTTCTCCAGCTTACTGCAGGCGTTCGTAACGTCCTTGACATGCTCTTCAAAGGTGTCACTGAAGACAAAAATATTGTGAATGTAGACCCATATATTCTTGCCTAATTCGTCATGGAATAGGTCCTCCATAGTTCTCACAAAGGTTCCGGGAGCATTCATGTGTCCTTGCATCATGACCTGGCTGGTAAAGACGCCGAAGGGTGTCTTGATAGTGTTGTACTTCACATCATCTGGATGCACTCTGGTCTGGAAGTAGGCGTCACTGATATCTATCTTGCTGCGGAATCGTCCTCTGGCTACCGCATTTAGTATGGTGTTTTGTTCTGGGATCTGGGTGTGATCGGCCTGGGTGTTATCATTCCTGAAGCGGAGGTCTACCAGGGGTCGGATTCTGTCATCACTTTTGGCTTCCACTCACATGCTGGCTCCTGATGGCACACTGGTCCTATGGAGGATACCGGCATTCATCTGCTTGTTGATCCATGCCTTGTATTTGGTCATCAAGGCTTGTGGCGCTTTGAAAGTGGGTGTCTTTAAAAGCTTCGTTGGGTCTATGAGGCTTATCCTGTGCATTATCTTGCGTACTGGGGGTAGTTCCTCAGGTACTTCTTTGACAAATACCTTGGGGAACATCGCCAGGAAGTCTGGTACTTCGTGTGGCTTCGTCATGGCTGATCTAGACTCTCTAGATTTTCCGTCACAGGTAACTCTGACCTTCTACTTGGAGAAGTAAATGCTGTTCTTTTGGCAATCGATGACCGCTCCCGGCTTTATGAGGTCGTCCATCCTGATGAGGATATCATAGTCTGATACTGGCGTGACTAGCATAGGCACCTTGTCGACTCTCATCGTGCCTAGTTGAATCATAACCTCAACAGAGAAGTTGCTAGTCGATCGCGATCCTTTAACTGCCATCTTCAGAGTGACGGGGTTCTTCCTAGCTGTGTAGGGGATGTTGTGTGTTGTAACGAATTTGTTGGATATCAGGATACCGCCAATGGTACCTGTATCTGCGAGGGCTCTGGTGGGCTTGCCATTGATGTTGATAGTGCTTGGAATGGCCTATCCTTAGGCGTGCCTACTGTGGTCTTGTAGGTCCTAACGGAGCCGCTGCCATCTAGCTCCTCTGTGCTGTCTGTATCGGGCTCATATTCACCTGCGCTGCTGTCTGGGCTTTCCTCAGAGAGGCGAACATGGTTGGTCTTAACTTCCTTCTTTGGGCATTCATTTGCCATGTGTCCGCTTTCGCCACAGTAGAAACAGGCTCCTTCTGCCTTGCGGCGATCGATTTCAGCCTTACTGGGCTTGTTGGACTTGGTATAGGTGCTCTTCTTAGCGGTGGCCTTTCCTTTGCCTGTGTTCCTGGCCGTTGGTGTGGTAGAGGATTTGGGGTAGGCATTCTCTTTCTTTGGTGTATGGGTTTTGCTGCAAGAAGCCTGGCATCTATCGCTGCCTTTGTAGCCAGTAGTTCTATACATGGTAGCGTCATAGCGTTCTGCTACGGCAACCATCTGGTCCCAGGTATCTTCTGGTCTAAGCTGGGGCTCGACATTGCGGCGTAGTCTAGAGTCCATAGCATTGAGAAATGGTTGTTACTGTGCATAGTCTGAGATAGATCCTGCTGGGAGGGATCCTTTGAGGTCCGCTAGCTCTCCAGCTATCTTCGTTATGCGTGCGGGCTGTCCACCTACTGTCTGGCGGATATTCTCCCACTTGTGATAGGTGTCATCGGTGTTTGTAGAGGCTTCGAATAGCTGCTGAAGGTGTTGGGTTAACTGCGCTAGAGTTAGGTCCTCCACTTCTCTGTCTAGCGTCTGATATGCGTTGTTGGCCTTGCCATCTGTGTAGGCGCCATAGTAATCTGCCACTCCAGGGGAGTCATCGTTCAGTCCTGATCTTGCTAGATGCTTTTTGACTGTTCTAAGCCATCGCTTGAGTTTGTCTGGCTTCAGGTCTTCTCCTTCACCGCTAAACATAGGCGGTTTGGGGAGCTTGGGAGGTGGTAACCTCGCCGGGCCTGGGTCTGCGATAGTGCCAGTAGGTGGTTCTGGGTCTGGAGGTGGTGGGTCTGATCGTTCAGGGGACTCTCTGGCGCTCCTGGATCTTGAGGGTCTTTCTGGTGTGTCTGGGATGAATGTGCCAGGTAGCGATTGCTCTCTATGCTCTCGGGAGGGCGCTCTAGTTGGTGTCTGACTTCCAAAGACTCCTAGGATGCTGGTGCTCGCCACCTGCTTGTTGTGGGGCGTTCTGGTGGGTGTTCAGTTTCCGATGTTTGCTGGGCTGCTGCTCTTGCTGCTGCTTTTTCCTCAAGCCGCCGGGCTTCGCTTTGAATGAGTTCCTCTGCTGTGAGGTTGTGGTCTTCGTCTGAATCTGTATCTAGAGCTCCTGGAAGGAGGTGACTGGTTCTTGCTGGTGTGTCTGCTGAGCCTGGCGTGGGCCCAGGGGTTGGTTCCTGTGTGGTTGGTTCTGGGGTATCGTCTGTAGGTTCTTCTGAGGGACGATTGTCGGCCCTGCCGGACCTGGTACCGCTTCTGCTCCTGCATTCTGCTATTGTGAATGTAGCACCTGAGCCGGGAGTTCCTTTCCCTGCTGCTCCTGCTTCTAACTAGCTATCAAGATACTGGGAGGGTGATCAATCCTACCAGGCTGTTCCCAATCCGGAGAACAAAGGGTTTTCACCTGCTGTAGGCAAAAAAAGTGTTACAGGGTTATTCCTGTCTAACGAAAATACAATAGGACCGGCGATAGGCCTGCTAGCGCTGGTGCTAAGGGAGGCTTCAAGGGACCGGAGGTAAGAGATAATAGTTGAAGGACAAATAGAACTCAAGGATTGCCGTTCACCCAAGTGTATTCTTAGACTGAAGGTCTGTCGAAGTCTGCTGTCGCCTGCTAGCCAGGAGACTGGTTTAAATACAAAACCCAAGAGCGATAGCCTTCCTGCAATCACGATCATTACCAGTAGTTGTGCACTTACCGGAATCCTGTAATCCTGCCAGACCAAAGAAAGAAACAAACAAACAGTGCTCAGCCTTCGCCAGTGTTACATGACCATTCCATATCCCGAATCCTAAATATAAACTTCCAACGAAGCAAACTAAACATAGCAATACGATAGGATAGCCTATCCGACTCAGAGACAGTGGCGGAGGTGAAATCAAATCCAATAAACCAAATTTAAGTCAACTAAACATAGGAGATCCTACACTGCCCGCTCCTGTGTACCGTTACCGGAACATGTACACATGTTACAACATCAGCAAAAGATTTATTCCTGTTCCTGTGCGTCAGACGCCTAGGAGGCACAGGACCCACAGGACGCACAGGACGTAAACTCCCATTCTGTATGCGACGTCGATCCGACACCCCGTCCAGAAGATTCGCTCAACGTCCTGTTCCGTCCTGACAACGTCCTGAAACGCACCATACGTCCTGTACGTCCTGACGGCTTCCGATGCTAGCCTGTCATGTCCTGACCTCTTCCGACGCTCGGGTATCATGTCCTGACGCCTTCCGACGCCAGGCCATCGTGTTCTGAAGCCATCCTAGCGTCTGTTGTATGCGCCTTCCCCGTCCCGATACCTATACCCTCCCCACTATTTACCTGAGCCTTCCAGACGCCGGTTACTTCTTGTCGCGCCTTCCAGACTCACGATACTCCCGCCCTCCATCCGCACGCGCTGATCACATAGCCACTATTCTGGACCTCGTCCTCACACTCTCTCATGTTCTAGATTCCAGTTCGTTTTCCCAAAATTCTCGTTATATTGCTCATAATTTATTGCAGTCATCCCGACGCCCTATACTACAGTATCTACTATGATACTATGTGACTATTGCATATGACCTTTATTACCCCCGCTTCTGCGCGTTCCATCACTACAAAAAAGATTAAATCTACCTACACGTACCACCTCGTCTTAAGCACCCTCTGTGGTATTCGCACCATCCTGCCGGCCACTGGTTTCCTCCCGCACCCCCGACGCTCCCGGCCCAGCCTCTCCGCTGTGGGAATCCTCCAGGCTGAGCGATAAGCGGTTGCTCATTTGAGAGTCGACGGCCCCCGCTGCGTTGTCAAGACTCCCATGATTCGACCCATCCGAATCCAGAAACGTTAGCTCCCAGTCAATCGACGTTTGACTGAGATCCAGTGATGTTTCCGTCTCCTGCGACCGATTTTGACTATCCTCGAGCCCCCCAGGCCGCCGATGTAGGTGTCAATCCGCATCTGTCTCGGTAGGGCAGGATCTCCCAGAGCCTGGTTGCCTAGCTGACGCTTCAGTTCTGCATAAACGATCTCGTTATCGTCCGAGAAGCCCTCTCTCCTCTCCTGCCTGATGCTATGCTGTTTCTCGAGCCTCTGTGCGATCTTCTGATAAAGGTTTAATATAAACATGTCCTGCGTCGCCCGGGCGAACCCCCGCCACGTGTTCTTCTGCCGGATAAAAAGATCTTGCGTTTTTCACAATCAGTGGACTCGGTTATCCAAAAACAGGCAATGATTCGGACTCTCCCACCTCCAACTACTTCAGGATTGAAGTTTTTCTTTTTTTTTTTCTTTTTTTTTTCTTTTTATATCATATATTCGTTGTTAAGGTACAAGAAATCGCATGGAGTGCTAGCTATGGCGAAAACAAAACCCAAAATCCAAAACAAACAAACAAAAGAAACATCAGCCACCTATTCTCTTCATCTGGGGTCCGTACCGGTCCCAGGCCCACATACGGGCGCGAAATTTAACCAAGTAAATCAAAGGAAACCCTCCCTACATCAGCAGATAGCATGAAAAACAACTACGTAAACCTAGTTTTCCTGAGATGACATAAAGTACCCAAAGGAAACTACATTAAAAGAACGGGAAGAAATCGAGGAAGCAGCGGACGTCGGGCGTGAGAACATGCCCGGGGGGAAGGCGGTAGCCGTGGATTTGATGAAGCGGGTGAGGGCGCCCAGTAGGGCGGCCGAGGACCAGACGGGTGCGTCGGGACCAATGTCAAGGACCGCCTGAAGGTGGCGAGTCCTGCCCGGTTCCCTGGCCGAACAATGGAGGATGGCGTGCTCGAATGTCTTGGGGGCATCCTGGCACCTGGGGCAGGTAGTGGGGGCATCGCTATCCCAAGAGGGATGGGCTCGGAGGTAACTCTTCCCAGATCTCATCTGGTGTAGGCGACCCGCGGAGAATTTGTCTCGGCCCATGAACGGGTGAGGCTGGAGCGAGGGGCGGTATGGGTATCTGGCCGGGTCCCGAGCGGACTCCTCCCATTCTTTCAAGAGGAGATTCCTACACTGGAGCTTAAGCTGGGGGTAGGAGCGGCCCGGAAGGGGCTCGGGGTAGTGATCTATGAGCAAGTGCTGGGAGGTGACCGGGAGAGGGCTGAGCCCGTCAGGGCCCAGGAGAAACATCATCCAGTGCGGGAGTGCGTCAAGGGGGAGGTGGGCCCTGTTCTCCGAGGGAGGCCTTGGCTGTAGCCATGGGAGGGGAAGGCGGCTGCCAGTATTCCTCGCGCTCAGGACCCTATGGTCGAGTGTGTGGCGGTGAAGGGATGGAGTTTGCACGGAGGGCGGGAGCCTCGCGGTCGCAGGGTTGATTTCCGGGGGGGAGCACATAATCCTAAGGTTTGCTAGGCGACGCTTGTACGTGAGGAGGAGCTCGAGCGGCGGGAGGCAGGCCTCAATGGCCAAGATATCCGTGGGGGTAGACCTGAAGCAATTTGTCGTCCATCTCTGAACCTTGTGCCAGAAAACGGAGAGCTTCCTAACCATGTGGACGGTGGGCACGAAGACGTCCGCGCCATAGCTGAGTATCGGGAAGAGGAGGGAAGAGGCCAACCTATGGCAGAGGAAGGGGGGCAGGCTGATCCCCGGAGGGGAGAGGCGCTTGACAGCCACGAAGGCCGCCTGGGCCTTGGCCAGCCTTTTGACGAAATGGGGGGTAGTGGCAATCGAGGGGGAGAACCAGTAGCCTAGCCACCTGACCTCACTCTTGGGTGTGAAGACCGACCCATCAAGATGGACCGGGGCATTGGAGATGAGGTCTCTGTCCCTGTTCGTACGCCAGTGGATGAGCTCCGTCTTGGGGACCGAGAAGCTAACGCCCAACCTGAACCCTCTGGTCTTCAGCCTGGCGTACTGCATTTGTAGTGTCTGGATGTTGCGCCGATAGGACGCAGAGGAGACGGTCAGACCGCAATCGTCCACATATGATAGGGAGAGACCTTGGGGGATCTCGCAGTGGAGGCGGGAAACATAAATAACAAACAGCAGCGGAGAGACTGGGGACCCCTGGGGGGTGCCCACCGAAACCGGGGTGAACACTCTGGGGGACCCCTGGCACCGGGGCCGGCATGATCTGCCAGAAAGAAAGGACCTGGTCCACGACACAAGGTACGGGTTGACCCCTTTGGCTCTAAGAATGCTGCAGAGGGTAGAGGGGTTCACATTGTCGAAGCCTCCGTTTATGTCCAGAAAGAGCGTGGAGACCTTTCTTCCTGCCATCTGGAGGGTCTTCACCTCGTGGGTGAGTGTGGTGACCGCGTCCGAGGCCGAGAGGCCAGCCAGCGAGCCGCATTGGTGTGGGTTGCGGAGGCCGGTCGCGCAGGCCACGCAGCAGAGTCTAGAGTTCATTATCCTCTCCAGGATTTTCGAAAAGGTCTGGAGTAACACTATAACGCGGAAAGATGAGGGGGAGTCATAAGAGGGCTTCCCGGGCTTATCCAGCACGATGCTATCGGCCCTTTTGAGGGTGAGGGGGTGGGACCCGTAGGTCACCAGAGGGGCCAGCAGGTCATGGATCACGTGAGGGGCCACACGGTTCACCCTTTTCCACACTGAGTTGGGGGTCATGTCAGGCCCGGGGGCCAACGCCGGAAAGGAGCGGGCAAGGGCCCTGCCGACCTCGTCCAGGGACAAGGGGAGGCAATCCCTGAACGGGAGTATGATGGTGTCAAGAAACCTGGCAGGTTCACCGGGGAAAAAGTGATCGAGGAGAGCCCGGTTGAGTTCCGGCGGTGTGGAGGTGCCCGGGAGCTCCGGGAAACGGGCAGGGGGACGGCCAACGGCTAGCCTTTTGGCTGTCCACACAGTCTGGGGGGTTGCTGCGGCCAGGAAGGAGGACCAGTGATCCCTCTTTGCCTTCTTGATGGCCTTGAAATAGGCGGACCTTGCCGCCCGGGCGGAGGCGAGGAGGGCGGCATCGAAGCGATCACGTTTCGAGGAGCGGAGAGCGGAGCCGTAGGCCTTCCTAAGCATCGACACGAGCTCGGACTACCAAGGCTTGGACCGATAGGTCACCCTCTTCAGTGGGGTGTGTAGTGCCAATTGGGACGTAACTCTGCCTAGGTTGGTGCTGAACCAGATGTCTAGGGAGCGCGTGGTAAGGAGGGGGGGAGGGGGCAAGATAGTCGTTGCTTTCAGGGAGGATTCCAAGGAGGCCCAGTCGGTCAGGGCCCAGTTAGGGGTTGGGGGGGGAGCTCGAAACAACGGGGCCTCAAAGCGGAGGAGGATCGGGATATGGTCGGACCCGGTAGAGGGGAAAGAGTGGAAAGGAGGGTGCAGGGCCTATTACATAAGATAGTTGTTCCCATGCATTGGACGAAGGATGGTACATCGGGTAAAATTAGAGCTATCATAATATTGACGAATTCATCGGACCATCTAAATTAAAATAGAATCTATCTAGAATAATTCCAACCAATGGAGGAATCTTGAATGACGTTTCCGATTAATATGATGGAAAGTTAATCCCTGGATTAGTAATAACTATCCTGGAGACTATCGAGTACTGCTGCTCTCGACTACAAGCCCTTTCCTTCTTCTTTCAATCACGGCCTTTATTTCTCTCCCAACCGATTAATCGTAGTTAGCGGTTCTTGGTCCCGCGTACTGGAACAATGGAACTTGAGGCTATAGTCTCACTTACACCACCTCACCACCGGTTGTTGACTATCCCCAGGGGTCAAGCCCTCGACTGCATGAAATGCTATCAGTATAGAAGACTCTAAACTCTCGTCGGCCATCACTTCATCCTCCAACTGCCTCGTTATTGCCTTGTCTTCTTGAAGAATTTTGCTATCTGCTTCACCTGTATCGGGGCAGGCGAACACTAATGCGGAAAGCCCATAGCAGGGGGTATCCTGTTAAACCTTTTTTCGCAAGGGCATTGTGTTAAATTTGATGCTACTCAGGGGCATCCTATCAAATGGCAGAAATTTTAAATGTACTGCCCTACATAATCGATCGCTTAATACTAAATCACTGTGAGTGTGAATCGAACTCCTTCGCTCTCGCTAATTGCGAGAGGGGTTAATCGATTCTTGCCATGTTAACTGCCTGCCAGCTGGGTATCTCATGGAATATCTACCTGGGAATGAATACTTATCCAACCAAAAACTAGATTTCAGGATTTTATTCGCAAGGGTGATGTATCTCTTCCTAAGCTGTTTGCAGGTTCGATTGGTCTCCATAGTATGAGATTCTCTCAAAAAAAATTAAACTTAAGTGGTCCTTTGGACAATTGTAGAACATGAAACTGTCATCCTGAGTATTATACAGGATTCCAAATACCGTAAAAACTTGAATAATTGGATGGTGTGCTATGTCGTTGGACTTTCCTCTCCTAGTAAGGTCAAGAAATTTTTGTTTTTTTTGTGTCTGGGAGGGGGGGAAGGAGCAGTGCTTTTGCTGTGTTTTTGCCCCCTTTCCAGAGAAGGGAATTCTGGACTTCAAAGCACACAGTCCAATTATTCAAGTTTTACGGTAGTGCGACTGGTTAACTCTTCGGAGGCAGGACCGCTCAGTCGGTCATTGTTGATGTCAACAACCAAGCCTGACTAGCCCTGGATTAGTCTGTAAGGGGTCGCATATGCTAGGCCATATTATGCCGAAAAAGGAAACCCGTAATCGGTAGGCCCTCTGAGTTGAGCTGGATAAGTGCAGCCATGTTCGTGATTGGTGTTCGAAACCTAACGATATTCTAGAATGATGGTGGCGCGATCATGTAGGCGGGCATAGGGATAGGAAAAGGATGTCGTGGAGTTCATTCTCTATGAGGGGCTGCTAGCTAAAGGTTGCCTTAAGGAGTAAAAATTCTAATGGTCTAACCAGAAACATCCTTTCACACCCTTAGCCAATGACTCGTCCACACTTCGATGTTCCTCCATCATATGTGCGCTTCCGGTTGCCTGCACTCTTTTCTGCGCCTAGTGCAAGTACAACACTCTACTACTCGGATCATCATACTATTATAGCAGCAGCAGGATAGTAGAGAGAGAGAGTATCCAGTGGGTATCCTAAATAATCCATCAAAATAATGACTTCTAATCAAGAGAATATTTATTTGAAAGTGGTACACCAGGATGAGAACTGACAAACAATGGGCATGGCGGATACTATGCGAAAAGCCACCTACAGCCTCAGGTCGAAAAAATGGGAAGGTGTGGAGATTAAATGTCAGAAATATTGAAATTCTTTGGTGCTGCTGATCGCCATGCTTGCCATCATGTTGCATACCGTATACTGTGTTCCGTGATCGTTTTATTGTTTTAAAAAAAAAACTTGGAACCGTGCGTTGGATGTACACAGTAGTGGGAGCAATACCGCAGAGCCTACTCCATGCGCACACATCCTATCCCTCCACCGCTCTGGCAAAGCCCCGGATAAGCGCTTGGAATCCGTGCACCTCCGGAAGGCATGCGACTCTGAATCCGGCGGCTACTGGAGAGCATTAGATGAGTGGAGGCTACGGAGCGTGAACTTTTCTCTGCGACGTTTGTCTTTCTTTGCTAACGTGATATTTTTACGGGAGGGAAAGGGGGACATGTGTGGAGGAGAATGGATCTGCGTTGCGCTCGGTAGAAGGATCGGAGGTAGGCTTCGTTGCTGTTTTATTTATACTCCTGCCTTTACCACGAGTTAGTTTAGTTAGTTGAACATCGTAAGTTGTGAGTGCGAGCGAGCACGTGAATGGGAGGAAATTCCCCACTCTAAGTTATCTGTTGACGATCTGTCTTTAGTTGTTGCCTTAATCTTGACATTTTGTTTCGTTTCCCCCGTCGCCGGTTCGTCGTCCATTGTCCGCCAGCCGTCACGGCTCAATAAGAAACGCGGTTGCTCGATCGGCTCGAGCACACCGAGCGCTCCAATCAAGCCCCTAGAACCCCGATCCCCATTTGCTGATTTTTTCTACTGGAGCCTGTAGCTAGCGGTGGTTTTGTCCAGTCTATTCACTGAACCACCGGTTAGTTGACCCCCTCCTCGATCACAATAATAAAAAGATTAAAAGCAAAGCAGGGGGTCTAAAGATCACTGTTAGATCTTATAACGGATAGAATACTAGCGCGGCCGAATTGAATCTGGACACTTTGTTTGCGTGTTGCCACTATAAGGGTCGGACTTCAATTCTGGCTCACATCAGGACCTTCAGCCCGAGAGAACCGCACAGAAGAGAGAAAAATCCCACTACAAGAAAGCCCAACCTTACAGGTTGTCCGACTAACTAGGCACAGAACCAATTTTTCCTTCGTCAATCCACAATCCAACAGTTCCTCTGTCGTGCTGTGTTCCCTTCCTCGTTGTCGTGGTGGTGGTGGTGGTGGTGAGAAGCGTGTGAGAAGTTAAAGAAACTAACTTACATAGAGTCTCCTGACTGCCAAGACTAGGCAACTGCCACCCCTGCAGAAACGTGACACCTCCCCAAGCCAAGATCATGAAGAGCGATCTGTTTAGTCTACGGTAAGTTGTTCGTAGATAAGCAAAAAAAACTGCAAGTTAGGAAAGCCAAATTTCAACCGTAACAGTACTCATAATTTTCCGGTATTTGTAAACGCCACTGCCCTTACATATCACCGAAACCCTGAGGCCCTGATCGAATTTTTGCCCTTATGCAATAGCAGCTGTGTTTACAAACGTTAGATAATTACGAGTATGATATGATACTATCATAGTACTGAAAAACAAGGAAACGGGAAGCTGTGCATCTATCTGCTCTCTATAGCGAAGGAAGCCACAGGTCACCGACTATCACAGAAAACAAACCTGCCAGGAGAAAGGTTCTCAATTCACAATCAATTCGTAAACTCTTCACGCAATCCAACCCCAGAAAAAAGAAACAGCCGAACCCTATCCAGTTTTCCGACTGTCACCAAGTGATCCTCCCCTTCTTGTCTACTTTTCCCAAATTTTTCTTCGTCCGTCGACAGTCCAAGCCGTTCTTCCGCTGTGTCGTGCCACCGTGGTGGAAAAAAAAGAGAGAAGTGAAAAGATAGCTGCCTTACCTTGAGTCGCGCCCACACCCCCCCCCCTGCCCGCCCGCCCGCCAAGACCAAGCAACCGCCCCCCCCCCCACGGTGCCTTCACGATTCCAAAACTGTCACGCACTGCTACCTTCGGAATGCTTTCCCGAAGCACGAATGTTAAAGTTGTTGGAAGTGGATAGTTTTCAGAGATAAAGAAAGCTGACAGATTAGGGACAAGACGGGATAGTAGCTTTAATGATTTTGTTTGTTCTGGGCGGAGGGGTTGACAGGAGGATAGAGGGAAGGGTTTATTGTCATGTCTTTTATTTATTATTATCACTGAGGTGCTGAAGCGATGACTTTCGTCCGGAGCTAAATAATCTCCAGGTAGAGTTCCCAACCTAGCGAAGAAAAAAACCAAAGAGTGAGAAATGATCGAACCGTGGGAAAGTGCTTAACAGAACGTATGTGGGCAATCCCCGCTCAGACTATAGGAAAAGTTAAACTTTCGTTGATGATAATCAAAAGAAAAAGCTGGTGAACGGAAACCGTAAACTGTAAAACTAAAGGGCGGAGAGTGCGCAGATACAAAGTGAAGTCCTCGCTGCCTTTCCTCATCCTTGTCCTCCGCATAGAAACGTCACGATCCTCGCTAGTTCATGATTACCAATCACTCATGTCCCGAGAGCCACACCCACCGCTTTCCTTTCAAGCTATGATAACTAGTTAACAATGTAACCCTTCCCGGGCCATAAAATAAAAACAACCATCTAAGTAAACCCCATAGGCCAATCTGTAGCCTCACTGTAAGCAGGCAGATGATATTATGCATGAAGGAGAGATTGGTAGCGGTGACACGCGATAGAGTTATTGAGATGGTTATATTATTCGCGTATAGATTTATATTTGGTTAGTGGGTCAGTTCTGATGAAGCTGACGAGCGAATGAAGTTCCCGATTATACCTACCCTTTATTTTTAGCCCTTGTCTACTTCGACCATTTGACCCTTACACAATTTATCCTCCGCAACAACAAACAAACACACGCCCGAAGCTAAAGCGCGTTCTTTAAACCATCATGCAAGCATGCTGAGCAGAGTATTAGTGTTTCTATTTGGCAGTAATCTTGGCGTTTCGTTTCAAGGTCACACTTTATCACTCGAAAGCTTCTAGATCACTGTGAAATCTGAAGGTAACCATTATAGCGTCTTGTATTGCTTTCACCAATCATAACAACAACAACGGTCAATATATACAAGTTTCCTAGTCCAGCGCAGCCTCCAGATATGCAGCATTCCAACATTCCATACTCGCTCTCATGCCAGCCCACGTTCCAGAGATACCTGCCATTCTGCAATTCCAGACATGAGAGTCATTTACATCACCATTCTCATACCAATACCGACCATCTCAATAGTGACTCCATTCCCTTGAAAAGCCACCACCGACAACACACTGCTGTGGGTAATAGCAGTTGGATAGCCGTACTTGATGCGGGATGTGCCAGCACTCTGTGGACGCAGAGGCATTGTACTCAAACGATGATTTTCGTCCGGGGATGTACACTCCTCCGGAGAAGCAAGATAGACAAAGGAAAACACAAAGGCCTTGCGGAGGAAAAGGAAAATGATATCACAGTGCGGAAACAAAACAATACCGAAAGTGGGCAATCGCCGCTCACACAGAGGGTAAAGTTAAAGAAATTGGCGATGATGATCAAAGAACCCTGAAGATGGAAGTCGATATCTCTCGATCAAGCGCAAGAGCGAAGGCGTCTATGCAAATTTCCCCCTGTCTGTGTTTCTCCTTTGTCTCTCTTGCCTCCTCTCCTATCCATTTAAACCCACGATTCTCGCTAGTCCTTAGTAATCCATCAACCCACCGCTCCGGTCTCTAACTAGCTAGCTCTGTAACCTGCCTGTACCTAGAAAAAAACAAAAAGAAGTAAAATATACAAGAAACGATTTAGTTTAAGCTTGGCCTATACTAAGCCCCACAGTACGCACAAGCCAAAGGACGCGCAAGCTCTGAAATGTTTTCACCCAACTTGTTTTTCTTTCCTTTTCACCTTTTCCTCGCTTCACACCTTCCTTCCCGCCGACAACTTTCCTCACGCCTTTCCTTTCTTAAAGTTATCATCAATCAATCATGATCTCCATCTGCACTGAAGCGGTTTCAGTCCACTGCGGAAAATCCTCACGCTAAATCATTACCTCCGTAATCCAGATTTTCAACAACTGCAGCATGGCCCAGCCCGGTCAGATAGGCTCTCAAAGCCGGACTGGCTGCTTGTAGACACTGCGTAAAATGAGCCATTGAGATACTCTAGTTAGTTTCAGTTTGTATGTGTTTTTTCTTTCTTTTTTTCCCTTCAATTTCCGATGAGAGGAGACACCCAAGCATATAACCCATTTGTAGGGGTCGCATGGGATATCGTGTTCTCAAGCCCACCCGCACCATAGCACTAGAGCGCCCGCCGATATTAGAACGATCTCCGATAAGTTAGAGTTAGGGCTGGGGGGTGGTGGTCTGGGGTTTCCTCGGGCGTGTGGCAGGAGTATCAGAGTAAGGTTATGGGTAGGGCCCGCTGGTGGTCATGGGAAAAATATACATGAAGGAACTATACTAACTGCGGAGGAGCCCGGGTGAATGTTTCTAGCTCACAATCCATTCCTACCCGATTGCTTATAAAGGGCGTATTGTATTATACACTAGTGTCCACGAAGTGCGATGCAAATTGTGACATGATGAATAACGGGAACGAAGGAAAGGGAACATGAAAATAGGATCAAGTCTAAGTAAAACTCGAAGAAAGGGAAAGGTGGAAGAAAAATAAACAAGAAGGCAGATAAATCGCAATGAGCCGGAAGAAACTAGAATATACAGGCTGATTATAGCGGCTTACATCTAAATTTGCGGGGTTCATGGCTGCGCCGCACCCCCGATGGCAAGCAACTATGGAACAAAATATATCTCAGGGCGGGAAAAGAAGAATTTGAAGAACGAAAGGGAAGAGGGGAGTGGGAGGTAGGGAGAGAACTCTCGTGGACCGCAAATAAGGGATTAGTTAGGTGTTGTCAAGATTGGTTTTGTTTTGCCTTGGGCGGCAGCAGAGCCTTAGGAGCCAGATGGAGGGAGGTTGAGACTGCCTGGGCGATTGAGCTGAGGGCTCGCTGTCTGCCGGGTTATGAACGGAATCCCTGAGGTCAGGTAATCTCGGCTGTTCGTTGTAGACAACCGATGGCTCAGATTGGCGATCAAAGTCTGGCATGTTGGTGTCCGGATCATGAGGTCTGAATTGCGTCTTTACCGCACACTCGTCACGAGGGAGAGTGGAGGGTGGGGGGGATGTCGGAACACTGCAATCTACAGCGGCGCAATTGAGATTGCCCTGCTCCTGTGGGATCCTGGCAACTCCATCACGGCCGTCGGGGAGAACCAACCGCAGTGGGGTTTGGATCATGCTATCTGGCGTGGGGGTGCAGACATTCTTCTGTTCCATGAGTATATTCACAATTCCATCATGCCCGTTTTCAGCCGCCCACGAGAGTGGTGTCCGGCCATAAAAGGTGTCCACCTGGTCGGGATTGACGTCGCCTCGTTCCAAAAGCATCTTTACTACCCCCTCATGCCCGTTCTCAGCCGCCAACGAGAGTGGTGTCTGGCCATATCTGGTGTCCACATGGTCGGGATTGACATCGCCTTGTTTCAAAAGCATCTTTACTACCCCCTCATGCCCGTTCCCAGCCGCCAACGAGAGTGGTGTCCGGCCATATAAGGTGTCCACATGGTCGGGATTGACGTCGTCTCGTTGCAAAAGCATCTTTACTACCCCCTCATACCCGTTCCCAGCCGCCAACGAGAGTGGTGTCTGGCCATAAAAGGTGTCTACCTGGTCGGGATTGACGTCGCCTCGTTTCAAAAGGATCTTTACTACCCTCTCATACCCGTTCCTAGCCGCTAACGAGAGTGGTGTCTGGCTATGAAAGGTGTCCACCTGGTCGGGATTGACGTCGCCTCGTTCCAAAAGCATCTTTACTACCCCCTCATGCCCGTTCCCAGCCGCCGACGTGAGTG
>Ga0307509_10005425_pt1 | contig 17752 bp, 20 predicted proteins | sample 10_EM_MG_FD_202245 | JGI IMG/M metagenome (GOLD analysis project Ga0307509, IMG submission 202245) | Populus trichocarpa ectomycorrhiza microbial communities from riparian zone in the Pacific Northwest, United States - 10_EM | ecosystem: Host-associated > Plants > Roots > Unclassified | place...
TTCAATCCCCCCCCATTCTAACCCCCCGGGTTCGATCATCAAAGGCCTTCTTTGCAATACTGGCTCAGAGAGCTACCATACGTCACCCGGCGAATGCCCGACTGATGTGAGACCCCCGGTTTTGGGTATGATAGACTGAAGTTGAGGGTTTTTATGGTGGAAAAATGGTGGGGAATAAAACACAGAATAGTTATATATTCCTTAAGGTTTGAAGCTCACGGTGGGGATTCATTCCGGCGCTGGGAAGAGGCTACCTCCTTTGAAACTGACAGGGAGGTTCTCCCACCATATCATACTTGTTACGATATCCTTCAGATCTTTCACAGGTGAAAAGGCCAAGATCCCGGGCTTCATCTGTCCTTCATGAGCACACGGCAGGGCCGGCACGGATGGTATACTATATCATAGGTTACAGTATGATATGATATCGTTCTTGTATACCTAAGTCGGCGAGGAAACATTCAACAAGTGGTTCAATATGAACACGAGCCCTATGCAGCTGATTTTCCCAAATCCACTCACTCCAGATGCGATCATGGTCTCAAAGGTCGGGTGATGTGGCTAGGGTTGCCCTAACTTAATTGTATGATATATCATACCGTGAGTTATAGTATTATACAGGTACTCGAGTACCGGTATCATAATACTGTATCATAAAGTTATTATACCTATTGGTTGATAAGAAATTTCTGCCCCGAAAACTGTGCGGCTCTACAGCATCAGCCAATCGAACAGGCCTCACCCGTGTTCCCGCGCGTCAGTTCGCGTCACATCCCGTCCATACGGTGATCGCCTCCCCGCTTTCACTGTCAGGAGCCTGACTTGAAACTTATTCGCAAACCAGGAATCCGAACCAACCCCCGAGATGGCCTGCCATCCCCACAGGTCACCCAGTATACCCCCGAGGTGCCTGAAATTCTCCAATTTTTTCCATTCCACAGCCTGTTACAGCGTATGGCTCGGTTGCTGTTTATAAATTCTTCTATCAGAGAGACGGCTGTCTCGCGCTCTTTCTTGCTTGGCAGGCTATGGGTGGTAGACACATTGTCCGCTAGAGTACCGTAGAGTACTGGCAAGCTCGAGGACAGTATGCCATGATTCGAATTCACTTTCCAAAAATCAGATAACACGAGTTAACTTAATTTCTCCCCACCCCGCTATTCTATAGGTTAGGCTAACAAATATTCAAGCATGGTTGCGCCATCGCCGAACTTCCACCCTCGAAACGAGACGTGAACCGCCTCCACCCACTGCGATGGGGAGCACATACTGTGCTAGTATCATACAATAGAATCTTTTTACTTGAGGAACGAAGCAAGCACCTAAAGGGAACGAGAAAGGAAAAAGCTCCGACGGACCCATTTCTTTTCTAGAAATCTCAAAACAGTCTCTCAATTTCCATGTGCAAGACTCCTTCTCCACGGCCGACACAATATCTCCCCACACAGGGGTTCTCCAAATGCCCCGTGCATTGATTCACTCACCCCCATGTACCGCTCCAACTGCCTTCACCGATCCAATTACACCAACCCGGATAGGATTGACCTCATTAGGCCGCTCAAAATCCATCTCCCAAAAAACTACTCCCTACACCAGGTAGTCGCAATGGACCGCTCAAATCACAAAGCATGGGACGCCGCTTAGAGTGCAGACAACCCCCCTTGGGATTTCAATTAGGGAGGCATCTTAGCACATCACCCTCTATGCCGATAATCCAGTAGTTCGAATGAATAGACACCCGTCCTAAATACCCCACGAACTGCACGTGCCTGGTAAAGATGGCCCTACTCGGGAACTCCTCAAGAAATACCAGCACCTTCTGTCGGTACATCCCTCCAGCGACAGGAAAGCCATTTCCTACACCTTAGGAACTGCGTGTGGCCGCCGCCGCCGAAGCTCCGACCTGCCGCTGCCTGCTTACCACACCCCTTCATGCTGAAATAGGATACACTGTTAAACAATGCGCTGGGGTCTTCAAAATGGCCACTCTTTACAACTAATTGTGTCTTCCGCAATCGCATCCCCCAGAAAGAATCAGAATCCACGAGAAGTCCAACAGCATTACAAATGCGTTCGAAGGGCAATGCGATGAGCTGTACTTCTACCATACTAAATTTGATCCCATCCTACAGAGTTTGGGAGAACCCCAAATTATGTTACTACCATATCAAGTTATCTCCACCGCTTTGGTGGGATCGGACTAAGGAGCCTATTGTGAAGGCCCTTGGTAATGTCAGCAACCCGCAGCAAACAGCAAAGCTTACGGTACCTATTACGGTAACAGCGGCGACTATCACACCCGCCTGTCGATATTACCTCCATATTACGATGCCCCTCACCCCCATCCACGACCGCCAAACCAACATTTTAAAGTTCGCGGCTGTGCCAAAATCAGACATAGCCAAATCCGATGCGACCGCAGTGGGTAAGATAGCCCCAGCCCCTCTACGAGCGATTTCCTAAAGTCTCCGGGACGTGAGTTACATCTCTTGAGCCTAGATTACCGTGGTTCCCACAAAATCTAGCGCGAGTGGCGCCATCAGCTATTTCGTAACCAAATCACTTATTTGTATACCATGCCAGAGACTTTAAAAAATCGCCAGTAAAAGCACTTGGCATCGACTGACAAATTCAGGAAAACTTTCCATAAATTTACAAATGCCCTTTCTAATAAGAAAAGCAAAGAAAACAATATCAAAGACCAGCCCCTGCGAAACTACTATGATACATAGATGTTTAGGGGATAACGTCTCGACCCGCGCACTTCCAGTGATTATTGCCCTACCAGCCCTGGGCAACGTCATTTCGGCGACATTTACAAACCCTAGGGGTAATATTCATACGCGTACATACATGTTCCCGGCATGTAGAACCTGAACACAGGGATCAAAATTTTGTATGGCAAATTGTCTGTGCGTATCTGAGCGCCAATACTAAATTCGGATCCAAATGTTCAGGTTCTTCATGCCGGGAACGAGTACTATTGTGCTTCTTGGCTAGTAATATATCATAATATTATCACACCCCATAAACCAAGCTAACAGCGGTGCGTAGTGAAGCAAAACGTTACCCAAAAGGGCAAGTTATTTCCACTACCACAATAGGTAAATTATTATTTCCAGCAGGGCTGGCTTTGTCTCCTGCATCGCCGAATCAGTGTTATCATCCATGCTATTTCTTGCACCAGACTAGCCTTTAGGACTCCGGGCAGCGACACTACTTTCTGTTGGACCTCTGCGGTGATCACCATCGTGGGGGCACCGGCCGGGTATGCCCCCCCCCCGGGACAGGATATCAAGCATCAAGAACGGAAAAATTATCCTAGTGACCCATATATATCACAATAAAACTATTCACTTACTCTAGCCTACCTCCTTAGTAATCCGCCTTTTTATATCCTTTTTTCTCTTCTCCAGTTACTAACAATCCCCAGTGTGCACCGCTGCCTGGCTCCTGCTCCTCTAACATTTCTCCAAGACTCGAACCAACCTGTTCGATTGTCACCTCACACTAACCGTCCCATTCCTCCTTCCCAGCCCCTCCTCACCACCCCTTTTCGCTTATTCCTCTAATAGGCGGTATCTCCACCCCCAAGCTGAGCATCCCGTTCCACACACACTCTCTCCGCTATCGGAACACTCGTCCCACCGGCGGGAGTTTCTACTGCGCATTTTTCACAAGTATGTTCTCCTAGATCGGTGCACACCATATCGAAGTTGAAAAGAGGACTTTGGGCGGCGGCGCAGAGTTTTACGATATCGGGTGCGTACCATTTTGACGTCTTGCCCCGCAGTGCCGTACAACCCCAGGGAGGGTCAAACCGAATCAAACTTGATCACAAGATGTCACTCGATAAGAAACCCGCACATTTTGGCAAGATAATGCTTTAAGGCACACCTCTTTATATCTGTCAGCCGAAGTCCTCACAGCTACAGCATCGGCACGAATTTTTAGATGCTCTGCCGGCAAGTTTAAGCGGCCGCTTTAGCAACTGACTTATTGTTTTTTCCTCGTACACTTCAATATTTGCTTTTTCACCATCCCCTCCCCCTCCTCCCCCCGCTCAAATGTTAGACAGCACGGGTTTGGATCATTCCCCTTTATCACAATTCGTGTAAGCTGAAATTACTCGTAAGATATCCTCTCACGATACGGCACGCCATGATCCCGCCATGATCCAAACCATATCCTCAGCCCTCACCCATCGCCGTCTCAGTTGTTTTACCAGGGAGGGTGTCTACCAATGCAATATTCAAAAAGGAGAAGAAACAACTCTATCGTATAAAATATTCCAGAGTATTGCGCGTAAGAAACCTCACCCTACCGGAGTGCTCCGCGTGAGGGGTGAAACGGGGGGGTGGACTAGGCTATTTATATGACTGAAACATTGCACGGGATGGTTATCATTTGGTATCTAGGTTACTGCGCTTGTACTACTCGGGTAGTGGTACATACGGTACTCGAGTACTGATATGAGGTCGGCAAGGGGCCTCAACTTACCTTTTCACTGTGCTCCTAGGGTACTTACTAACTAATCGAGTTGTACTTCTAGAAAGCATCTCACAAGGAGAGGGGGGTAGCAAAGTTGTACAAAAGTTGCGCTATTACTTGCGAATTTTCTTTTCTTTTCTTTTTTCTAGTTTAGTCTTTTTTTCTTTCTTTTTCTCTCTCCTTTTTGCAAAAGGCGATACAGCATCGCAGTCACTGCGCAACATTGTACGATAGATATGATAATATTACACGATTTACATGAAATTTAATTTCACTGCAGAGCCCGAAATGAAGAAGACAAAAACCAAGACCTGGATTCGCAGTAAAAACTAAAACCGAGCAAAATTTAAAAAAATGTTTATCCAACCCTAGAGGAAAAAAGAAACAAGCTCAAACAAGCTAAACTACCTCTTGCACGTAAAAAACCATGGACCAGATGAAAGGACATGACGAAACAAAACCAGCTCATGACAGGCATCTCACATGAAAACACGAAGCTCAGTCGCAAAAATGAAAAGCAGGAAAAAGGAAGAGAAAAGGGGCATACACTAGAATAAAGGAGAAGGAAAGGGAAGAAAATGGTGTAGAAATCCGCTCTCCAAATCATGACCGCCCGGGATTTGAGAGGCGATTTATACCTGCCAATACCTCACTCGTCTAACAGGGACTCGGATAAGGTCTGATTCGCCCTCTGAGCACTCGGCAGACTCGTGACCATGGCGGTTGCAGAGGGAGCATCTGTGCCCCCTGATTTCATGGCTGCGATGTCTTGTATGGCTGACCATCAGTCTATCGCCAGAATGGCGGGGGGAGCGCTCCGTGATCATCAACCTGTCGCCGGAGCCGTGCGGGGAGGCAATCCTGCTCAGGGAATTCGATCGGTGACGATACTCGTGCGAGATTCTCTCTCTCGCTGCCTCCTCCGCCGTAAACCCCACAGAGACCTCCCTCGACCTCGACTCCCTATGCACTTCTCTGGACCTCGACTCCCTGCTTCCTCCCCTAGACCTTGACTGGTGCCTTGACTCCCGCTCCTTGTAAATCTCTCGAACCTCTTTCTCATACCTTGAACTCTCCTCGCTCGCTCTCGCCCTCCGTTGCTCCTCCAAGGAGTTCTCGAGCGTGGCGACTTGGTTCCTCAGCATGTTCTCCCTTGCCAGGTCCTCCGCAATCTCAGAGGCCGCTTGATTGATGTTGATGTTGAGTATTGTCTGCGCAGGCTCCGGCGCCCGCTCTTGTGGCTCTGCAAGGACGACTTGCGTCTCTGTGTGGGTGCACTGCAGGCCGTATCGATCCGGTGAAGGGTAGATTGGTGGGGGAGGAGGGTAGACCACCGGCACCGAGACTTTGCGGCTGGAAGTTGTCCGGGACCTTTCAATGATGATCCGACTAGGGCGGGCAGCCGCTTCCGCGTCAAGGTCAAACTGGACACTGCTAAAGCAGAGGGGCAGAGGCATTGCGAAGTTTTGTTTGGGGGTGCTTAGCTCTGCGATGGTGTGGGTGATGTGGGTGGGTGATGTGGGTGGGTGGATGATGGTTTGATGGATGAGAGGGTGGATGGTGGATGAAAGGTGTTGACGGCGGATATTAGAAGGGAGAACGGGGGATATAGTGTGTTTATATAGTCTTTTTGCTGGTGAAAAAAAAAAAGCTATCCGTGTGACGAATGCAGTCGTGTGATGCTGGCCGAGAGGGAAAGTATTCTATTTATCGACGTGTTTCTTTTTTGATAGTGCGAACTGTGTATCCCCGACTTTGCAGTGTAGTAGTAGTAGTGTAGTGAATATATCAAAGGCGATTACCAAGTCGGACCCCAGGGCTTTATATACCAGGAACGGTACCTGTACGGGTTGGACCGTGCGCTCTGCACTGCTGCAACCCCCGCCAGTTGATACCCTACTAGAGGCTGTGTTCCACCCACAACACCCCCGCCATACAAGGAAAAGCAGGCATGCTGCATCCCGTCGTACAGAAGAGACTTGTGTGTGTGGTTGTTGCAAAATGCAAACCCAGAGAATGAGCGAAGCGGCGCGCATCCTAGAAGCACAATCGGGGAGCGCAGCAGAGGACCGTAGACGCCAGATTTCTCTGGGGGCCGAGTGGCAGCCACAGATAGCATGCCCCTTATGTAAGGGGACAGGATTTTGATAGGTGACCTTGCTCTCCGTCACTACCTTGCCCACAAACAAGACCAGACTATGTTCGTTCGCATGAGCAGTATTCGCACTAGCATACGCATACAATGCCCAAAGAGCCCCATCGAAAGGCGGCCCAAAATATTGGTCGCGTGAGATTTTGATCCCAATTTTGACTCAAATGATTGAGTGAAGGAGTCATACAGTTCATCACACTGACCGGGCGGCTGTTGGCCTTTCTTTAGCAACGTGTTCCCCTTGATGAAATAAAGCCCGGAATAATAATCCAATAAGTCAAGTTGCCGTTTGTATTGTCCATTTGAGCAGATAATAGTGTTGGGCGGATGGAGTGGGCCAAATCCGCACCGACCCTCACTTTTCCTAGTTCTAGACCGTGCAAAGGACACACACACCTATGCACATCCATTTAGCGAGACCATCGCCAGCCAACCAAACACTTCAGCTCGTGCGGTCCGGCGGGGGAGGTGGGTGGTGGAGAAGGAAAAATCCAAGACATCCAGTCTACGCCTCAAAAAGCGAATCAGCCATACTGCAGAAATAGCTAAGCTTTTTCACACAGCCCTTCAAAGTCCGCGATCGCAAACCGCCGGTAGTGCAGCACCATACCCGGCGACAAAAATTTTCGTCAAATGACGAAATTTCCAACATACCCGCCATCCACACACTTCCTCAGCCCCTGATAAGAGATATCATGCGCGTGTTTAGGAAGATGCGGGGTCACCCTGCCTGGATACACTTCTGAGACTCCGAGTTATTGTACCCGAGCTATGGCGACAGACCGCACCGAACGATATGATGGTTAACCATTCTAGAAATTAGAGGAAACCCTTGACCCCGGGGAATAACTCAGCCTCGCTAATAGTATCATAGGGAGAATTAGCCCCCCGTAAATTAGTATCATAGGTAAAACCAACAATGTTCCAAAAGCACATTGGGGACTCTACCGATATGCGTCCACTATGCTACCGTACTGTAAGGGCATTCCTCTGTCCCCGTTGGGTCTTTGGTGAGGGCGGCACAACGCTGTATCCCCGCCAACTGGCTTGGACGGTCGCATCAAGCGCGAGCTTAGAAGCAAGGGACACTGCAGCAATCGCTATAAGCGCACAAGCGCGTTTGATATACGAGCTCGGACGATTCCGGAGATGAATACAGTTCGAGTACTAGAGTCTAGTGGGTTTGAACAGCCGCCGCGGAACTCCGCGATAACACATTCTTGCAAGCGCCACCATATGCAACACTGGCACCGGTAGTTCCTCCCGGGCTGGCATTCGAGTGAACCAATTTCCTGCAGCCGGTCTCGGCTCCTCCTATGAAATTGGGTCGTTCAGGAAAAAGTGTCGAAACTTTTGTCGCGGCTATACCCACCTTCTCATGTGTGGCTATGTTTAGCCCCAACAGCCCGATGCATGTCTCTGTACGAGTACTCGAGTAAGGGATGAGCAGAAAAAGCACATGGCACTACATTGGGTCTGCTCAGTGCTGGTGAGAATTCCGGCAAGCAAATAAGCAAATACCGGTAGGATGGATACTCCCTCATTCTTCTTTAGCGAATACCCAGCGGGCATCCCCTCCCCTCCCCCTTTCCCTCTCTCCCTTTCCCTTTCCCTTTCAATTTTTTTTTCATGCGAGTTTTTTTTAATCTCATGATATCCTATTCGCCTGATCATGGAGCCAGGGGTAACTTGAGCAACAGGAGGGGGAGGGAACAACAGGACCCCACGCTAACCAGGGCACTGTTTCAAAAGGTACCTTTTTCCCACCAACATGCGAAGGGCATCTCTTAGTACGAAGCTTCCGACTGGGCGGCTGCATAAATCGCATCCTCGGCGTCGGGATAAGGTTTCGCCCGACCAGTGATCTTTCGCGGAAGTGTGGGCCGGGCTGGATTTTACGTGTTGTGCAGCACGGGTACTGTACCATATTGCACAAAAATACAGGCCACTAAACCGCCGTCAACACAGAAGACCTTCTCCCCCTTCCGATTCGCCACCTCCTCACCAAAACCGCCGCCTGTGATTCTGAAACCGAGCCTTCGTGGGAGCCGCCATCTCACGTACATTGTGAGATGAGAAGGGCCATCACGAAAGTCTAGTCTGTATCAAAATTATCCGTGACCACAAATTCGCCTCAAACGCCGCCAACATGGCAGAGATAATTATTTGTCTACCTAACTGCATTTTTATCGCGCCCTTACTTAAGGGCTACGGTAGGCTTTAAGTCCGCCTACAGGGTCGGACTCATCTCTATCCTATATAATGAGCCCCCCCCCTTCCCCCCCTAAATCCCTTCAGTGTCTGCCTCTCTTGCGACTCATGTCCATAAACCTCTCCTATTCGCGATACTGTGTCCCTCAGGTGAGGCTGTAGCGTATTATATTGCAGAAACGTGGAGCCGCAATGCCCCCCGCCCACTATAAAGCTATGGCATAAGTATCTTCTAGCCGTTAGAACCTTATTGCAATATCGTTTGCAGCATTCTATCGATCACCTTGCCTCCTTTGGCCTAGCTTTGCCCTGTTGAAGATTGGAAAGATCAGCACTTTGCGGGAATTATCGCACTCCCGCGATACTCGCCAAGAGATCAATCGAGCTGTGAGCCAATTGACCAAAATTTTGCGGGACACCACCGGGGAAGTGCCATTTTAGCCGTGAGCCTCTGCGGCTGTGAAAAAGTCCTAGCAGTCCAAGGGACAGAGTACAGGGTCGACTAAAACACTGTGAAAGGCTCACTAAACCCGGAACCCTAATACCTCCTCCCCTCGGTCGCATCTCTCACCTTTACTATGACAGTATTATCCGGTATTTTCGTTTCTGGGGCGTCTATTGCTTATCGCTATCTCGCCGCGAATCCAACCGCCGGTACAGTACTCCCGAGCACAATCAGAGTTATAGGGCAAATACTATCGATAAGCATAGCTGGTCTCCGATAGTTTTTTTTCATGATACCAGCCACGGCGGCCTAGAACACTTTCTCTTTTCAGCTGCTGGGCGCATACCGAATTCGGTAGGTGGTAGTGGTCGTCATCGGAGGGCGGAGTTGAGATATGGTTTTGCTGATCAGCTGGGAGTGCTCGTGGTGGGGTATGATAGTCAGTCATAGGGCAGATTAAATCTTGTGGTACAAGTATCCCACCATGAACCACCGGGGTTCCCCCCCCTTGTGTAACTCAACCCCTCCATTCTGAGATGAGCCAATAATTCCCATGCTATCCCGTGGGCCGCCTGGGACGGTCGGATTCAGGGAACCCTGGGGTCAGGTTTGGCAGCTGCTTGCTGAACTTGGTCCCATGGCTAGAATGACTTGGCGCTCTTGGCAGATTTGAATGCGGTAGGCTTAGCGAGCCTTGAGACAAATTTGACAGTTTCAGGCGGCCCATGAGACAATAATCGCAATACGAGTAGCTATGGTAGTGAACACTGGTAGTGGGGCAGTGTGTGCCTTTTTGAACCTTAGTTCTCAAGCCGGCCTCGAGTTGTTGAAACATTGTCTTGGCGTTTACAACTGCGCCTTCCATACGACTCAGTGCTAGTAGTCTTTGGAAGTTTTCACTAGCCCTCCTACCATTTAGTAAAATAAATTCATAATACTGGTTCACTTGGAGGCATATCTGAAAAATGGTTGCCAGATTCTGAAAGATTCTTTCTGCTGCCGTTGTTGACGGGTTGGGCATTGTTCTCGAGGCTCAAGCAAAAGATATGAGAACTTTACCAACATGGCTGTCAGGTCAATAGCTGAAGTCAGCCCCTCAGCCCATGAGACATTTAGTTTGGCAAACAAACAGAGTTGCTGAGACCGGTTGAAAAGATCCAATATACAGTACCGCGCCCGGTAGGCCAACCTCCATTCCATGTCAGGCAAACACCCATCCTGCTAGGAGAGGCCTTCGCCTCCGAACCCGGGGATGGTATAGTGGACCTCAAGAGGTTTTTATGATCTCCGTACCCGATCTGCATGACAGATGATGACCCACTTCAAGCTTCAGACCCCTGAGGGGTTTACATTGTGACCGCTTCTACCGCCACATCTCGGTGCCTGTAAGGCTTTTACTTGTACTGTAGGGTTAGCGCTCCTTGCACTCGGTTTTCAATATTCAGGTAAATTCTCGTGATCGAGTGACTCGAAATGATGAAAAGGGCACGAGTTCCAGTCCAGTGTGGTGCGAAGTATAATGTATAGAATGGCACTAGGCCCGCTGCATCATGTAATGCCTCCCTCTGAGGGAGTTTTGAAGACTAGGGGGGGGGGTGTCCCATCCTCCGCAATGTTTAATTTGACTTTTTAATTTTTTATATCTGGTTTCTAAACCCAGTTGTATTGTAAATACTAGCTCTGTAGTGCCTTGGCATAATACTTCACCTACATCAATATTCCTACGGCAATTACCTACAACTTTCAGCTACATCTCTTCCATAATGGAGCCTTGCAGGGATCGGTATCATCTGATAGGAGTAAGGATCAGCACCGGACACATGTTGTCTATGCTCCGGCAGCATATACCATTATAGAGACTTGTGAGTAGAAGGCGCAAAGCCCTGGGGAGGGGTGAAAGGTTTGTCAAGGTATCAAACTCCTCTCCGTTCTGCCCAGGAAATGTTTCAGTAAAGTCGTGCAATGCGGAGAAAGAAGAAGGAATGGCGGGAACCGGGCATGAACTTCGGAACTCGTTTTCATCGTTCCCAACCCTTTGCCCTTAAAGGCCGAGTAATCACATAAGTCAACCCGCTTGGTATCATATCATACACATTCTAGACACCTTTCACCATAGATTGCCATTTGCTTTGTTTTTTTTTCAACGACACTTTCTCAAATATGTGCATACCGTACCAGACCTGGGGCCTTCACCTAATCCGAAACACAAGGCCCAACCTGTTGAAAGTATTGTTATTGTCTTCCATTTTCCGCAAACGATCACTTCCTCACATGTGCTTCTTTCCTATATCACTCGCCGGTATGGGGGGTTGCACCCCCCGCGATGTTGGGACAGCTTTGGTTGGGTCTTGATTATTCGGCGGCTATTTCGTATTGGCTAGGCCGCTTTCTACTCTTCAAGTTTGGAGGCGTATATCTGTGTGGAACCCATCATGTGTTAAGGGCTGAACAAGGGAAACAGGTTTCTTCTCATGAAAGATGAGGTCACTGATATTTCTCTATATATGTTCGGCCGTTAGGCCCTTTTCTTCTGGCTTAATATAAGCAAGAACAACCGTCTGGGTTGAAGCTGCGAAAGACTTGCCATTCCACCTCCGTGCAGAAGAGCTTATTTCAGCACAACCTAACCTTTCAATTACGAGTGCTACGCTATGACTGTACGATCGTCGTTTTCAGTCCTCCCCCGCAAGAGAAAACCTTAGCCCTACGATGCACTAAACAAGCTTTTTACTGCTCTCATTTAATAACTAAACGCACCGGAAGTAGGAAACAAGTAAGGCACAACCAAAACGAGATAAAAGGGGACAAATAATGACACCTGGAGCGAATGTTGGTTCCTTCAAAAAACGCCGCAACCCACCCCCCCAAATCCGAAATAGACCCCATTCGGCCCCCGGAGAGGGAAGGCCAAAAAAGAACAATAGCTGGAAGAAGCAAACGTAAAAGAAAAAGCTATCTACAGGGACGCACGTGTCGCGAACAAGTGAAAGCATCAGATCTCAGAGGCGATGCAACCCCAGTCCTCGAACTGGCTTGGGAAACTAATCATCGATTCAACAAACTGGAAGTCCTCGTTGCCGAGATGGCCCCAGCTTGGGTCACAGGTATTCTCGCCGATTTCGGCGAGATCACGAGGAACTTCTGTCTTGACTTTGGGGTATTGCAGAGAATTCCCAGACACCAGGTCATAATTGGCGTGAGCGACGTTAACATCCTGTTCACGCACGGGGGGGGAGCTTGGGGGCGGGGAAAGAGCGTTCCAGGCTTCCTCCGGAAGTTCGATCTTTAGTCTCTCAACTAGCTTTCCGATGTCCTCGAGTGCCGAAGCACACCACGCCCACACGCTAGTCAATTCTCTGAGATCTTTGAAGATTTGGATTAATGTTGTTCCAATGGCGGGGGAGGAAGGCAGGTCAACAAGCATTAGTATTGCCATGGTGAGGATTATCTGTGAACTTGTGATAACAGTGCGACGAAGAGAGTACCCTTCGCGGAAGAGGGCAAACACTTTTGCGCTATCGTTGGCGGCCCGGCGGCAGATTTCACGCGGATTCTCGTCGAAGAAAGTTAACTCCTTTTCAAAGAAGGGACGAAAGAGGAGGCCGATGGTGCAGTGATAATAGAGACTGATGCGTCATGAGTTGGTTGACATGTTTGTGGAGAGGGATTGAAGCTTACTGGAGTAGAAGCATAGAAGGAAGAGAGGTAGACTTTGGGGCCATGTCTTCCGGAAGCTGTGCTTTCCACTCTTTTAGTCGAGAATAAGTTGCATTGAGTATCTGGAGAGTCACTCTCTGCTTTGGAGAATACAACAATGTCAGTACATCCCCAAGAATCTCGGATACCTCTGCGAAGTAAATCGCAACACGTTGCACTCGGCCCGATTGTGGCGTTCCATGGGACACTCCATGGTCGGTATAGGGCTGCCAGAGCTCCGATTCAATAGGAGGAAATACATTTGGTTTTGAAATCCCAACAATGGTTGACGGGAGTTGTGGAACTCTTCCAAGAAATACTGACCACATCCTACAATTCATCGTCAGTATTCATAAGAAATGCTGGTGGGTATGAAATGTGTGGAATGTCTCTTGGAATCATACTTGTCGAGGGTGAAGCAGCCCCAGAATGTAATCTTCCGCACTTCTGTCTCGGTAGGCGAAAATCCTTGCAAATCAAGTGGTAAATTCAACCCCATATCTAGTGCCATCCGAAACGCCCTCCCGGAGTACATCCACCCACTCGAGTTTCGGCCGCACCCAGCCTCCCGTAGTGACATAAGGGCTAAGGCTTGAACGGAGGTCAGACAAGGGGCCTCCCCCTCAACAACTAGGATTCGCTTCGCTTCCTGGAAAAAATGGTCTGCCGTGACTGCGAGACTACCAGTCTCCCGCGTTCCCTTTCGGTCCGAATAATGGCAAGCCAATGCCAGGATTGCGTTCACTAGCAGTGAGCTGCAGTACTTAGTTCGGCCCCGGCTCATGTCGCCCAGGAAACAGGACTTTGAGAATAGCACGTAGGAAGGATGGCTCCAAGTGAAATATAGGGACTAGAATAAACCATGAATCTTACCCACCAGTTTAAGATGCGAGGGAGCTCACCATGAGATCGGAAATAAACTCTATATCGCTGGTAACCCTGGTCCAGGAGCCTGAGCATTGTCGCAAATCATTACAACCCGCCCGCTCGCTATCCACAGAGGGAATGCCCGACCAGAGAACACGCAAGTGCTTCGAGTCCCCAGCACGAAACTTCTCCACAACGTCGGAAAGATCCGTCTCGGAGCCCGAATGTGCCTCACAGTCCGGCATGACCGTATTCTCCTTTATGCTCCTAGCAATATCTGCTAGGCTCCCATGCTCACGTATGTGGCTGACAATCTCACAGACTTCGGATTCGGACGCGGACCGTATAGTGGCCACGATAACATCCAGGGAGTCGTTCTTCTCCTTCAATTGCTCAATATCCCGCTTCAAGGCTCCCTTTCTCCGGTGATCCCCGTCAAAGTCGTAGGTACACTCGGTTTGGTAGACAGCAACGCATGTGGAGCAAGCAGGGGACGCGCCATCGCACTAATGTTTTCCCATTCATTTGTTACTTTTATCCCCATTGCTTTGGTTTCCCTCCATTCTTTTCGCCCTCCCCCGGCCCCTGTGGGGTAGGAGAAAAGCGTGGTGAAGGGCTATGAGAAATTGGGGGAAGGGGCTAAAGACTGGATGCGCTCATTGACATACCTTCGATTTCCTTCTGCGGCAGGGAATACATGCACTAGAAACGCAGCGTCGTTTCGCAGATCTAGCGGGTGTGATTGAGTCGAGAGGAGGGCTGTCCCCTTCCTCCTGCTTTGGGAGGATTCGTCGTACCATATCAGTTCCTCCGGCTTCGCTATTTTTGCGGGATTTGCAGGCTTGTTTTTCACCTTCTCCTCCCTCCATAATACCTTTCTCTGCAGCCCCTCCAGAATTCTCTGGCATTGAGTGGGGCCGGTGGTATATATAGCGGATGCGCTAATGCTCCCAAAGCCTTGGAGCGAGGTCTAGGCAGCGGGGTGTGTGGGAAGCTTAGAGGGTACCAACGGCCGGGTGGTGCAGGACGTAAAAATGTATCTGTATCCTCCTGCACATGAATTCCTGAGCCGATTGTAGGCCTGTGCTTGTGGTGATCGGACGGAAACTGAGCTACCGGACACCTGCTGTACTTGGTGCCTTTGGTGTTCGAAAAATTGAAAGTAGGTGTGGTGGTAGTGGTGGTGGTGGTGGTGGTGGTGGTAGCTTTGAGCTTACCAGTCGTTCGTTGCCCGCCCAGCAGAACCAATGGCGTCACCCTACTGTAGCCACCGATCTACAATCTGTTAACTCTGTTTGGATATGTTTTTTATTTTCGCTGAAATGAATTAGTTGGCTTTACGAAATCTCATAGTGATGGTTAACCGATTTTCCTGCATGCAATTTTTTCTCTCTCCTCACGCTTACTACTGATGTTGGGCTGAAAGCGTAAACATGATATTGCGGGGGCTGGCACAAATTGTCTGCCCATGCTGTTGTGTGGGCAAACTACCATAGAAAGAGGATATTTATCGAAGGAACAGCGGTCTTTAGCTTCAGGAGACTACAGACTACTATGCCGGACTCCTGTGCCGGAGTGCTCTATTGCGGACACGACTTGTGCAGATAAGGTGGTCCAGATATCGCTGGCCCGGAATGTGCTGGAGAATTAAGGCAATCTCCTGGTAATCCTTCACTTCTAGTTTACTGTGTTAAAAAGTACTGGCACTACTCATATCCTATACTAACAATCTCGCCGAGAGCTTCTGTCAGATAGCGACCGGCGCCGGCCAAAAGCAATCTCAGAAATAAAAATAATAACACAATGCAGCCTCTCCCATCTAATACCGTTACCGTCTCAGAACCACCCTGGCATATAGTTGTCAAATCGCGGCTCTCTTTTTAGAGATGAGGGATGAACCCTGAGGCCCTTGGATCTGTGCCAAATTATTAGTGGACAGCTAGGGTCAATACCTCGTGGTCAAAGGTTTTGTTTCATTCGTTCACCGGGGACTTATTTTGCGGGGTGGAAAACTCAGGGCTCGCTGATTGCGTATCGGAAGTTTAACAGGCTGATAAAGCAACCAGCCTTCAGGACGAAGCTAGATCGCTCTTAAGATCCTTCCCATAGTCAGGAAGGCCCAGTTAAAATCGCCGACTCTGCCTTGATTTATTTCCAGCCGGAGCTTTCCGATAAGCTACTCCAAGGGTGCGACCATGCTAATCATCATGATTTTCATCCTGCTACGGGTAGTTGGATGTTATCTCTTCATAGTCGCCATGCTATATCCTCGACCCTCGGATTGCCGTGTTCGAATACCTTTGCGCCTTGGACTCCCACCTCACCCTCTGGGTTGGAAGTCTGAAGAATAAACCCTAATGTACGCAAGGCCAAAAGAGTTGGAATCCTGGGGAGCAGAAGCTCCGCGCTCTGGTGATAGGATCGAGGGATGCTAATCAGAACACTCTTAAGATATTGGACGGAGGTACTTTCCATTGAGGGCGGGATAGCTGGTTGGTCGAGAGGGGTTCGGATTGCATATGTGAGGAGTGAGAGTAAATTAGATATAATAAATAAAGGAATTCCTTTCGAGACCCCTCTTGCTTCCCTGGTGGGTCATGTTTCTGGAGCATAAATGTTACAGAGGGTCTTCTACTTCCGAAAACTGGTGACTACCATAAAGTGCAAGCCGGACTCCCATATCCCCCCTCCCTCTCCACTCTCGCCTCCGGGCTAAGAATCGGCACCTGTTTGCGCTTTCCGCAGCCCTGTACGAGTACTGGCTCTCCCAAAAAAGATGCCAATTCCGGCGTGGAGGCGAGTATCATATCAATAGGGGGGCGCTGCGGTTGGAAAACGATGCATGACTCCCGTGTCTACCAAGTACTGCCCGGCACGAGTAAGCTACATTAGCTTACACCCTCTCACCCAACATAGGCTACCCCTAATCTCTCCTGATACTACCGTGCTCGAGTACCGGTATTGTGGCCAAGGCATCCACGCCCTTTGAAGGAAAGTAATTACTGCACTTATAGCTTACTCTACTCGAGTAAGTCGCTACTGCGAATCCAGATAACCGAGCGAATGGAGGCAATGCGATGACAGATTACAACGAAAACTAACGGTTGTCGGATTGTCGGATGCCCCCCGCATTCATGCAGGAATACTCGCCTCCTCGAACACGATTCTCCGTTCCGGTCCAATAGTGTGGCTCTCGAAAACAAAGCTTCTTTCCCTCTCCTCCTTTTCAGAGCCAATTTGTTTTTCCGTCCGTGTGGGGGGAGAATATCCTACGAATGAAAGAGAACTTTTATGTTACGGGTCATCTCGGGGCGAACATGCTCTCCTGTAACTATTTTAGCCTCCTCAAGTGGACGGGAGGGAAGGCGAGAAACTCCTGGGATTCCTGTCGCAGTATCAGGGTTACGGGTCTGGGAACCGAGGTGAGTAGGGTAATGTTTCGGGACAACGATTCTAGTAGGGCTGGTGCACGGGCAGGGTTATCAATCACATGCGGGGATGGGTGCTTGCCTGTGATTCAAGCTCTAATCTAACGTTAACCATTCTCCCTTCCTCCTTTCATTAGCTGCCCATAGCGCTGGGTGGCTCTTTCATCCAGCTTCGAGAGAGGGGGCCTTATCAATACCGGTAGTGGTGGAGGTGGAGTTCGATCGGTTTCTGCTATTTATGGTGTTAAACACTAGCCGTCGCAATATCTAGATTTGGTGAAAGAAGTTTGGAACGGTGCAAGTGTCGTGCCCGGGAAGATGTTTTCGTACAAGGGAGGGTTACAAGTATTGCATTACTACAACTCAGCTAATGCTAAACCCGCGCCGAATCGGCATTGAGTTACGGCGTGTCAAACTCCCGACAGCCCTCACCAAAACAACAAATAAAACAACCACAAAATC
>Ga0307509_10005426_pt1 | contig 17751 bp, 16 predicted proteins | sample 10_EM_MG_FD_202245 | JGI IMG/M metagenome (GOLD analysis project Ga0307509, IMG submission 202245) | Populus trichocarpa ectomycorrhiza microbial communities from riparian zone in the Pacific Northwest, United States - 10_EM | ecosystem: Host-associated > Plants > Roots > Unclassified | place...
AAGAGATTATAAGTTAATCTCGGAAAGGAGAACACTCTCCTGAATATTCAAGAAAGACCAAAGACTATAAAGATAGTCTAATACAACCTCGTAAGTAATTCGTTACCTGTTGCATAAATAACCGCACCCGTGTAGGATTGTTACGGCGAGTCAACCTTGGCTTTGCGGGGAATAAAGACTAGCCAAGACTTAAGAGTGCCACAGAAGCCACCGGAGATCATCCAGGATTCCCGCCCAGAGTCAAAGTTTCATCCACGCAATCTGAATGATATTCCTCTGAAGCCTTTCACATTACCCAAGGGTGATTCCCAAATCCAGCAGTAGAAAATGTGGACTCATCTGTCCATAGCACCCGTACCCAATCCTCATACCCACAGTCAAGACGATTATGACACTAGGCCACCCCAATCAGCCAATTTGCTGGACGGATTGTGAATTTCTGGCGGGGTACATGGCCGTGATACCCCAGCGATTGCATAGCGGGTTTTACCATTTGAGCACAGCACGCATACCCCATCTCCAGGTATATTTCCTCTCAGCTAAGATGGCGTGTCCTTGCGTCACTGTAACAAAGGCTTCCAACTGCTGTTTCTCAGCATTGTTGAAGATTGTGCAGTGGCCGGCACGGAGGGCATTCGATGGTGTGTCATTCGCCTTGGTTCTTTGGTATATCTTTAGCTTTGGTTAGTTTACAACTTCAGACTCTTTAAAACTGAATTAATACTTCCTATTTGGCAGGTTCAGTGATCTATGTGCAGGTGCTGACCAATTTTCGTCCAGCCCTATCCTGCATCATCATGGAGTACAATGATCCGAATTCTCTTATCATGAGTAGTCTCCCGGTGCCTAACATCCTCTGGGTTTCGCTCACAAACACCTTTTTGCTTCATGATTCGCTAATGTATAGGTTCCAAATGTATTTTTGTGGGTACATTGTTTACAGTTTCTCGCAGTTGGAATACCCCTATTGACTTTCTAAAATAGGTATCTTACCTTGGGGGTGGCAGGGCTGGGCCTTGTGTCATAGCGCCTGAGATACCCTTACACTCATGTACAAGACATCCCAAGCTCAAATCTTGGCACTAATCCATCTGATGCTTCATGAATACTGTATATAAATTTTACAGTCCAACATAATATTATTGTGCCAACAAATTTTCAGCAAGACAATACCGGACTAGAATAAAATAAAGTATGATAAAACATAATAATGACATAGAGGGAAGGAGGGAGGGAATCAAAAAAAAAAAATTCTTTTTTTTAAAAGAGAGGAGGACAAGTGTTACCATTTCTAGGCAATTAAGCATTTGCATAGCTTTGCCCCTATTTTTTTCATTTTCTGCCTCGTATCACATACCATACTATGTTCTATTTAATTTCATTCCGAAAACCATCATGCTGAACCAAAAAATTCAGTATATATGGTAGTAATCTTCATCGAGAAGGTTGTGCCAAGTTCTATATCATTCGTTAGACCTTGGTAACCAATGAGATTCGTACAAGCATTGATAAGCGGCGACCCGCCCGTTGCCATTGCTTACATTTCCTTTATCCAGTAACGGTAAACTGTTTTACAGGTATCAGGGTTAACCCGGCCTTAGCACGCCAGCCGCCCCCCCCCCCCGCCGCCAATTCATGATACCCGCAGGTCCTTCCTTTCCTTCTGCACTCTGTGTATGTACAGTACGGTATGGTACAGATGACCCGCCGTACATGCTGCTGCGTTCACACCTGAAAAAATCCCAGGTGAATAAGGAGGAGTTTTTATACGAGCTTAGTGATGACAGAAAAGTACTTGTACATTATATCAATTTACAGAACAGTATGGTACGAAGCTAGCCGCAAAAGTCACTGGTATGATAGCGTAAAGTTTTCTACCGAAATAGCTATAACTTTACCCACGACCTTCCAACCATTGATCTAGTATATAACGCAATCCAAATGTGGTAAGGAATCTATCACCCTTCCTTTTGCGTATGATATTACGATTGTGTAGCGATGCCTCGAGACCAGCTGGTTTCCGCAGTAAATTTTCAAGGACAATCATATTGTCAACGGCAACTCCCGCCGAGTGAGGCTCTATGATGAGTTCCCCGTCCGCCAAGCCATCCAACGAGCATCTCACTAATCGCTCGATAACGAGACTAAACAGATGATGGATGGATATCAATCATTTGCATTCATCTAAACTACCCCCTTCGCATTGGCAACACAACCTGCTCATAGTTGGTCACCGGCCCATCTCATCCCATCCTCAGAACAGAACCCTCGGGTAGCAAAAACAATGTCGGGAAAAAAGTAAGAAGGCGAGGAGGAGATTAATTAACGCTAGGGTCGGATGAAAAAAGTAAGGAGTAAAAAAAAAGGTAAAAAAGCAAACCCCAAAAGTAGAATGGATAAAGTGAAAGGCATCCGCTAGACAAATATATAAAAAAACATACAATAGAAGAGGGTGAAAAAAAGAGAAAATAACCAAGGGAAATAATGCGCGAGCGAAAGAAGAAGAAAAAAAAGGTATAAAATGGTTACAAGCTGCAAACATCAAACTTCAACCCAAACCCAAAGAGATAAACAGAAAAATGGAAATGAAAAGCCCCACCGTCGCCAACCGACCAACCAACCAGCGAGCCCAGAGGAAATCCAAAGCAAGAAATAATGAAGATAAAAAGAAGCAACGAAATGAAGTGAATAGAAAACAAAATGGTGAGTAATAAAATAGCCCAGATTCCCCGCGCTTGTCAGTTTTGTAGTAGCAATAGCAGTAATAGTTCACTCTTCTTTTTTTAAAAGGTCCCGTCTTCCGCCTCCGCGGCTGTGCCACCGCTACTTCCACTGGCTTTTCGACATCTCCCAATGCCTTCGTCGATCGATGATTTACTCCTTCTACCGACCTCGGCCACGTCTCGTTTTCGAGCGGCGCTTCGTAGAGCCGATACCATCCTTTCCTTGTCGTCTAATCTGGCTCTCAGCTCCGCAATCTCTTCATCTTTCTCCCGGAGAAGGACATCCACCCGGGCCTCCTCGACTAGCTCGCCCCCGCCGAACATGCCGGGGACTTTGTGAGGTGGCGAGAAGCCAATGCTGGCCCTGCTTTGCGAGCTGCGACGGGCTTGAAGAAGTCGCTTTTCCAAGGTCGCGATGTAGCGGTTTTTATCGGCTACATCCGCCTGGAGGGCTCGAACCTGTGCAGCAAGTGTCGCGCTTCCATCGCCAAATTCACCGGTCGAGTCATCGTCGGCACATTCGCTACTGCCGCCGTTGATGGCAGTAGAAACCGAAGATCCGGTAGAAAAGGGACGGGCTAGATGGGTAGTTGTGGTTGAAGACCGGATTGAAAGTGATGACATGTGACCGTTGTTTCCATGGACAAGCGAACTACGGGTGGAATTGACGCCAGAGGACTTGGAAGATAGTATCAAGCGGTTAAGGTGTTCTATGCGCTCCTTAAGCGCCGTACGAGCGAGTTGGATTTCAAGGAGTTGTTCAGAGTGCTAAGACATTCCAAATATTAGTAGAGGGAGGTAAGGGGACCAAATCAATAGGATAAACAAACCCTCTCGACCTCTCGTTCTTCCCTCTCCTCTCTATCCCTCACATCGTCGTCTTCCCTGCGTTTTTGCGAATCGAGTTGTGATCTGAGCTCAGTAATCTCCATACGGTATCTCTCGAGCAAGACACGGCTACCAGCATCAACACCGCCGGCAAGACTCTCATCCACCTTCTTTGCATGACTGACAATATTGTTCCTTGCCCTCGCCGCAAACTTGAGAGTGTTCATGGTCTCCCCGATGTGAGTAGCATTCGCAGCACCACTCACCTGGGAAGGCGGAAGGGCAATCGTACATAGGATACTGACCAGTGAGCCGCCGGATAGTGCAGGCTGAAGTAGACGAGTCAACTTGGAGTCACGGTAAGGCAAATGGTTCCCATCCTTGTCCTTTCCATTTCCCTCCTTGTCAACACTTGATAGCCTAGCGATAACAGTTCCCAACGTCAAGAGCGAACGATTGATATGGGCACCTTCCGTCCGGCGCTCCTTATTCTCCGCAGCTCTCTCCGAACCCGCCAGATCAATCAAACTCAATGTACTCACGCGCACACCCCCGGTAATGCCGGCCCGCCGATTATCAACCATGGACCCGCCTCCGGCTGTTGTCCCCGGAATTCGATCTCTCGATTCCACTACGATTTGCACGACCGCGTGAGATCTCGATGACCGAGCATTGAATTGGGTACTACTCGTTCTCCTAGCCAGGTCACCACGGGCAATCACGCGAAGTAATTGTGTGGGGCTCTGTACAATCTCCTCCTTCAAGGGTGTCGCATATACACCTCTTTTGGCATCCTCCCTCAGCTTAATCTCCTCCCCCTTCATCTGCTGATCCAAGGGGATGAAACCGGTTCCTCCAGGCTGCGTAGCAAGCAAATCGTGTATCCGTTCGTTATAAATTTCCAAGTAACTAACCCTAAGCAAAAACTCCCGATGGGGTGTCTCCCTAATGAAGGAGAAGATGTCTGTGATGGCTAACGGGATTACACCCGGCGAAGATGTGGTCCCCTGCATACTGAAAGTTTTGCCGGTTCCCGTCATGCCGTATGCGAAGACGGTTCCATGGTACCCCTCCATGACTCGTCGTACCAGACGCTTAGCGCAAGAATCGTAAACTCGAGAATTGTTGTCGTTTTGGCCAAAGACATTATCGTACTCATATATTCCTCCATCCTTCCCGCCATATCCTACCTTTCCGTCGCGCCCATCGATAGTCCATTCGCTATTCCCGCCCCCGCCGCTATCGTTGGCGTCTGGCCTTACTCGGACCGATACAATGACATTCCCTTTTCCTTCACGCTCTCCGAACTTTTCATCGGTCCGGCCTCTTACGGTAAGTTCATCCCCGCTACCGGCACTAGCATCAATAGTAGTAGCATTAGTGGAATAGCTGCCCTGAGCGCTGCTGCTCCTGCTGTGAGGAGGGCTCAGATACGCAGTCCCACTCGCACCACCTGAGAATCCCGAGCCGACCGAGATGGTTTTCGGCTTACTTGTCTTGATACTCCGTGAACTGGGCGACCTCTCTAGACCTACACTACCCCTCTTGGGACCCTCGGCAGGCGAGGTCGATAACGGCTTGCTTCCATCGCTGACGGCCAGATTGCACGTGCCCAGTGAGCTCGTAGGCGGTAAACTCGCTATCCGACTAGCCCCTGTTCTTGGTGGCTGTGGAAACGACGCTATTGACACTGCCCGACGAGGAACCAAATTCTTGGCATCCGTTAGCACCGGTAATGAGGGTGTCGAAGGTCGTTGTAATGGCCCGGTAACTTTTCGTGGTGTCTGTGGGAGCAGAGAAGCTTTGCGAAGGTTCTGTGTAGATGCTCGGCCGGAGAGGGAATTTGGCAAAGCTGGCAGGGCTGATGTCGGTGGCTGGGATGCATTGAAAGATGCTCGTGGGGGACGAGGCAATGTTGTTGTTGTTGTGGTCGCCATTGGTGGATATTCCCCAGCGAAGGAAAATGTTTCTAAGCCTGCGCCGCGAGGATGTCAATGGACGCTAGTTGTGGCAAAATTTTCGAAAAAGCGCGAATGGATGCCAAGTTACCTATTATTATATCCTACAAGTCCCTATTCAAGGTCGAAGATTTGCGGATCCACCGGTATAGACCCTATCGTGAACGAACGTAAGACAAACGGGCAGACGAATCAGAGGGAAAAAGAAACTCTATCGTGATCCCCTTCGCATAAGGTGCGGCCGTCCTCTAGATCTAAGGGAAACGAGATGAGACAATCTATGACTATTGATGCAGTGTTCGTCGCTCGGAAAACAAACGGGAACTGAATGGGGGGGGGGAAACGTGTTTTGTCAGTACAAAAAATGTGGAGGGTCTGTAATGTGCAGAGGCGGAGAGGTAGGGATAGTACCGAAGGAACAAATTTTTAAACGTTTTTAACGTGACGCGAGGGAGGAAGGGAAAACGTTTTGTTCGACGTCGGATGTCGGGGGAGTGGTTGGGTTTATCCTTTACGGCTGTGTGTTTCCTCGGCCCAGGGGTATATTGGGAGGGCTATTTGCTCAGGTCAGCACTATGCTCACAAATTGTTTATTTTTTTCCCCTCTCTTGTACGGAACCTCCAACCCTCCCGGCAGCACATTCTATAATACCACTTTTTTTTTTTCTTCTCCTTTCAAATGCAGGGCCTCGGGAAGGGAAAAGGTATGTATCCCGTACCTATGAATAAATCTAATAATTGGTAACGAGTACGATTGAGGAAACTCGGCAGGCTGAATTAGGAGATCCTAATCGACAGAATTGACGGACGGACGGACGGGTAGATACACACTTGTACGGAGACGGGGGACAAAAGGGTAGGGAAGGGAAGTGTGAAGGCACTCGGGTAAGAAGTGTTTATCGAGAACAGAACGTACTCGGATAACGACCTCTGGGGAAAGAGGGGGGCTTTCGGGCACGATGGGGGCGAAAAAGAAAGAAAGGCGCAAAAGGGAAGGGAAGAAACAGAAAAGAGGGAGGAAGAGAGAGAGAGAGAGGGAGGGAGAGAGAACGACTCAAAAGGAACGACTGACTACCCCGTACGCACGGGTGAAAGAAAATAAGAAGGGAAGGGGAGAGAGAGAAGGGGAGAGAGGGAGTGAAGAGGAAATGGGGTTCAACGACGATGATAGTGTTGAAGGCGGAGGCAATGCTGTAGATCACAGAGACACGGGTCTAATACGGAGTGAGCCAAGATCTCCCATACCCGTATTCCCATCCTTCTTGCTCCGTTCTCTCCTTTCCCTCTGTTCCCACGGTTGAAGCGATTGTGGAGACATTCACCAAGGCGGCATGGCGATGATGGCACACCTACTCAGAACAGATTCACGATAACGCTGCGGACGACATCATATGTCCCCCCCCCCCCAAACAACAACCAAAAGGTGCAAAACGACAAGAAAGAGAGATGTAAAGTGAGGAAAAATAAAATATAAAATCAACAAATAATATACGAGTAAATGGGAGTCCTCAAGCAAACACTGCAGGATCACGCATCTGATTCGTGATGTTTGTCATGGCCCGCAAAAGGGTCCAGTGTCACCATGTCCAGTCGGCCGTCCCATTCGCCCCTTTGGAAGGAAAGGCTCATCTCGCGGCCCTATCGCTGTGCTGGGACATGCAACAACAAGGATGCCCGAGTCAGCGGTAAGCGGAGTCTTCCCTCCAGGCATGGGAACTGCCACCCACACACCCTAACTTGTATCACTCACACCACTCCACTCGACAGGTAATAAATTTAGGGCATCTCTCTTCTCTCTTGGCAACCTCTCCAGCCTGAGCTCACCTTCAACCCCCTCAACCCCCTCAACCCCCAACACAGATTCCACCAACCCGACAACTGAAGATCGAAGGGGCACAGAGAATAGCGCCATGACAGTTCCCCCTTCCCACTGTATGCACTACCGTATGAGCTTCCCACTCCTCGTTTCAACTTATGCTTCTACTCGAGTAGTCAATCTTCCCATGAATAGAGCCTAGCTTTACACAAACCACTGCGAGCACTGTGCCAATTGCCTACAGCATGAGTGCTCGAGCACTCTAGCACAGTACAAGTACCGTACCGGTATTGCACCTCCCTTTAAACTCGATCATCCCCACAGCTTGTGTGTTGTGCCCTATCATACTCGAGCCCTCCAACCGGAAAACCAGAGAAAAAACAACGAGTGGAGAAAAGAAGAAAAACCCTCCCCCGTTGTGCCACCACGTGCGCGCCACCACAAAACAAAAAAAGAAAAAGAAGAAGAAAAAAAAAGACGCAGGAACAAATGAACGAACAAAGGAAAAATAATAATAATAATGGTGAAAATACGATGGCATGAGTGCGTGCGGTGGTGCCGTACCGTAGACCAAGTAATATTCCCTCCCCTTCTCTCCGGTTGGCCCACTCGTGGTCAGAAGTACGGCCGTGCACGCATCTCCCCCCCATACTCGAGTACTCGTACTGGAGAAAGTAATGATCCACGATAACGGGGTTGGTTTTTTGTTTTTTTCCCCTTTTTCCTAGGGAATTGAAGACACCCGAGGGTCCGTATATGGGTTAGTCTTCCGAACCGAGGACTGGCAAGCAAAACAGAGAGGGCTATCACTGAAGCCAAGGGGAGGGGAGGGTATTGTAGGAGTAGAAAGCACTGCTCAGGTGCGGTGCAGCGCTGAGGTGAATACACAGATTCAATTCAATTCATAATGACAGTTGCACCCCCCCCCTTTTCATTGCCTCACGAAGGATCACTCCCAGCGGAAGCGAATATCCACCTCCACAGCAACAGCCCCTCTGTGGCGCTGAGGCTCAAACATCCAATCACTCATTCATGCAGTAACCTACGGTACCCAACCCCAAGGTTAGCCATGCATAGAACAAATCCATTCGGGAATTAGAGTTCCATTGCAGGATGATGATGATGATGCTGATGATGATGAAGCGAACCTGCTTTGCCATAAATAAATCAACACAGAGTTCTTTTTTTCTTTCTTTTCTTTTCTTCTTTCCACACTCCCTTTTTTTCCTTCCTCCTTCCCTTAGCCACCTTATGGTTTCCACGACAACCGATCCACCCGACCGAGAAGTGGTTTGCCCTGCCCTGCCCTGCCCCTTCTCGTGAGCTCTTTTTTCATTTGGGAACGGTGGTGCAAAAAGAAGAAAGAATAGGATATTATGAAGAAGAAGAAGGAGAAGAAGAAGAAAAAAACGAGTTGGACGAGGTTCATTAATTAATTAATTGGATTGATCGATCGATCAATCAATCAATCAATCAACCAATCCACTCCATCTCCAACAACCTCTTTCTCCCCCTTCGCCTCATCCAAAAACGGACGCTCGCGATATTACCTGGCGTTTTCGTACTCCATCAACTAACTCCGAACAATCAAAAGCGGAATAATAATAGGGGCCTACTGGTGTGCCCTACGAGTACCGGTACCACTGTACGGTACTGGTACCTACTGTTGCAAGAATAAGTTCTGCAAGCGAACCTCATCGCCACCCACCACCGCCAAATATTGTGCCTTCCCGATGCAAAAATTCATTTCGGGCTATACATACGAGTACAATAATAACAAACTAATTACTGTACTTGTAACTTGACATTCTCGCGTGGGCAGGGGGAGAGGGAGGGAGGATGGAAGATTATCCGGAAGGGGTTTACGTGGGGGCTGACTTCAAATATTAAGTTAGTTACATTTTAGTGGCTATGGAAAGGAGAGGCTCGTTAGGCCAGTCTATCCTTGAAGATGTTGTTGTTTATTGGGCTATTGAGGTCGATATGACATATCATTTTTGACTTGGCGAGAGAGTAGCCGAGAGATGAAAATTGTTGATGGCATACTCGAGTACAGTATGCTCGGCTTGCGCCTCTGCACCCCGCGTTTCAACGGGGTAAGGGAGGTGATGCATCTATGCTACCTTGCAGTTATTGAGGGATGGATGGAAAGGATGAATGAGGAGGCATGAGGCTGGGATGAATAATAATACCTTTCTCCTCGGACATTGGAGCGTGGCTGGTAACAGGTCATGCTTCCTGCGACGTTAGTCGTTTCTCGGGTAGACTTTGAAAATATGCTTTGCGGAAGGGTGATTAATAAAGTTTCTCACTAACGTACCGGTGCTGGGAACCGGGAAGTGGATCAGACGCTGAAGTGGATCGGTTTGTGTGTGTGTGTGTGTGTGGGAATTTTGTATAAATTCTGGCTAGCTTAAGGGAAGTTGGACAAAATAAACCCTCAGGGTTCAGTCTCAAAAACAGGGAAAAATCTAAAATGGTGTTGCTATCAGAGATAATCTACCGTATATCTCCTGCCCTTCTGAATCCCACCCCCTCTTAGTGTTTGTGTCCTCAGTTGAGATTTCCACATTTCTACTATGATACTTCTTTGGTTGCATTTTAACCGATGCACTTTCCCCCCCGTCTAGTCCACTTCCCGGTCGAATACTTGATTTGGAACTTTAGCAAGTACATTACTGTACTAGCACTCTACCGTAGTCGATGTGTTTTCTTTCTTTCTCTCTTTCGGGGTCAACACAGGCAATCGTGGACCACCGGTAAGTGTTATACTCGTCCCACACGGGTGAAGAAAACATATATCCAATGATCCATGCGTATCTGCGCGCAAACAAAATTATACCCCCGGGTACTGCACTATTACTACACTCACTACCCGGGATAAATAGCGCAACAGCCATCAAACATCACTATAAAAAAAAGGAAGAAAAAAAACGTCCCGCGGATCCACACAACAATAAAACCCAACCAAAAGCATTAGAAATCCCCGAGCCGATACCAACACCGTGCTGTGATGTGTGTATAACTATTGCGCTAACGTACTCTACAAAACACCCATACCAAACTTTTTCTCTTTCCAAAACGTAATCTACCCCTCACGCTTCCCCCCCCCGCCGCTGTGAGCCCCGTGGGTGAATATTGGGCTGAAACTTCGACGGGAGGGTTTTTTTTTTAACAGCAAGGACGGATGGAGAGGGGGGGTTAAGTAGTGTGCGGTAAACGGCTTGGGAGTGTGTTTGTTATAGTTATAGTAGGTAGACCTCTTGTTGGATGAAGCTCGGGTGGGACGAGATTGTTAACCTTGTGGTTGCAGGGATCATCATAGGAGATCACTCGGCGTCGTTACTCGAGTAGTTACCTCCTCGTAGGAAAAGACGCCCGGAAGAGTAATCGCAAAACGCAACCAAGAGAAGAAGAAGAAGGAAAAAGTCCATCCACCTACTTACTCTATAGAGCGCTCCACCGGCTAGTCACAATCCCCCCACCTTCGTTTCCTCCCCCACAATATCAATCTCCTCACTCAGCCTTCTATTTCTGGAGTAGTTCCGAAGCCACTCTCGAGGGCCATTCCGTTGATCTCCTTGGTTGCTTGAAATGTCTTGCCGTGCTGTGTTTCTTCTTATTGTTCCGGGAACGGCATATGTGCGGTGTCCGCGTATGCATTCCCACCCACAACTCCGATGCTTTCCTCATGTTCGCTTCACTACATAAGTGTCTCCCTTTCTCTCTTTTCCATCTTCTCATAAGGAATTTCTTTCTTCTTCTCTTCTTTGGATTCTCAGATAAACCTCGGTTTTGTGTTCACTTTATTGAAGACGGTTCGTAAGGATCTCTACTCACTCACCTACGGTACTAGTCAAACCATGCCCGAACAGGAAAAAGGAATCTTGTGAGGGAAACGCACAGTCCAAGCTATTTCGCTTCAGCCGGGGTTCGGACGGTGCACAAGGCGGTTCGGCAGTCCGCAGCGTGCGGGCCGGGGCGCACGAAAGCGGAACTGGCCCGATCCCGCTATGCACTAGCGCGATAGGATACGCGCCGATTTTTTGGAAATAGCCGCACTTGATGCGGGGTGTATGTACATCCTCGCACTCTGAGGCCGCAGTGGGTACGCGTATGTCCCAGCGAAGGGAAGCGCGATCTAGGAAAAGTTTTGTCCAAATTCACTGTGTCCACTCCGCTGGGTAAAACACTCATTGCTGGTTATTACCTCCGCATTGGTTATTTTTTTCGGCGAAAAATCTGATAGCCTGGGTTGGGTGATTTTTCTGTGTGCGCGAATAGTGGGAGTAGAGTTTGGGTGGGTAGATAGGGTGTGCAGTGGGGTATCATAGATTTGAGTAGTTCGTGGGATATAGCCTGCCTGCCTGGGGAAATGGAGATAGGTGAAGTATCCACCGGAAGGGAGAAAGTACAAAGCGGGAAGCAACCTGTGGAACCCTGTTTTCGCACATGCCAGCACATTTTCGGCCAACCACACATAATCCATTAGGGCTAACCTGGCAAGAGGCCCACTGATTGCTAAGTGTTCTCAATCATATAAAAGGCGTGGGATTTCCTGCACTCTTTGAAAAATAACAAAGTCCTCCAACACCACGCGGCAGACCGGAAAAAAACCACATCTATTTATACAACGATGTCTCGTCTCTTTTCCAAACGCCTCCACTTGGCACCTCTCCTAGCAGCGAAGCAACCCCCCCGCTGTAGATTTCCTGCCCGCAGTCTAACTGCCTCTGCAAATGTTTTCGCCCGGATTCCACCCAACGGGGTAGAAAATAGGAAAGCTTCCAGTAATGCCAGAGCCGAGAAACTGTTGAGGACTCGGGATGAAGGGTGCTTGGTATGTTATCCCATAAGTGATTACTAGAGTGGCAGCTGATGAGCAATTTGGAATAGATTGATAGAGTCTCCAAATTGGAAGACTGCGCTGACAATTCGGATGAAAGATGGATCGCCTTGGCAAAGGTATAACATCTATTGGTATCACGCTATGTATAAAGGGGTTGGGTAGCTGATTCTCACTAGAACTTTGCGACGATAAGTCCCGATATTAGGAAGGGCCTCGGAGACATGAGTTCAAAGATGGAAGCCGGATTTGCGGAACTTATATCCGATATCGCAAGGCTCACGGTTGATATGGGAAAGATGCGTAGGGATGTGAGAAAGATGCGTAGGGATAGTGGAGAGATGCATAGGGAAATGGGAAAGATGCATAGGGGTATGGAAGACATGGACTGGGACTCTTGGTCAGAGCCAGAGTCAGAATAACTAGGCTTCAATGGACCCTTTAAAAATATATTTGGGGAGTAGTGCTAGTGGGATTTATGCTGTGTATATGAACCTCTAATCAGTCCAATACTAATACCAACTTAAACGCGGGCTAAGGTAAACACACACCCAAGTACCAAACTTGAAGACCTAGACCTTCCCTTTCCAAAACGTTATCTGCCCCTTGTGCTCTCTTGCCATGAGCCCCGTTTGTTAATATTGTTGGCTGGAGCCTTCACCCGGGGTCTTTAACAGCGAGGGAGAATGGGTGGAGAAGAGGGATTAAGTAATGTATGGTAAACAACTCGGGAGTGCATTTTTTACAGCTACAGTAGGTAGATCTCGCCTATCGACTGAAGCTCGGGTGCTTGGGACGCGATTGGTAAGTTTGTGGTTGCATACATCCTCATAGGAGATCACTCGGTGCCCTTAGTTATCTTCTCTGGAATGTCCGATTGCGTGTCATGAACTTGTTTTTGCCTCCAATAGTCGCCGCATCATATAACCTCCCTAGACTCTTTCTCCCCTTTCTTGATTTCTCCTTTCAGTTCTTCTTAATGCTCGCTGTGTGTACTCTTTTTTTCTATCTTATGACCACGGAAATATTGTGCGTGGACAAAATTAACCGAACACCCCTGTGAGGGTGGCAACCCATCCCTTCCGGGCTCCCACAAAAATCATTACCACCAACGGGCACCCCATAATGCCTTTTTTTTATATTAAGGCTGATTTATGGTATACTAAGTACTGATCAGTGCCATATATTTAAATTATTTTTACTTATTTTTCTTGGTTGGGTTGGCGTGGTTGTGTTGAGGAGGTTGACAACATCACGACGAAAATTTTGAGCGTTCGTTGATCTGTTAATTTTGTCCAGGCACAATAAGTTACACAGTGAGCTCTACTCCTGTAAGCAATTGACTTCCAGACCTCTACCGCCTCGATATATCTGACAACCTCCTCCTCGCAAGAAACGACGCCCGGTAGAGTAATCGCAAAACTCAGGCCAGTGAAGAAGCCATCCACCTACTCTATAGATCGCTCCACCGACTTGTCCTAATGGCCCATCTTCATTTCCTCCCTCCCCCACAACATTAATCTCCTCACTCAAACTTCTATTTCTAAAGTAGTTCTGAAGCCACTCTCAAGAGCCATTCCGCTGATCTCCTTAGCTGCTTGAAATGGTCTCCTATGCTATGTCGCTTCTTTTCCAATTGTTCCGGGAATAGCATACGTGCCTGCCGCGTATGTATTCCCACAACTCTGATGCTTTCTTTATGTTCGCTTCTCTACATAGGTGTCTCTTTTTCTCTCTTTTTTTTTCTTCTTTCTTTTTTCTTCTTTCTTTTCTATTTTCTCTTAACAGCTTTCTTCCCTTCTTACGATTCTCTAATAAATCTCGGCTCGTGTTCACTTGACTGAAGACAATTCATAACGATTTATACTAACCCACCGTACTAGTCAAACTGTGCCCGAATAGGAAAAAGGGGTCTTGTGAGGGAAACACACAGTGCAAGCTATTTCGCCTGAGCGGGGGGTTCCGACGGTGTACAGTACAAGGCGGTTCGGCGGTCTGCAGCGTGCGGGGCGTGGATGCACGAAAGCGGAACTGGCCCGATCCCGCCGTGCACTAGCGTGATAGGGCAAGCGCCAATTGTTGGAAATAGCCGCGCTTGATGCTGGGTGTATGTATATCCCTGCACTCTGAGGCCGCAGTGGGTGGGTACGCGAATGCACCAGCGAAGGGAAGCGCACCATCAATGAAAAGCTTTCTCCGTGTCCACTCCGCTGCGTAAAACACTCATTGCCCATCATTACCTTCACATTGGTTATTTTCAGCGAAAATTCGGAATGCCCTGGTCGGGTGATTTTCTGTGATGCCAGAATGGTGGAAGTACAGTTTGCGAATAAGATCTGATGGATGGATTTGTTAGTGTTATGGGTAGCTTTTGAATTACTCAGTCTTGGATGGGACGGGTAGATAGGTGGGTGGGTAGTGAAGTATCATAGATTTGAGTATGATACTTAGCGGGGTATAGCCTGCCTGTTTGAGGAAGTGGAGATAAGTGAAGTATCCACCGGAAGAGAGAAAGTACAAAGCGGGAAGCAACCTGTGGAACCCTGTTGTGCACATGCCAGCGCATTTTTGGCCAATCACACATAATCCATTAGGGTTAACCTGGCAAGAGGCCCGCTGACTGCTAAGTGTTCTCTATCATATAAAAGGCGGGGGATTTCCTGCGCTCTTTGAGAAATAACAAAGTCCTCCAACACCACGCGGCAGACCAGAAAAACCACATCTATTTATACAACAATGTCTCGTCTCTTTTCCAAAAGCCTCCACTTGGCACCTCTCCTAGCAGCGAAGCAACCCCCCCGCTGCACATTTCCTACTCGCGGTCTAACTGCCTCTGCAAATGTTTTCGCCCGGATTGCCCCTGAGGGGGCAGATAACAAGGGAGCTTTCGGTAATGCTAAAACCGAGAACCTGTTGACTACCTGGAACAGAGGGCGCTTGGTATGTTATTCCATAAGTAATTACTAGGGTGGCAGCTAATGAACAATTTGGAATAGATTGATAGAGTCTCCAAATTGGAAGATTGCGCCGACAATTCGGATGAAAGATGGATCGCCTTGGCAAAGGTATAACATCTATTGGGATCACACTTTGTATAAAAGGGTTGGGTAGCTGATTCTCACTAGGACTTTGTGGCGATAGGGCCTGATATGAGGATAGACTTTAGAGACATGAATGCAAGGATGGAAGCTGGATTTGCAAAATTCAAGGCCGAGATGTACGGGGATATGGGAGCAATGCGTGGGACTATCAGAGGGATGCGTGGGACTATTGGAGAGATGCGTGGGACTATCGGAGGAATGGGTGAGCGTATAGTAAGGATGAACAAGAGACTTGATCGAGTTGATGAGGAAAGGACCAAGCTGGGGAGGCATGTTAAAGGCATATATGGGGCGATGTTCCTAGGGGGGTTTATCATGTACTTGATAGAGACTAGCAATTAGTCCAATACTAATACCAACTTAAACTCGGTATGCCGGGTATGAGAGGATAGGCACTGGTTGTCAAGAAAAAATGTTTTGTCTTGCAGCAGAAAGTTGTTGATTAAGTTCCCTCGCTATTTTAACTACTGAAGACATGAATAATACATATATACCTTGGCATAATAACGCAACCCATAATGTAGAATGAAAACCTCTGCCTACACTTTCATATACTCAACAGTGAGTAGGAAACTCAAGCAAATCTCTTGTACCTCAACTCGGAGGACCATTTCTCAACATTAATTGTTGTAAATAGTGGCTGAGGAGGAAATGATTGATGATTAGGATATTATGCAGTGAAGTGGAACCGCTTCAGAGGAGAGGAAGATCATTGATTGTTTTGTGGTAAGTTGATGAAAGGAAAGGCTTGAGCAAAGATGTGAACAGTTTTAACAACAAGGTTCAGGCGCAGCGGATTCAGAGTTCGGATACGGAGGGAGAACAGTTTGGTCGCACAGTATATAGCATATATGAAGAGAATGATAAAGAAACTGCACCCGGCAGAGTAATTGCGAGACGCAACCCAGGGAAGAAGAAAAAAAAGCCAATCCACCTACTCTATATAGCCCATCACCGACTAGTCACAATCCCACTAGCTTCGTTTCCGCCCCCACTGCACTAATCTCCTCACTCAAACTTTTATTTCTAAAGTAGTTTTAAAAACCCTCTCAAGGGCCGTTCTGTTGATCTCCTTAGTTGCTTGAAATGGTCTCTTGTGCTGTGTTGCTTCTTTTCCAATTGTTCCGGGGATGGCATAGACGCGTGCCGCGTCTGCATTCCCACCCTGATGCTTTCCTTCTGTTCACTTCTCTACATAAGTGTCTCCCTTTCTCTTCCTTTATTTTTCTTTCTTGCTTTTCTATCTTCTCTTAACGGTTTTCTTCTCTTCTTATGACTCTCTAATAAACCCCAGCTCGTGTTCACTTGACTAAACTTGACCGAAGACGATTCGTAACAATTTCAACTCACCCACCCACCGTACTGGTCGAACAGTGCCGTGCGGGTGCACCAAAGCCGAACTGGCCCCATCCCGCTATGCACTAGCGCGATAGGATACGAGCCAATTGTTGGAAATAGCCGCACTTGATGCTGGGATTGCTGTATGTATATCCCCGCACTCTGAGTCCCCACTGGGTACGGGAATGCACCAGCGAAGGAACCCGCGCGATCTAGGAAAAGTTTTGTCCAAATTGTTTTCTTTTCCTTTCAACCTTGGGCTCTTTTCACCGCTTGGTACAAATTCACTGTGTCCACTCCGCTGCGTAAAACACTCATTGCTGATCATTACCTCCGGATTGGTTATTTTTTCAGCGAAAAATCGGACAGCCTCGGTTGGGTGATTTTCTGTGATGCGCGAATAGTGGAAGTAGGATTTGATGGATGGATGGATTTGTTAGTGTATGGGTAACTTTTGAGTTACTCAGTCTTGGACAGGACGGGTGGATAGGTGGGTTGGTAGTGTATTATCATAGATTTGAGTAGTTCGCGGGATAGCCTGCCTGTCTGAGGAAGTGGATATAGGTGAAGTATCCACCGGAAGGGAGAAATTGCAAAGCGGGAAGCAACCTGTGGAACCCCGTTGTGCACACGCCACACGCATTTTTGGCCGACCACACATAATCCATTAGGGTTAACCTGGCGAGAGGCCCACTGATTGCTAAGCGTTCTCGATCATATAAAAGGCGGGGGATTTCCTGCGCTTTTTGAGAAATAAGAAAGTTCTTCAACACCACGCGGCAGACCAGAAAAACCACATCTATTTATACAACAATGTCTCGTCTCTTTTCCAAACGCCTCCACTTGGCACCTCTTCTAGCAGTGAAGCAACCCCCCCGCTGCAGGTTTCCTGCTCGCAGTCTCTGTACCTCTGCGAATGTTTTCGGTGGGATTGCACACAAGGAGGCAGATAACAAGGGAGCTTTCGGTAATGTTAGGACCGGGGACCTGTTGACTACCTGGAACAGAGAGCGTTTGGTATGTTATCCCATAAGTAATTACTAGGGTGGCAGCTAATGAACAATTTGGAATAGATTGATCACGTTTCCAAATCCGAGGATTGTGCTCACGGTTCGGATGATGGATACATCGCCTCAGCCAA
>Ga0307509_10005427_pt1 | contig 17748 bp, 23 predicted proteins | sample 10_EM_MG_FD_202245 | JGI IMG/M metagenome (GOLD analysis project Ga0307509, IMG submission 202245) | Populus trichocarpa ectomycorrhiza microbial communities from riparian zone in the Pacific Northwest, United States - 10_EM | ecosystem: Host-associated > Plants > Roots > Unclassified | place...
GGGATCGAGTCTGTGGCCATGTGTTCGTGAAGAGAGTAGTTCATCATCAAAACTCAAATCCGCGATCGTGGCAGTGCAACAAATATATGTATTATCTACTCGAAAATGTGTGCATCCAACAGTCGGCGTCGACGCATCATCTCGCTCTCGGTAATCGTCTGCCCCCCCGTTTGTCGCGGCGTCGACGGCTTCTCTGGCGTTTGCACTCGTGTCCCATCCTCTTCCTCCACCACCAGTGGCAGTCCGGGGATGGGCCGATGGATCCCTCCCTGTTCCAGCTGGCGTCTCGGCACAAACGTAATCCCTGTGTCGTCGGTCTCGGTTTCCGACGTGAGAGGCGATGCCACTGGCCGCGTGATGGGCGTCTGTCCTCTCTCCCCATTTCTCTCTTTGCCTTCTGGCTGGTACCTGTCAAACGCATGATCGATCCACTCGGCCAGCTCTTCAATGACCTGGACCGACAAGAATTAGTCACGATACGTTCCAATCAGAATGATATAAAAAACCGCACAGCTTTCGCCTCACTCATCAGTGCGGGCATCTGTAGGTATCCGTGACTCCAATCCGAAAATAGGACCATCTGCACCCAATCAGAGTCAATTTCTCGACAAAGTTTTTCCCGTTCCCTCTTCATATCTGCCATCCCCTTGCTATCCGCGTGACCATCGATAGAACTCATCCGTAAACTTTCCCCAAATCTCGCACTCTTTCCTGACAACGCGAGATCAAGCTCTATTTTTCGCGCTCTTTTTGCCTCTCGCACCCGGCCAGCAAAGATCACTGTATCATCAACGAATGGGTCCTTCTCTCCGCACTGCATCAAAAGAGGTGGAAATTGGGCAAGGAGGTGATCCGGTGCCAGGATGGGCGATATATGATAATCTGTCGCGAAATCGGGATTTCGGTGGGGTCCAATGTACAGAATAGCCATGGCGCGCATCTTCACAGACAGTGTTAGTTCACACGTATACTTATCGCCGGCGGTCCTCACATACCATACTGGGCGAGATAATACGATCCTGGAAATAGCCAGTGCGGCTTGTCATCGTCAGCCGCGTTCCAACAGATTCTTTTGCTTTGCCGTTCGCTGGTTCGGGTGAATGATTCCCAGAAAACGCCTTGACCGCTTGGGTATTGGCTTCCGCCACAGCGATTGACAACTCTTGCTGTTGTCTTTCCAAAGCAGAATTGCTTCTTGGGAGGTCGGACCCACCATTTGGGTATTTGTACAAGATACGAGCTTGAATTGGCCGGTCCTCTTCCTTCCGCTCATTGAAATCTTCATCATCGCTTTCTGCATCAGCCAGGGATCCTTCATCGGCACCCAGCATACTAGGCATCGCTCTCAGTGATTGAGAAGGTACTCTCAAAGACATGGTCGAGTGCCCGTGTCTATTATCTTCATCGTCAATCTCTCCTCCGCTTGCGAATCCTTTGAGTGTATCCTTCCAACTCGACCTTCTCCTGATGCGTTTTCGACTGGGCTTCTTATCCCTCACCATACTGAGCGGGCTCTAAGATGCATAGTCAGTATGCCGACAAAATATCGCATGAATGTTACTTACGACGTGCTTCAAGTGATCTTTCAATTCCGCGACCTCCTTGAGCCCAGGTATGTTTCCAGAAGATTGCTCGGAACGTAACACCCGCAAATTGTCGGCTGACATCCACGAGGTAAAGTTGAAGTCAAGTGCTGCATAGTTGAGGACCACGGCGGTGGGAAGGGGCAAGTTGATAGGTTGGTGAGAGGACGCGGCGAGGTTTCGGAGTTCAAGAGTCTTGATTACAATATTAAGTGCTAAGGTTCCGCCACTGTAACATCCCGCGCAAGTCAGATCCCTTTCTTAAACACAAACAGTGCTTACGCAGAATCCCCGGAGATTATTATGCTCAATTTCCTTCCAGACATTCCAATGATCTTCCCACCTTGTAACAGAATAGTCAAAGTTGTGGTTCCCGTGTTTTGACAACGCGTATACGTACAGGACTCCACCATGAGCCTATAGGCATCGAATGCCTCATCTCGGGCAAAAGGGTATGGATCTGGTCAAATGCCAGGATGTCAATGAACAAAAAAGAATAAGGTCTCACTCACATTCAGGGGCTTTCCCATATTCAACCGCCAAAATTGGCCTCCCTGTCGAAACTGCCCACATACGTAAGCGCTCTTCATGGTGTTCCGGGGTCATTGCCACGAACCCCCCGCCCGGGAAGTCGAGGATCAATTCAGTGGCTTTGGATAATTCCTTCTCAGGCAGGGCGAAGAACAAATAAGCTGTCATTGGGCGGGTGTACGACGATGATTTGGGTCGGGGGAGCAAGACCTTGCGTCTCACGTCGATCCGGGGAAGATACGTAAGAAATCGAATCTATGGAATAACACATTAGATACGGGATTGGTTGGAGTCTGTATGGAAGACTGACATATGGATTTGTTGTCTTTTCCCATGTAGTCCGAAGCATTTCGACCGTCGGGACGGCGCGGAATCGTCGAAGCTATAACATGAAGTCAGACTTGTTCGGAAAAATGGGTATTGAAGATGAATACCTTCTCATCAGCTTCTTGTGCGTACAAGATGTAGTAGAAGGAGAATACGATGGATGCCAGGTCGCGTAGCCACTTGGGCCGAATTGACATGGCTGTGGCGAATCCTGCATCTAACCCGGTGACGATCCAGGTTGCACGATAGTATGATGGTGAATACTGTTACGGTGTCAGTTTCGTTATAGATGTGGATTAAAGGGAACGAACCAGTCGGGCAAGCGGCTCGGGAGCTGACACCATGTTCAGGGAGCTCGGGGTTGCAAAAAGTTGATTTGCACTCACCGCTCAATCCCAAAATTTTATCAAAATTACGAATAGAGTACACTGCAGTCAAGGTACTGACGATGATTTGCCATGGAGTGAAGCGTTCTACGACATCCGAGTTAGTCATAACATGCCAAGGTGAAGAGAAAGCACGGAGGTGAACCATACTTCTGATTGCGCGATTGACTTTTGTGAGCCACAACACTCTAGGAGGTCCTGAATTTCCGCGAACGATCCTCCATAGCCAGAATAAGATTACAAGAAATACCTGGAAGTAGCGTAGCATGAGCCATTTATAAATAAAAGTCGAAAAAGACTCACTTGGGTACGTTTCCATGAAGGAGATGGGCGACCAACGAGGTGGTCTATCATGATATGAGGGCATACGACGCGATGAATTTCTTGAGTATACATACTCACATGTGATTGTGTTGTAACCCTAACCCCAATCCAGGGCTTTTCCTAATTCAATAATTGCCTAAGTAGTAAATTCCTCAACCCTTTCCTCCATGGCCCCTCTCATCTCTATAAAGTCTACCGAAGACAAGCTCGAGATCGTGAACCAGTTGTTACTCCCGCACACGACAGAGTTCATCGAGATCAATAGCATCGAAGAAGCTCACGATGCGATCAAGACCATGAAGGTCCGCTCTCAACAGGCTGCAGATTTGACAATCGCTCATAACCATCAAAGATTCGGGGCGCGCCTGCTATCGCCTCACTTGCTGCCTTGTCTGTATCGCAACACATTACACGCAGTTTGAAGGCATCGCCGACTCCAGACCATCTTCTGTCACCAGATGCATTGAAAACACACATCGATGGCATCCTGGCTTTCCTATACACCTCGCGCCCCACAGCCGTGAATCTTGGCGCAGCAACACGCCGTCTGACAAAAACGCTGAACTACGGACTTTCTGCGGAGAAAGAACCCCGTGCGATCGCAGAGGACCTCATTGCGGAGGGTAGGGCAGTTGCGGATGAAGATGTTGGTAGAAACAAAGAAATGGCAAAGTGGGCTGGAGAATGGTTGATACAGCGTGTCCGAGATCAGGGCTTAGATTCAAGTCGTGGTCTAAATGTTTTAACGGTCTGCAATACTGGATCTCTGGCGACTTCTGTGCGTGTTTCTGGTTTTTTATTTATTTTGTCCACAGTCTAACGCTCGTTGCGCAGGGCTACGGAACTGCACTCGGAATGATTACCTATCTTCACGAAACGCAAAGATTGCAAAAAGCTTACTATACCCAAACTGCGCCTTACCACCAGGGTTCCAGGTGAACTTAGTCCTGCACTTCACTGGCATGCTTTTTAATACGCAGCTTAAAGGTTAACAGCCTTGGAGCTTCAGACACTGCAGATCCCCTCCGTGATGATCTGCGATACCATGGTTGGGTCATTGTTCCAACATCACTGCATACACGCAGTCGGTATGCATAACACGACCCATTTTTTAATAATATAAAGGTTAACGTGCGTCGCACAGTCGTTGGAGCCGATAGGATTGCCAAAAACGGAGATACCGCAAACAAGGTAAAGATTTAACAAGGCGGCTTGATACGCGTTTCAACGTGCTAAAACCACATTTCAATATTATTTAGATAGGCACCTACAATGCAGCAGTACTCGCAGCACACCACAAAATCCCGTTCATTGTCGTTGCACCAATAAGCACAGTTGATTTAGACATAGTGGATGGTTCACAGTGCGCATGTCCTATCTGCATCGTTTGATTAATTATTCATCTTTATTCACTTTAGTATCCCAATCGAACAACGGCCTGCAATAGAAGCATGCTTGGTTCGCGGAATTCGTTACCCAAATAGTGGAGAGACCGAGCAAGTGCAGGTTATGATCACACCACCTGGTCTGGACGGAATTTATAACCCCAGCTTCGATGTTACCCCAGCTTCGCTTATTACGGCTATTGTAACGGAGAAGGGTGTAGCGGTGAAAGCTGAGGGTGAAACCTCTGGTTTTGATCTCTCACCGATAGTTTGACTTTCAAAATGACAAGAGAAAACACCACTTAGAGGAGTATATATCCAATATTTTTACAGGGTCGATGGCAAGTTACATGTAAAAATAGATGCCTTTCTAGCCTCCTAGCTGTATCAATGTCCTTGAACGCTGTCAATTGTCGCCTTCCGTTTCGGGAAGGATATTCCTTTTCCGTCCCAAATGTGTGCCTTTGTAAGTACCACTTGAACCGCCATGTTGCCTATCTCATTTATCGCAGTACATGGAGGAGCAGGGGTACACAGCTCAAAGAATGAAAAGAAAATCAAGCAATCTCTGCTGAAGTAGGTCCTTTGGTCGATGGTCCATAGTATCGACTGATCATCTGAAATGTAACCTTGATAGCGCCTGTTCCGCAGGCCTTTCTGCAATTTCGAGCCCAACGAGAGCTGGCCTTAACAATGAATCCACCTTACGTAGTAGTCTAGATATGGTGGAACATGCAATCATGGTTCTCGAAGATGAGGAGCAGATGAATGCAGGTTGGCGCTGCCAGTCGCCACCGCTCCATGTCTTCATTCTGAGAAAGACAACCTACAGGCTATGGATCGAATTTGACCATTGACGGCACCGTCGAGTGCGATGCTGCCATAACCTCTGGTTGTGGCGGCTGTTTTGGAAGCGTAGGTGCTGTGTCTGGTGAGTGACCAGTCCCATTCAAATGCAATGTTCATGTTAACGACGTATTTCCATTTTTATTTATCTAGGCGTTAGGAACCCTATTCGGCTTGCACGGTCTGTCCTTGAGTATTCACGCAGGCCTGATAAACTAGGGCGTGTACCGCCGTTGTAAGTCTTGGTGCAATGGTTCATCTTCGTATTCCATTCGACTTCCAGCACCAACACATCGTTATCAGAACCCTAGTATCTTCTGGAGCCAAAAATTTTGCCACAGGGAACCATGTCGAAACAGTATTGCCAGAAGCCTTGATATCTCCGCACGCTTACGAGGTTTGGACGAAGTGGAAGCAGCGCCTCGAGAATGCCGATCAAGAGCCATTGGCTGAAGGAACGCTTGCAAACATCCAGGATACCGTCGGCGCCGTAGCCTTCCACGAACAGGACGGCCTGGCATCCGGAGTGTCTAGGTACGGATGGGATACAACATAGTGTGAAAGATCGTAACTGAGGCTCAAAGAAAATGTAGTGGTGGACTTTTACTAAAGTACCCTGGGAGAGTGGGAGAGGTGGGCGTATTCCGTTTCATGTTGCACTGGTTTCTGATAGATGTTGGAAGGCTGCCGTTTTTGGAGCTGGATGTTGGGCCAACCAGACGCAAAGGTCTTCGCGGATAATGGGGATGGCATGTAGCATCTCAGGTACTAACTAACACTTGCATTTATCTTTTTTGAGAGGCTCACCCATATATGGCAGGTACTGGAGAATACATCGTTCGGGCCAACTTTGCACGCAAGATCGGCGACGCTTTGAACCAGTTCTCTAACAAGGAATCAGACGAGCCACCACCTGACCCGCATGACGTTCTGAACCGAGCTCTCGTTGAATTCTGGGGTACGTCATTTCGGAAATTGCGGATCATCATCGTTCCTGCTTTGCGAGATATTTATATTACGGCCAATGGCAGAATCCTGTCGTGAGCGTCGAGAAGAAGTTCCGTCTGTGGGGATAATCTTGTTCACAGCGGAAGATGACGCAGGTAGGATTCCGACCGTTTTCCGAGTTGTGGTGTTCTGACTTTATTTTTGGTAGTCCGGCTTTGGTGCGCATTCACAACAGCGAGCATGGCCATTGGATACGCTTCGAGCGAAAAACCGAAACCGAAAGCTGTCATCCTACGTCACCCAAATCCACATGCTCATGGGAGTGGAAAGGCGCAAATATACGTTACATCATTATCAATATAACACAGAAGAAGGGTATTTTTGATAGAAAGCATTTTACAAAGGGTGGATGCGGCGTGGCGGTTAATGCCTAGAGCCGTTGGGCACCGGTGGACTCCCGAAAGAACCATTTCTGTTGACCTCGGATGCAGCCTGAAGCGATGGGACATTGCTGGGCGGAGTTGGTCTCGACGAAGGGGTGACCGTCGGAGGCCGGGATGCATTTAGGCGCTGCAAGGTCTTGATGGGGAATTTTGTTCTATGTTCTCGGTCAGCGGGGACAGCGGACAGCGTGACAAGTGGCTTACCGACACGTGGAGCACACCGGGACCGGTTGACAGAAGACTGGAAGGGGCATTATTGAGAATGCGTGGAATTATTTGGGATGCATGCAACTGACTTGATAAGCAAACGGAGCAGACGAAGCCGATGTCAACAATATTTTTATGGCAGAAACACGCTGCACGGAAGTCTATCTTGTCTTGAGTGGGTACGGCGAGGACTTTGCGGATGGCGAGCGGGGGAAGAAATGACATCTTGGGAAACAAAAAACAAATGAGGGGGGCGAATAGGGGCGGGAAAATATGGAGAATGCTGACGATAAGGTATTGGAGGAGAGCTTCACGGCGTTCAAGATGGAGATAAGAGCCGCCAGTGAGATGGGCGGCCTGCTGGAGGAAGACGGTATCGGGACCAAAAATTTGACAAGCATCTATAGAGACCTTCTGCGGTTACCGTGAGGGAGTGCGACAGACGGGAAGAAGATGTTGGGAGTTACCAACTTCTGGGCAGAAAAGATGGCGTTCATGATGGGAATGTATGATGTGGACAGGTCTGGTGATACCGAGAGGATGAGGATCCGAGGATCGGTGAGACCATGCTGAGCGTCCGGGGCGGTGGAGGCCCCGAGAGAAATCCGATTGATGTCTGCGATAAGTAGGTTGTGTGACAAAATAGGGTGGGCAAGGTCACGAACAGCAAAGGGCTTTTGTCAGGGCCCCGACGAGGGCCAAAGGGTCATCAGAGGGCTGGTCGGTGTCGAGCTCGTCGGCGATGTGCGTGACAACGGCCGAGTCAAGCCGCTGGAAAGGGGGATATGCATTGGGGTCGGATAAAATGAGGGGCGTGTCTTGGTCGGGGTAAAGGAGGAGACTGGGCCGAGATGATAAGTGGTGAGAGAGAGAACGGGGAAGCGGGCGGACCTTTTGCCGGGAAGGGCAGCAAAGACGGCAAGGTCGTTCTCGTGCTTGAGGGCAATGTGGGCGTTGAGGAAGGCGAGAAGTTGGGAGAGAAAGGCAGCGAGGGTGAGCGGGTCGGACGGGTCGGCGGCGGCCAGGTGCCACTGGGCCGGGTTTAGGTCGAGGACGACGGAGAGATGAGAACGATCCATCGATAACAACAGGGCAGTTGTCTCGTCCGCCTAATGTATGGCCGGTTATGCCGCAACAATGCCAAGCTTCGTGTGACATCCCATCGGAGTCTCCGTCACGAGCGCCGGTGACGAAGGCCCTTCCGGCGTTGGCCGTCACGATGCCTGTAGCGACGCTGCAGCCGTGTGAAATCTGTCCGTTGGCGATGGATGGCGCCCAGGTCCTCTTCAACACCACTTGAATCCCACCATCACCATCCCCCCCAATGTCCTCCACTCCTCCCTCCCCTCCTCCCCTCGGCCTCAACTACGACAGCGATGATGACATGAACATCGAATCCGACAATGACCTCGCAAAGGCTCACGACATCGATGCCGACGGCGAGTCCATCGACGATGACTCTCAGCCAGACCACAATGGTCATGCCCTTCCCCACATTCGCTCCCATTCTCCTCATGGCTCGGTATGTTGTTCCCTTGTTTGCTCTTCCTTCTCGCTGCTCACCTTGCGACCAGGACGCCGAAGATTCAGCACGTCATCCCTTGCATTCTATTTTTTTTTGCTTTTGCATCTAATTATATTCCTAGGGCTACGACGACCACGACGAGGGCGATGAGGACGACGGTGCCTACGCCGATGAGGAATATGGCACCAAGAAAAAATCTGTAAAAAAGAGAAAACAGCAAATCTCCTCCACCAGCGCGATTAGACCCAAGGGTACGTAACTCTTCTCCTTTGGCCCGTGCATCACCATAGCCGAACGTCTTCCTTCTCAGCTCCCGTCCGGCAGGCTTCCTCTTCGGACTCGGACTCTGACTACGGTGCCCGTGCCCACAAAAAGAAGAAGAAATCGCGCCCATCCGCTGACGAAGTCCGCGTGTCCAGCAGAGGCACCAAGGTCCCCAATTATGTTGACGACATCCATGACTTTGAAAAGTTCGAAGATCAAGACCAGGATGACAACAGTTATTACGTTGATCCCAATATCCAGTACCAGGAAGAGGATGAGATTGAAGCCGTCCTCGGTCATAGTCGCGAAGAAGGAAGAGAGGCTGATACAGAAGATATTTGGTTTGAAAACGTGGTAAGCACCAGATTTATGTCACACTATCCCCAATTTCAAATATATACTTTTTGGCAGCGTTTTCATATCAAATGGAAAAACTTTTCTCATCTCCACAATACCGACGAAACATACGAGTTCCTCAAGCGTTTCCGAGGCCTCAAGCGGGTCGATAACTACATCAAAGCCTACAAGACTTGGCAATCTCGTCTGGAAGCACCTGGCCTCTCTCGAGAAGATGTCGAAGCCCTCCACCTTGACAAGGAACGCGAAAAAGAAGAACTTGAAACCGTTCGTAATGTCGAGCGTATTGTAGCTCATCGAGAGTCCCGAGATGGAGACATGGAGTATTTCTGCAAATGGCAGAGCCTCAATTATGATCATTGCACTTGGGAACTTCAGAAGGACGTCAACCCTATCGCCAAGGACCAAATCGCTGCGTACAGGATCAGAGAGGCAGAAGCCAAGTTCCCTTACAAGAGCGTTCAATACAGCAAGGGCGCTCGCCCACAATTTCAGAGGATGTACAAGGATCCTGAATATATCGCAGCTACCGGTTGCGAACTCAAGGATTTCCAGCTGACGGGTCTCAACTGGCTTGCATATCTATGGAGCAATGGCGATAATGGCATTCTGGCTGATGAAATGGGCCTCGGAAAGGTAATGCTTGCGTGGTTTCTTTTGACTGATATGGCTAAGTCTTTTTTTCAAGACCGTGCAGACTGTCGCCTTCCTTTCCTACCTCTTCCACGAAATGCAGCAATATGGCCCTTTCCTTGTCATCGTTCCGCTTTCCACCATCACTGCATGGCAGACTCAATTTGCCGCATGGGCCCCCGACATTAATGTCATCACCTACATTGGAACGGCACCTGCACGAGAGGTCATCCGGAAATATGAGTTCGGCTCCACGAACAAGAAACTCAAGATGAACGTCTTGCTTACCACATACGAATTGACTCTCAGAGATGCCAAAGAGTTGGGTGACATTAAATGGCAAGCTTTGGCTGTCGATGAGGTGTGTTCATATTCGTTGATCTTGGCCTCTTTGTTGATCAAGGGCCCAGGCGCATCGTTTGAAAAACTCAGAGAGCCAGTTGTACGAGGCATTAAGGTCTTTCCCTGCTGCCTCAAAGCTACTTATTACCGGCACTCCTCTCCAGAATAACGTGAAAGGTACGTTACATTCTCGAACCTATCTTGCAAGATCACCAAGTGGGGCCTCTTAGAGTTACTCTCCTTGATGCATTTCCTCATGCCAGAAAAATGTTAGTTTACCTTTCTTCCCCATTCTTCATGCCAAATTACCAACATTCCTTTTAGTTGCTCTCACGAACGAATTTGATCTCAACGACGCCGACCATGAAACGAAAATCAAGGAGCTTCATAACCAATTAGAATCTTTGATGCTCAGGAGATTGAAAAAGGATGTTCTGACATCGTTACCCACGAAAAGCGAGCGTATCCTGAGAGTGGAAATGTCCGCAATGCAGACTCACTTCTACAAGAACATTTTGACCAAGGTTGGTTCAACTTCTCTTCCTGCATGGATTCTTTTCCTCATTCTCCTCATGGGACAATGTTAGAACTTTGCTGCACTTGTGAAAAGTGCGAATGGCAACAGCAATATCAGCCTTCTCAATATCGGTGAGCGCAGTGCTTCTCTTTCACCGTTGTTCGCTGTATTAACCGGTCTGTTGAAAGCGATGGAATTGAAGAAGGCTGCCAATCATCCTTACCTCTTTGACGGCGCCGAACTCCCAACCGAGAGTAAGGATGAGACACTCAAGGGGCTCGTGATGAACAGTGGCAAACTTGTGCTACTTGACAAGCTTCTTGTTCGCCTGAGAGCTGACGGACATCGCGTTCTCATCTTCAGCCAGATGGTCCGCATGCTCGATATTCTCAGTGACTATATGGCACTTAGAGGATACCCTCATCAACGACTGGATGGCATGGTCGCTTCGGAGGCCCGCAAGAAATCAATTGCCCACTTCAATGCCCCTGGGTCACCAGACTTCGCGTTTCTGCTCTCCACACGTGCTGGCGGCCTGGGGATCAATCTAGAGACTGCGGATACGGTCATCATTTTTGATGTATGTCGTTCAATGGCGCATGGTTACTGGAGTTGTGTGCTGATCGCCGTTTGATGCAGAGCGATTGGAATCCTCAGAATGACTTGCAAGCAATGGCCCGCGCCCATCGGATTGGCCAGAAGTCGCATGTGAATGTTTATCGGTTTGTGAGTAAAGATACAATGGAGGAGGACGTTTTAGAGCGTGCCAAGAAGAAGATGGTGCTTGAATACGCCAGTATGTGTTTCCCCCTTCCGATTTTTTCTCATCATGTGCTGAGCTCCATGGTAATCCACTCTAGTCATCAATCAGATGGACACATCGCAGGCGCATCTCAGCTCCAAAGCCACTTCTACGACTAAAGACCCCCATAAACCCGACAACTTGAGCAAGGATGAGTTGACTGCCGTTTTGAAGTATGGTGCTCAAAAGATGTGGGAACACTTTTTTTTTTGTCTCGGACGGACCTGACGACGTGCCTTTAGGTTCGACAAGGATGACAGCCAGCAGAATAAGAAACTCGATGAGATGGATCTGGATGACATTCTGAACCGTGCGGAGGACCACGAAACGACCCAAACTGGAGAAGGTGTCGGTGCCTCTTTGGGTGGCGAGAACTTTTTGGCGCAGTTTGCCGCCGTAAGCGATGTCAAGAACGACATGAGCTGGGAAGACATTATCCCTGTGGAGGAGCGCCAGAGGTTTGAGACGGAAGAGGACGAACGCCGGGCCGACGAGTCTGCAACAAATGAATCTCGTAAACGAACACATGCCCAGGTGTCATATGAAGGCATGGACGTCGACCAACCTACACCTGCTACTGCGGCGAAGAAGCCCAAGGCTCCTGGACCAGCGCGGAAAACGGCAAGTCAGAAGGCCATGGAGTTGAAGGAGCGTGATGTTCGTGTGCTCATCAGGAGCTTGCAACGATGGGGTGATATCCGACAGCGGTATGATGTGATCGTATGTTCTTGGATCCTTCTCGGAATTCTACAGATGAATGCTAATCCAATAATTAGGTCGCAGAGGCTAAACTTCAGGACAAGAATAAAGGCATGATGTACGACGTTGCCGATGAGATCATCGAGATCTGTGCGCAAGCCGTCAAGGATAGCGAGGAGCAGAAGCGCCTCCGGATTTCATCAGGTGAAACACTAACTAACGCCCAGAAGAGCAAGGCAGTTCTCGTCACCTGTCGCGGAGTAGGCAATATTAATGCCGAAACCGTGCTCTCTCGACATCGCGACTTGAGAATTCTCTATAACATCCTCTGCGAACTTGACGACCCATACAAATGGAGCATTCCCATCGACAACATCCGACCCACCCTCAATTGGTCAGGGCGATGGGGCCCACAAGACGATTCGATGCTTCTGGTTGGGGCGTTCATATACGGTTTTGGAAATTGGGAAGCGATGGCAAAGGACCCCAAGCTAGGTCTCGAAGGCAAGTTTTTCCTGGAAGAGGGCAAGAAGGGCGAGGACGCCGCAAGTCGGCCTATACCCAACGCCATTCACCTCGTCCGCCGAGGGGACTTTTTGCTGAGCATTTTGCGCGAGCATGACGAGAAGCTACGTTCGTATGAGAGTTCGTTGCGCCATAAGGGTCAGCTGAAGGTTTCGGCGTCTCCGCCCCCCACAGCAATGGCATCAACATCTTCGCACAGTAGCAGTATGAAGCGTCGAGCCGAAAGCGAGGCCATGGCGTCCATCGACGACAGCAGCTCCAAGAAACGCAAACGTCGGCCGACGCCCACATTTACAGATTCGGAATCCTCTGACGAGTGGTAAGCGCGTCATATCCCTCTGTAACCTACTGTTTTACAATTCTCCCATCAGTCCATCTATGGATGAAGCTGCTACAAAGGAGGAATTGCGGCCCGTTAAAAAGCAACTGGTACGCGTGAGTTTGTCTAGAGTCTTCCGTTACTTAGAGGGTGCATAAACACAGAAACAACTGAAGCTGTCTGGCGAAGAGATGCCCCGAGATGACAAGGTTGCCATCTTGAAAGACTCGCTGGCTGCGATCGGCCGACGTATAGAGATGGTCTTGAACGCGAAGGAGGCCAATGGCGAGGACAGGGACCGTTGGCGAAGGCACTTGTGGACGTTAGTGTCAAATAATGCTTATTTGCTCTTACAATCCTTACCCCCTCCTCTTCCGACTAGATTTGTTACTCTTTTCTGGCCGAAGAAAGTCAAGGCTAGCAAGCTGGAGGAAATCCATGCGAAGATGGTCATGAAAGAAGCTGCACCCAGGTCCCAAGCGGACAACAATGCATCCAAAAAACCACGACTAAGCATTGGTGTCAAAAGCAACGGTTCCTCCTCTGCTCCAACTACAGCTTCTGCCAGGACCAACGGCAAATCCTATCGGTAACCATGCTCCACTACGTCCATCTTTCTTTGTCATGCCTTTTTATTTGCCATTCCTTGCTTGGCCCTTCTTGCTTGATCCCCTATATACATTGAAAGTTGTATTCTCTTGTTACATTCGCTTTAATCACAGATTGTATTGTTGTATTCCGGTTCCAAGTTTTGTGAATTTAGTTTAATCCTTGAAGCAATTACTATTCTACCTGCCGCAGATGGGTGTATGTAAGTAGAATCGTTGAGAAAAATCAACAAGGCAAAATCTGCCTGGCCTGGCCATCCTATGCATGCAAACCATTGCTGATCGCTGGTCTTACTCTGTGGCGATGTAGTTTCTCGCGGATTTGAAAGGTGAGGGGATCTAATTCATTGCTGGGGCTAACATTTCATCCATTGGCATCCCGAGAAGGGAGTTTTGCATTTGACGAGCGTTTATGATGTGCAGGCTTTTGAGTGACGCGACCATTGGAGGGAGCATCCCGGGATGATCTTGTCGCCTTTTCCTTCGTTCCGGATGGTGAAGACTTCTTATCATCGGTAACGCCCTGAAAGGCGCGATTTCCATTTGCGCTTGAATTTGCAGCTGTGGAAATGCACCATTATGGATTTGTAATGCTTGAGGGAAAAAAAATCTAGCGCACCTTCTGCCGCCTTCGTATCCGCCTCACGGGTGAACGTTTCCATCAATGCAGTGTAGCGCTTAACCTCCCATTTCATCTGCGAAGCCCTCGCAATATTTCCTTGAGAAATGGCCCATTTCCTCTCTTCCTTGAAGCGTCGACGTTCGCTGTCTGCGAGGGAAGCGCGGGTTCGTAGGACATGGATTTCGCGGTCCAGTGCCGACATTGAGAAAGCTGGACCAATTTTGTCAGAGTTTGAGTCGACAGAGGTTATGTCGGAGAACAGGTGGGATGTCGTGGCCAGAGTACCCAAGTCAGTGACGTCCGTGATGTCTACGAGCGTTTCGACACTCCCTCCTTGGACGCTTGGGCGGAATTGAACAGTTTTCTCAGGCTTTCGTTCGTGTTTCGTCACTTTGGCCCTCTTGCGTCGTAAATCTGCGACCGGGGGTGGTTTGTCGAAGTATTGGGAAATAAAATCCGTAAAAAGGGCACCCAGAGCTACACCCAGGATAGTTGAAATGCACTTGACGCCGTCTGAGAAAAGGTTAAATTCAATGAAGAGTTTTGCTGTAATTGCGAAGGCGATGATGATACCAAAACCTGAGGTTTTGGAAGTTTTCGTAGCGTAGTGGAGTGCAACGCCTTGCCAAGCGCCAACAAGAATGAAATCCTTCACAAAAGGGCCATCGGTGCGGCTAAAGAAATCCAGAGCAATGCGCGCTCCAAGTCCGACGAGAAGAGCGGGGGCTGTCGCGATAGGCATCATAGTGATAGGTTGTTCATGAAAAAGAATATTCAACCGTACCCGTGGTTGCACAACAGGGCAATCATCATCGTGTTGAACAAGAGATCAACACGTGGCCGACGTTGTCGGTTCATTTTTGCTATGTCCGTACATACTTACTACTAAGTAATCCAAAACTTAGGCCCCTGCAGTCTTGAGGAGTGTCTGCGTCTCAGCTGGGAGACTCCCCACAAATTTCTGAATATCTTCCTTCAAAACATCCCCACACTCCACCGAGGGGAAATGTCCACCTTTTTCGTGTTCCTTCCAGAAGACTATGTTTTTTGCCACCGTTGCCTTTGCCCACCACACTGGAACATATCCGATGTCGTAAGGGAAGCAACTTGCCCCAAAGGCAACCTTTGCTGAGATGGCCTTGTCGAGAACCTGTGTGCGGAGGGCAGGGATGGCCTCTTTATATATCCTGGCATGCCATGAACTTTCCGAGAGAAGATAAAATATTGTCCAAGTGACGACCTTCTCCTTGTCCCATACATACCCGGGCTCGGTGAGAACTTCGAGCTTCTCTCGAATCCAAGCCAGCATCCCAAGGGGCGAATCCAGAAGCCCGTATGATATGGTTTGGGGTTTCGTTCCTTGAATCCTTGAATAACCTGATTCTTCTTTAGTCCACCACAGCATTCTTCCCAGCCTCTTTTTCTCATCAGGTGTGAACCAGCGAAGGACAAGCCATAGGAGGGTGAGGGGATTTTTGAAAGGAGATGGGGGAAGGCTCAAGATCATGTTAAGATGGATTGCAAGGCAAGACTCCGGGTAAGCCAGCGCCAAAGCGCGTGAAACCATAGATCCCCAGTCTCCTCCTTGTGCGATATACTGCTTGTAGCCAAGCTTCTGCATGAGTTGGTGGTATACTGAGGCTATTTGCGGGACGCCGAACCCTGGAGCCTAATTTCCTGAAATCAGAAAGTAGCTGCCTTTATTACTTACCAATAACTGACCTTCGGAGATGATGAAAACACAAAACCCGGAAGGGTGGGGGCGACAATATGGAAGGCCTGCTGGGTTGGGTCTTCAGGAGCCGTCAAACTGAGCAGACTTTCGACCTTTGCAACCTCTTGTAAACTCTCTCCGTTATCCATGATTAAAATTTGTTCATACCTCGGTAAAATTTCCTGGCCATCCATGAGAAAAAAGCAGAGGTATCGCACCTGGTCTTTTGCTCCTATGGTGGACGAAGTGGAGGTTGATGACTTCGTCACCCTCCGCAATGGCCATGGTGAACATCTGGTAGGTGGAATTCAGCTTGGCTTCCACCTTTCTCCAGTCGAACTCAGCCTTCCAGTAATCTACCAGTTCGCCGATAGTAACACTGGGGACACCGTCCGCCCACTCTTTGCCTTGTGGGTGTTTTACATCGGGTATGATGCGGGCGTCTTGAACGCGCTTCGTGATCCATTCAAGGGTTTCTGAGCTGACCTCGATCTTGAAAGGCTGTGGTTGATTTTCTTCTGCCATGGGGCTGCTTCTGTGTATCCTTACGTGGCGGCCACAACGCGCACTGGTTTAAATAAGTCACAATTATTACCTTTACCTCATGGGAATTTTTCTCATGGCCGGGGGGGAGTAGTGCGATGCAATCTCTTCACCACAACCGCACACCGCAGCAAACCGATTGTCGCATGCATAGCCGGCAGCTTTATCAGGGCAGTAAGATAACGCAGATGAACAAGCTTGCTTCGTTTGACTTTTCCAAAAGCAGCAGACCTTGGTTTTGTGTTCACTGTTCAAGTTGTTGTAGCACTCCTTCAGATAGCTAACCTCTATCTCATGATCCTTCAAGTTCCTCAAATTCCACGAAGATCATAAAACTGCGTCTGCTCGTTCTTAACCTTCCTGTTGGCCCAACATCAGGCATGATGTAAATCTCTTGCATGCACTTACTGGACGATCCATATGCATTGAAAGCCTCTGAACTGACTGTGATGTCGATGTAGCCCGCATTTGAGGATTGCGTTTGCTTGGAGCCCAACAAGATAAGTATATCAAGCCTTTGAAGTCCATAGCTAATTTAATGCGACTTGGGGCAAGAAAAAAGGATGGGGACCAAAAAATAATATACACTGGGATAAAAAGTTTCAAATGTCCGTATCAACATAGTTTGCCATTGGATCCTCTGTCATACGTCGGGACATCCGGTATGCCTCTGAAACAAAATATCAGTGATGTCAGCTAGGGAGAGCAGAGGAGGCCCATACCGAGTTCTTCCTCAGTGACTTCATGACTTCCGCTTTCAAGGACATTCCTCTGCTTCTTGCTTGATCTATCATCTTCCTCCTTTCCGCCCCTGGCTTTCCGCTTCCTTTCATCAAGCACTGCCTGTGCTAATCGATTCCGGTCAAGCTTCACATCGCCCTCGCCTATTCTCTTCTTAGAATAGTTCTGTTCAACCTTTTCTAGGACCTTTTCTGGTGTTTCCTCCGTTTCATCCTTCTTGGATTCTGCTACTGTGGACGAGGAAGCAAGCAGCTGTTGGGCACTTGATGCCTGAGCAGCTTCAATTCCAGCTTCACCAGCACAATAGGAAAGATGGAGGGTGGAATGACAACAGGCATAACCCCAAGACCCTGTTGACGTATCGTACCAAGATCCCCACACAGCAGTGTGGTTATTCACGTAAACTAGAGAAAATAACGGTTAGGACTGGATGAAACGCAGTATTCATCATTCACCATCTTCGGGGTACTTTGACCGAGCCTTAGCCTTTTCGCGGCCTTTGATAACTTGACCCGTCCGTGAATATTCAACATAATTTTCTGTTTGCCCTTGACGCA
>Ga0307509_10005428_pt1 | contig 17748 bp, 14 predicted proteins | sample 10_EM_MG_FD_202245 | JGI IMG/M metagenome (GOLD analysis project Ga0307509, IMG submission 202245) | Populus trichocarpa ectomycorrhiza microbial communities from riparian zone in the Pacific Northwest, United States - 10_EM | ecosystem: Host-associated > Plants > Roots > Unclassified | place...
CTCGTGGGCCACTCGTCCGCCATCGAGCGGGCGCGGCAACGGGTGGCCGCATTGGCAGCCGTCGACGTCGACATCCTGATCAACGGGGAGACCGGCACGGGCAAGGAGGTCATCGCGCGGGCACTTCACGACTCCAGCGAACGTAAGGGGCACTTTGTCGCCATCAACTGCGGCGCCATCCCGGAGACTGTGTTCGACAGCGAGGTCTTCGGCCACGAAGCCGGCTCGTTCACGGGAGCCCACAAGCGTCGAATCGGAAAGTTCGAGCACGCGAACAACGGCACGCTGTTCCTGGACGAGATCGAGAACATGCCGCTGGCCATGCAGGTCAAGTTCCTTCGCGTTCTGCAAGAGAGAAAGCTCGAGCGTCTGGGCAGCAACGACATCGTACCGGTATCGTTTCGCGTCGTCGCAGCCACCAAGGAGTCGCTGCGCAAGTTGAGCGACGAGGGCAAGTTCCGCAGTGACCTCTACTACCGGCTCAATGTCGTCACGATCGACATGCCGGCGCTACGTGACCGCAGGGAGGATATCCCCGTGCTGTTGCAGCACTTCACAAGAATGGCCAGTGCGCGGTTCAATCGACCTCTACCGACATGGACCCCGGAGCAACTGCGAAGGTGGATGGAAGCCGACTGGCCTGGCAACGTGCGTGAACTGCGGAACTTTGCAGATCGGCTGGTGCTGGGCATCGGAGAAGACAACGTGAACGAAGCCGCCGCCATCGACGAGGCCGGCGCAGCCGCCAACGCCGCAAGTCTGCCGGCCCGGGTCAACGCGTTCGAGCGACAACTGATAGAGGACGCACTCAGACAGAACATGGGCATCGTGGCCAAGACGGCGGAGGCGCTGCACTTGCCGAAGAAGACGCTGTACGACAAGCTGCGCAAACACCGGATCGAACCTGCAAGGGAATAGCATCACCGCCCGATCGTGGGGGCAGCAGCATCGGCAGTTTCACGTCCTTCAGGCTGGTCGCCTGCCGAATCGGTTTCGTGGGTCAGCGTGTCGCCAGCACGGCGCTGCACTTCGGTCATCAGGTTGGCCGAGACGTTGCCGAACACGTTGTTGTAGTCGGTCGCATTCCGGGTCGGATAGTGCGGTGCCATCCAGGACTTCCAAACCTTCATCGCGGCGTCGTTTTCCCATTGCGGTTGGTCGGATCGGCAGCGGTCACTGAGTCGCCAAAGCCGACCGTCGGCACCCAGTTTGTTTGAGACATTCGACCTAGCCTAGCCATTCTGCAGTACCAGCCCTTGTGTCGTTTGCGGCAGCCGTTGGTGTTCGCGCACGTCTGTACCCGGTGAAACGCACCGCGACAGAACCGTCAGATCTACCTCTTGGCCTTCGACGGCATGTGCGCGCACGAAGCTATTCGCAGGCTTGCGCCATACCTTCGCCGCAAGCGTCCGGAGGCTGACCTCGCAATGAAGTATGTCGTCGAAGGACGCGTGGGGTGGCATCCAGGGCCGAACGGGATTCCCGCCGGAGTTGTGGCTGCTGCGAGAGCGGTATTGCCGCAAGCTGCAGCGTCTGAAGTAGCCCTTCGAACACCGAGATCACGAGCACTGAAAGACAACATGACATTTGCCACACGACATGGGACCCGCCCTCGCGCAGCTAACCGTGACCTGATCACCCAGCTGCAGCGGTTGCGCGAGCTGACGCGAAGCCCGGCACTGACGCGGGCGGCGGAGGACCACACCGAAGAACTGCCGGCACCGGCGACGCCTCAACCGGATCAACGCTCACTGTTCGATTCGCTCGCGATGGTCGAACGACAGACGTGGGCCAAGACGCTGCGCGGTGATTCCGGCGAGACGATGCAGGCTACGCTCAAGCGCGCCAGTGATCTCGGCGCATCGCGTCGAGTGGCCAAGGCACCTGACGTTTCTGCGTTTGCTGAATTGCGGCGCGATTTTCCCAACTTCGATCCGGTGACGTCGATCCTGGAACGGCGCGCATCGCTGTGCCGCCGCGCTCGCGACGAGCTCTATCGACTCCCACCGTTGTTGCTTTCGGGCCCTCCAGGAATCGGCAGATCCGCGTAGGCGAAATCGATGGCTGCACTTCTGGACGTACCAGCCTGTGAAGTGGATGCAGCAACTTTGACGGCCGGATTCAGCTTGTCAGGCCTGGACATCGGCTATTCGTCTGGCGGCCCCGGCTTGGTATGGGATGCGTCGCAATGCTCGTGCATGTCGCCACTCTTCTTTCTCGACGAACTAGACAAAGCGCCAAGGGACAATTCCTACCCAGCCCTCAATAGCCTGTACACACTGTTGGAACCACAAGCCGCGCGAGGTCGAGATGGCCCGGCTCATGATGAACAACGAAGTCAACCCGCACTGGGTTGAGTACGTGCTCAAGACAGGCATGACACCCAAGATGTTCGAGATGGGTGCCAGCATGAGGCACCGCGGCGGCGCCCGTCCCGATATGGAAGCGATCGAGCTGCGCGTGCGCAAGGCGTTGGAAGACGACGAATGATCGACGAACTGGCGATACGCCTGAAGGCGCGCCAGTTTATGGCCGGCCTGGACGTTTCAAACATCGACAAGGATTTGTCGGCCTATACGAAGAAGGTCAACGCCAAGGTCAGCACGGAAGAGATGTCAGATGGCGAGTCCGGATAGCCGTCCCTCAACTTGTCGCTGCCACGTTTCGCGAACTCCGCAAGGTATGGGCGTCTAAAGATGGCGAGCCCTATGTGGAAGCCCTTGAATACGCAGAGATCAACTGACGGTCCCTCGGTGCCTGGCGGCCCGTTAACGAATCGGTGCCGTTGTGCGACGGGCGCACGCGCCAGTTCGTGCTGGTCTTGCTGCAAGGACTCACGGAGTCGATCGCGCACTCACGCACGCGAACACGATTCAAGTGTTCCCCAGACTGTTCCCCAGCACCGTTGAAAGAAAAACGGGCTACAGAGAAAACCTCTGTAACCCGTTGATTTTATTGGCGGAGTGGACGTCCGTACTCCGCCAATGTCAGGCCAGGTCAAGCCGCGACACGTCGCGGCCCCCTACGAGGGAAAATGGCCTATCAAGGGTCACTTGACCGAGCCTGTCGCAACCTGACTCTTCCCGATCAAAGGGGGGTAAACTGGGGGGTAGAAAACTGCGGCGGAACGCCCCTCCCCCATGCGTACAACGAAGAAACTTCGAGCGCCGGAGATCGTCCGGCTGACCCACCCCGGCTACTACTCGGACGGCGGCAATTTGTTCCTGCAAGTGACCGGCACCGGCGCAAAGAGCTGGCTCTTTCGCTATCAGCTCGCGGGCAAGAAACGCGAGATGGGCCTTGGCCCGTTCACCCTGGTTTCGCTGGCCGATGCGAGGGCACGGGCTCTGGAGTGTCACCTGCAACTTCTGTCCGGTGACGATCCAATCGAAGTGCGCAAGTCGCTGATCGGTGAGCGCCGCGCCGTGCTTGCCAAGGCGGTGACGTTCAGGCACTGCGCCGAACGCTGCATCGAAGACAAGCGCCCTGAATGGAAGAACGCCAAGCATGCAGCGCAGTGGGGCAGCACGCTGGAAGCCTATGCCTATCCCCACATCGGCAAACTCGACGTGCGCGTGATTGACACAGGCCTTGTGCGCAAATGCCTCGATCCGATCTGGACGACAAAGACCGAAACGGCCTCGCGCCTGCGGCAGCGCATTGAGACCGTCCTTGATTGGGCGAAGGTGCATGGATACCGCGCGGGCGACAACCCGGCTGCATGGCGCGGTCACTTGCAAGCGGTGATGCCTGCGCCACAGAAGATCACCAAGGTCGAGAACCTTGCCGCCCTGCCCTACACGCGTATGCACCAATTCATGATCGACCTGCGCAAGCGGCCCGGCATGGCCGCGATGGCGCTTGAATTCACGATCAGGACGGCCTGCCGTACCGGCGAGGCGACTGGTGCGACCTGGCCGGAATTTGATCTGAAGGCTGGGCTCTGGACCATCCCTGCGGAGCGCATGAAAGCCGGTGTCGAACACACTGTGCCGCTCGATGCGGCGACCCTCAAAGTGCTCGAACGCGCAAAGCCCGCCTCCGGTGGCAAGGGCTGGGTGTTCCCCGGCGCGCGCGAGGGCCGTCCTCTCAGCAACATGGCGATGCTGCAGCTGGTGCGCGGCATGGGCGCGAAGGATGCGGCAGGCGAGGCTGTCACGGTTCACGGCTTTCGGTCGACGTTTCGGCAATGGGCTGCGGAATGCTCAGCGCATCCACGGGAAGTGGCCGAACATGCGCTGGCGCACCGCCTACCGGACAAGGTCGAAGCAGCCTATCAGCGCGGCACGATGCTTGAGAAGCGTCGGGCACTCATGGCGGACTGGGGACAGTTCATAGACAGTCAGATGCGGCCCTCAATCTAATCTCAAATGCTTTCGGAGGGCACTGTTCGCCTTCGTTGCGGAGATTGCGGGACCAACCGCGAGGAATGCCCGAGGAAGCCCGAGCGGCCTTCCCAGTATTGTTGATTCATCCGTGTATGTGAAGGATGAACTATGGATAGCGACCCGAATGCCACGCGCCGCGCGCAGCATGAGGAACGCGTGGAGGCTCTGGAAAAGTTGCGCCGGGATCAGCGCGACTCCCGAGATCGGGACTTAGCTTCCTCGCGTCGATACGTTGACGAGCAATTCCGCCGGTTGGATTCCGCCTCGCTTGGCCGTCCGCCGCTCGACGACGACGCCATCATGCGCCGAGCGCTAGCGTACGTCGATCGAGGCGTTCCGCTAACAGATGAGGAAATGGATCGCTTAGCCGTCGCGATAGTGGAACATCACAACGACTGGAATGAAGCTCTCCTGGACTTGCACTTCCAGGACAAGCATCTGGGGGGTGCGTCACTCTCGGAGGACAGGAACCAGTCATTGGGCAATGAGTCTGTTGCACCCGAACTTTCCTCTGAAATGAGCGATAAAAGACACCAGGGACGAGAACGCTAGTCGGCAGCTGCCGATCAATAGCGACAATCGTGAGACTTTCGTGTCTACGGGGCGCATGGGCCACTACCAGGCGCTCTTCACCTGTTGTGGCACTAGGTCGTAGCCGAAAGTGCACGCAGCAAGCTGGCGGGTCGTCTGATATTCGTCTCCATTGCGCGTATAGCGCCCCCGCTCCGAAAGCAGGTGAAGATTCTTTCGGGCGCGCGAACCGATGACATATAGCAGCTTCATTGCGCCGTCCTGTCCGTTCGGATCGGAAAAGTTTGGAAGCATGCCCTCAAGCAATGCGTAGGCGATCACAGCATCGAATTCAGCGCCCTTGATCCCGTGAATCGTTGAGACAACGATGCCGGTGCGGGGCTGGAACACCTTCTTGAAGGTCACAATGCTGTCGATGAAGGCGACGCCATCTGCGAGCAAGCGATCAATCCTCACTTGAGAACTTGCAAAGAATGCGTCGTGGTGTTCGGCAAGTACCGCGTGCACGTGGAAATCCACACCGAGCCGCGCGAACAGAGCATCGAAAAAGGCACGCAAGTACGCTAGCCCTTCCGTCTCGGCAAGTACTATCGAATTGCACTCGCGGAGCAGCAATTTGCGCGTAACCTCGGACACATCGATGCCATCGGCTTCCATGTCCCGGAGAATATCGCCAGCCCACCTCAGCCTGCGTACATACATCCCTGGCGACGCTTCCGTCAGCGCAATCTTTGCAACCTTGTACCAAAAGTTATCGATGTCGCGGGCAAACGGGACCATGCCCGGTCCGTCGAAGTTGTACTCCGGCATTTCAGCAACCAAGCGGCGCGTCATGCTAGCAAGATGCACCCACTGCGGGGCCAGCACACAAACTTCGTGCGGCGCGATCCCCTTGATCTCGATGTTGTACCGAATGAGTCTCGCCAGTTCGACTTCCAAGCCGTCTCGATCAATCGTGTCATCGAAGGAAATTAAGCTCGGAAACGCCTTCTCTTTTGAGGCCGCCTCAATGGGGGTGTCATGCAGGTTGTAGTTTCCGAAGTACGCAATGATCCGCTCGGAAGAGCGATAGTTCTTGGATAGCTCGTACTGCTTGATTGCGATGCCTGCCATGGATTGAAAATCCGCGAACTTGATCGCATAGCCGCCAAGTGACTGAAAGATGGCTTGGTTTGGGTCACCAACGACGAACGCTTTCGTTGTCCCTTCTCCAGCCTTCAGGATGGAAGCAATGATCGAGTACTGGATGCGCTTCGTGTCCTGGTACTCATCGACAAGAACAAAAGAGAAGAGACGGGACAGGATCACGGAGATTTCTGGATGACTTTTGATCAGCTCATACGCGCGGTACAAGATGAGCTCAAAGTCGATCTGGCGGGTCTCTCGAAGGACATTGAAGTAAGCCTCCAGAATCTCATGCAGACTATCGTGCAACCAAGCCTTGTTGGACGATAGGGCGTAGCCGCTTTCGTCGAAGTAGAACTCGCAATCCCAGAGCGTCACCTTGGGCTTCGTGTACGGCTTGCACAATGACTCCAAGAGCTTCTCGCGCTCATGCGTATCGATCACACGAAAGCCATGCTTTAGATCGTCGTGATAGATGCCGTACGGCTTCAAAATCCACTCAAGGCAAAACGAATGGATCGTACCAATCCAAAGGCGGGTCGTATCTACGCCCAGGTCTTCAATCCGCTCATGAATTTCATCGGCAGCGCGGTGGGTGTAAGTGATCGCGACAACGAACTGCTTGCTCGATTCGAGCTTTGACAGTTCGAGCGCGGTCTTGTACGTGAGAACACGAGTCTTTCCGCTGCCGGGGCATGCAATCAAGAAGACGCTTTCAGGTTCGGCGATCGCCGCCTCCTGCTCCGGGTTCAACTCGCCTTTGGGCCAAGTGAACACGGTCAGAAGCAATCAAGAATTGCGTTGATGCGATCGGCGGTGAACGCAGTGAGCATCTCGGTGCGAATATCCGAAAACTCCAAGTCCCCTGCCGCAAAGGCTTGTAGCTTGACACGGAAAGCATTGATCGTCTCGGGCGGAACGAGCCCGCTCTCCGCGATGTGATGAAGGCGGTAGTTCAAGACATTGAACCAAACCTCCTTTGCGACGACGGGATGTGCAAAGGAAACGGCATCGACGATGTATTTCGGTATGACGGTCTGGTGATCAATCATCTGTCCAAGCAAGATCGCGAACCACCCTTTCCCCTGGTTCTCCGCCATCGTCAAGACGCGCCGCCCATAGCGCGCCACATCAGCCGACTCGAGGTCCGCCTTTGCTTTAACGATAGTGGCCGGGTCTTTATAGACGTCGCCAAGCGCGCTGATCACCTTGTCGCCATTCCCAGCGGTGACGAAGTCAACCTCAAAGGTGTTTGGCGCAAGGAACGTGGCGATCCACGGGTTGCCCTTGGCGAAGGTGTCGAGGGCCGCCTTTCTGGCGATGCCTGCATCCTCTGAGCCTTGACATTTGGCCTTGTAAAGGCGGACCGCGTCAGTGTCGCCAGCGGCTGGCGCGGTATCAATGATCGATTTATCTAAGTCCGTAACGATGCTGCACCTTTTGCGGACGCGTTCGTCATGAAAGAGGATCGCGACGTTCTGAAAGCCGGTGCTTCGAATATTGATCAAGCTGATGCCAAGCTCATCGAGGCTCACCCCCAGCACCTTCTTGATCAGAATGGGAATCAAGATTTCTTCGGCGTCACCTTCCACCAGGATGACACTCTTAGCGAAGAGCAGGTTGCTGCGGACCGCGTCAAGGTAGCGCTGAATATTGCCGACCTCAGTCGCCGACAATCCCGACGCTGGCTGGTAGGCATCGCACTGGCCCTCAGACCGCCCAAGGATGTTCATGTTCCGCACGTTGCTCACTTCAGAGATGTGCGTGGAGTGCGTCGAATAGATGATCTGGGTGTTGTCGTACTTCAGCTTGTCGAAGAGCGTCTTCTGGATGTGCGTGTGAATGTGAGCTTCCGGCTCCTCGATGAGCAAAAAGTTGGCGAACGACGACTTCGCTTTCTGATACTTGAACTCCAAGAGCTTCAGCGTCAGGAAGATCAAATTCGCGCCACCAAGACTCAGCTCATGAATCGGGCCCTCGTATGGCTCGCCCGACTCGCCGACGAACAGCTTGAGAGATTGGAACAATTTGTCCGCATCATCTGGCAGATCGGATTTGATGGACAGCGAGGATGGTGAGTACGCCTCACCCGCTGCGTCTTTAATGGTTCCCCGAATGTCCGTCCTAACGGTTTGCACGTCGGGGAGCTTCTCTATCGAGTCATTCAGCGCCTTCACCTGAGCCGTGATGGGCTTGAACAATATTGGGTCGATGTTGCCGCTCTTGCTCTTCAGCAAGGTCAACAGCGGATTGGTTCTGTTGTTGTGAAACTCGGCCACCACGTCACGCAAGGCTTGCACAAAGGTGAAGGAGATCTCCTTTGAGACGGACAAGACACCTGGAATCTTTGTGCCTATGGAGGGGAACTCAGTCTCCGAAGTGAACTTGGCCGCGTCAAAGTCCCCGACAATGTTCTTGTAGACACTCTCGTCGTTGAAGTCGGCCTCGCTTCGGCCCGTGAAAATCGACTCGTAGTCGTCAATGGTGATCGGCGCCAGGATTTCGGCGAGCCCAGCGTGATTGCCAGTGGCGAGCTGCGACAAACGCAACCTGATCTCCTTCTTTGGTCGGAAGATGAGGTTGTAGGTCGCTTTGCCGATCGGCGCATCGCCGATGATTCCCGTGCCGTGGATGAACAACGCCTGGATCGCCTCGTCTGAAGAGATTTCTTCGAACTCAAGGCTGACGATGATCCAGTGCCCCTGCCACCGTCCAAGCCCTCGATGAAAATCCGTCTGCTCAAGCCGATAGGCCGAACGAAGCATGTTGTCATCCAGAAGCAGTCTGATCGCCCTGAATAAGTTGGTTTTTCCGGAACCGTTCTCACCAATGATGGTGTTGGTCCCCTTGTTGAATAGAAGCTTCGTGTTGGCGAAATTTCTGTAATTGACCAGACTGAGTTTCGATAGGTGCATGGCTACTCTTCTTGTGTTTGGCGCGGCATGCACGACGCATGGCCACCCTTGTCCCCGGGCGAGCCTACTACAGCGAAATCCTTGGCGAAAGAATATCTTCAGGACTAATGAACGGGCGGCGCTGAAGCAAACGCACGAGGATGCCAACCCTACACGGGGTGAAAGGGAAGAGTCGCGAGCACCTTTGGCAATCGCTTCTCAACGCGGGCTCGCAAATCACCGTCGCTCTTGCAGCAGTCGAGAAACGAACTCACGGCCTGAACGACATCGTTCAGGAATGACGCGGTACCGATGATTACGAGGCGCTCATCAACCTTCGGGTCATAGCCGTGCTTGCCACCATCGTGGTATCCAAACTTCTTCGCATCCTTGTTCTTCTCGTGGAAGTCTGATTCAGACCCGAAGGCGTGCAGCACGGCGCACCGCGCGCCATAGACATCCAAGCCCCTGTACTGATACCGCTGGTCTGCATGACCCTTCAGGTGCTTGTCCACCCAAGCGATGAAGTCCGCCTTTCCCTGCGTTTCTCGATCAGCCGGAAGCGACAGGAAAGTCATCGTGTCCATGCACACGAAGGCCATGGCAACCGCCGACGTTGTCGCGCCAGCCTCCTCGCACGTTTTGATCTCGGTCACCAGGCCCTTGATCGCATCCCACATATTTGTCCCCTAAGCTAGTCTGATGCCCTTGCTCACGAGGTAGGGAAAGAGACTCTTCAACAACCCCAGACCTACTAGAAGACTTAGGCCAACCCAGAGGGCCTGGCCGGGCAGCCAATCCTGCCCGAAGCGATCTGAAATGATGCCCCGAATGATCGCTTCGATTGCGGTCCAAACGAGCACGACCAGCAAAGATGGAATCAGAGTATTTGCGACAAGATGCGCGCCGCACGATGGGCAAGGAAACTTCGATCGTAGTCCCCCAGAGGGAATGCGTTCCCCACAGTTTGGACAGCAGACGGGCATCAAAAAAATAGTCCTCATTCGCTCCAACGTATCAGCTCCAACTATTCCGCGATCTTTTCAGCCTTAAGGCTTCGTCGACGAGTCCACGTGCTCGATCGGGTTCCAATGATCTTCTCTAATTTTCATGGTCTCGGCTACACCACCAGTTAATCCTATAATGCCGGTGTTAAGACCCAACACTTGGCCTGCGGCTAAGCTTTCACCACAGGAGTCCTTTTCAGTTGGCCAAATGATTGAAGGAGAAAGTTGTGCTTTCCCACACCTCTTTTGGGAATTCGCCACTCTCAACTCGCCGACGTAGGATTTCGTCCTTCCTAAAGTCCAATGTCGCGCTATACGAACCGGCGGCATCACCCCCTCGAATAGATAAACGAAATCCACTCATAGGAAGTTTTTGCAAGGAAATCCTAGTCGGATCGCCGAGATCAACAAAAGCGGAGAGCGGAACATAGATAATATGGCCGTCCTTCAGTATTGTGATCGCACTGATCATACGTTTTGGCGGAGAAGTCTCGTCACCACCCCATGTATAAGCATTGCGATAGGCATAGTTGGATGGCAACGCAATTGTATTGACTGAGACATCTACCAATTCTGAATTCAGCGTAAGGTGTGCTTTGGCGATGCCCTCTACGAACGTCGCATCCAGAGACGAAGCTGGTGTGGCAAAGGCAAGAAAAAACAAAGACAGGGCACACAGAAGAAAGTGGTTCATCGCGTCAGGTTCCTTCATTTCGGTGCCGCGACTCCTGCCGCCGCAATTCCCAAATCGCAGCCTTGCGCATACAGAAGCCTGCTGCGCCGAAAGCAAAGATGCAGATACCTGACCACCACGGAAAATTACCTAGGCCGGGAACATAATAACTTGCCACATAGCTCAAGAGTCCTATTGCGGCAAATACCATGACTATGGCACCAAGGTACTTTGCGCCGTACATCATCGCCAAGTGATATAGCCGATACAGGTTCCCGAGTGAAATTCTCTTCATCTGCTCATTGCCCCCTACCAGTTTGTGTCGGAAATAAAGAATTCTCGATCTGGCTCCAGCTTGGAACAACCAGCGAGAAATTGGGAGCGTAGCCAGCGCCAACCCATACTCCGAAGCCTTCGGATGGTTTTCCTACGGGCGAACCTACTGAAGTGATCCAATCACCGCCGACGACGCATTGATCGGGGTTCCTCTGTCCCTGTACGCTTGCACCTATACCAGGCCCAAATCCAATGTCAAATTCGCCATAGTGGTCCACTTTGCCGGTGAATCCACTAGGAAGAATTCCATTCGACGTAGTTTTGCTGACTGAGTACCCGTACCCCGCATAAACTCCCAATCCAAGCATGCCGTTCGCTTGGCCACCGATCAGCAGTTGATAGTCGGAGAGATGTAGTCGGTTATCGGGCACCGAGACGCCAACCGACACGCTTGCGCCGGTGCCTACGAGTAATGCGCCTATAGTTCCGCCGAAGCTAACGCCGTACTGAGTATTTAATCCAAATGGATCGATATACATAAATGGGTTGTTGTCCGCATAGGCATAAGTGTTCAGCCCACCCGCCAGCCCAATCGGATCAACCTCAAAATACCTCCCGAAGTTCTGGTCGTTGTTCCTGAACCCGTTATGCATGAACCCGCTCGCATCCGCGTGCCAGCCTCTGAATCTCACGTTCTGCGTGATCGAAGACGTGGGTGTCCCCGCGCCGAACGGGTTCAGCGCGGAAGCGTTGTAGACAACAGTCTTGGCGGCGTTCGTCGCCTTCAGCGGCGTCCCCAGCCGATCCGTGTGGATGTACGAGATCGTCGCCGCACCCGGCTGGATCACCGCGAGCGGGAAGCCATCGAGGTAGGCGTAATCGGTCTCTACTCCGGTGTTCGTCTCGGTGAGCATTTCTCCAGAGACGCCGTAATTGGTGACGCGCAACGGCGTCGCCCCAACAGTGACCTTCAGTCTCTGTCCGAACGCGTCATAGCCATACGTGCTGGTCGTGCCAGAGACGACAGCCGTCCCCATCTGGTTGGCCTTGTTGTAGGTGAAGGTCGGGCTCGCGCCGATGGCGGTGATGTTTCCGGCGGAGTTGTAGCTGAGGCTGCTGGCACCAGAGGTTGCCATGCGGTTGCTGGCCGACGAATACGTGTAGGTCACGCCCGCATAGGTCAGCCGGTTGCCGGACGAGTCGTAGGTCAGGCTCGACGAGCCATACGCCCCGCTCGCGAATTTCAGCCAGTTGCTGGAGTCATAGGTCAGCGTCTGGTTGTTCGCGGCCGTCACGTTGTCGAGGATCGATGTGACGTTGTCGTTCGCGTTGTAGCTGGTGCTCGTGTACTGAATGTTCCCGGTGCCGACATCCTTGACGCTGGTCATCCGGTAGTCAAGATCGAAGGTCCGCGCATCGGTGACGCCGTTGCCCCAGGTCAGCGATTTGACCGGGCCGAACGGCATGTGCGTGATCGAGGTCGCGAGGTTGACGGCACTCACAGACGGTTGCTTTGCCGTCACCGTGCTGACCTGCCCGGCGTTGTCGCGTGCGTAAGCCACGATCCATCCGGCGCTCGCGTAGGTGATCGAACTCAGCCGTCCGGCACTCTCATAGGCGAAGGTGGTCGCATAGCTGCTCGGGCTGATCGTTCGTGAGCTGAAGGTCAGCAGGCCGCGCTCTTCATAGTTGCGCGACAGCGACCCCGACTGATCGGTGACGCCGGTCAGTCGGCCGATGCCCTTGCCGTGTCCGGCAGAGTCATAGAAGAAGGCAACGTTCAGCGTCGCGTCGGCCGGATAGGCCCGCGTCATGATCCGGTCGAGCGCGTCGTACGTCATGTTGGTGACATAGGCGTTCGCGTCGGTCATGCTGCTCACATAGCCATCGGAGCTGTAGTGCAGGACGGTCGTGCCGCGATCCGGGCTGGTTTCCTGGATGACTTCGCCGATGCCGTCGTAGACGTAAGACGTGACCTTGCCGCGCGGATCGGTGATGGCCAGCACACGGTCATGCGCGTCATAGCTCGCGCTTGAGAAATTGATGGCGGGGTTGGTGACGGTGGAGAGACGATCGAGCGCATCGAACGTCTGCGTGGTGATCTGGCTCAACGGATCGGTGATGGTCAGCACATTGCCGTTGTTGTCGTAGGTGAAGGCCGTCGACTGGCTCATGCCGCCGACATCGGTCAGCGTGCGGCCGAGCACGTCATAGGTCGCCGTGTGCTGGCGCTTGGTGACGGCGGAGGCGTCTTTCCAAAGTTGCTGTGTGACATTGCCAGCAGAGTCGTAGCTCAGGACCTGACTCTCGCTCAGGCGATTGGTGATGCTGGTGAGGCGGTGCGCATTGTCATAGCCATAGGACAGGTACGAGCTATCTGGCAGCGTGTATTTGGTGAGATTCCCGGCGCTGTCATAGGCGAGCGTCGTGGTCAGCGTGCCGCCGGACGAGAGCGTCAGAACGCTGGAGGTCAGCCAGTTGCGCGTGTTGTAGGCGAGCGTGGTCAGAACCGAGTTCGGGTCGGTGACGGTCAGCGGCAGACCGCCCGACTTGTAGGTCAGAACCGTCGTGGCATGGCTCAGCGCATCGGTGATGCTGGTCAGCGTGCCGCCGGTGTAGCCGAAGGTGGTTTTCGCCGTGACATCGGTACGCGGCAGCCGGGCTGTCAGCAATTGCCCGGTCGTGTTCCACGTATAGGTCCAGGTGCGCGTCTGGCCGCTGGTGAAGTACGGAACCGATTGCGTGTTGTTGTCGGTCAGGACTTTGGTCAGCAGCCTGCCCGCGCTGTCGTAGTTAAGCGTCGTGGTAACGCCGGGCTCGGTGATCGTGTACGGCAGATGCGGCAGGGATGAGCTGTAGGCAATCGTCGTCGTATGGGTGACGCCGGAGCCGGATGCAAAGACGATCGCGGTCGGATCGCCGGAAGCATTGTTCGTATAGGCCGTCTGATTGCCGTTCCAGTCGGTGGAACTGGCGAGATAGCCATTCGCGTCGTACGTGAAGAGACGCGTCGCGCTCGCGACCGGGCTGCTCGCGGCACGGTCGATCTCGGTGACCTTCGGGACACCTTGCAGGTAGGTGAAGATGTAGGTCTCTTGCGCGCCAAGCGGGCCGGTGACGGTGCGGTTGCCGGTCGAATCGTCGTAAGAGACTTCCGTGTGATCGGCACCGAGCGCGTGTTCGCTCAAGGTCGCGCGGCCAGCGCTCTCATAAGCCCATGTCGCGAAGCGATTGCCGTTTTCATCGGTGATGCCGGTCAGGGCATACGGATAGCTTGCGTTCTCATAGAGATATGTCTGGCTGGTGACCGGGCTGGTGTTGTACGAGACGGAAGTCAGCGTGTTCGCGCTGCTGTACATCGTGTAGCCATAGGTCAGGGCCAGCGTGTCCGGCGTGGTGACGCCGGACAGCAAGCCTGTAGAGGAGGAATAGCTGAGGGCTAAGGTTCGGCCATAGGAATCTGTAACCGTGCTCAGATTGCCGCTGGAATAACTGAGCGTCTGGGTATACCCGTTGCGCAGCCTGATGCTGCTGAGCAATCCTCTGCCTCCGGATGAGGAATATGTTTCGACTGTATCGTCGGGATCGGTGAGCAGCCAGTTGCTGCCGGAACTTGAAAGTTGCAAACGAATGTCGGTATCGGTACTCCACGTTCCGGAGCCGGAACTGAAACCAACCACCTGTCCATCCGCGCGCTCCACATTGATATAGTCAGCAGAAATAAAATGCAGATAGCGATCATAGTTCGATCGCCAATTAGGTCCAAGCGCGGCGGCATAGGTTTCTGGGATTGAAAAACTATTGTAATAGCGGATAAACGCCAGCTTGTTCTGTCCAGCCGTTTCATAGTCCGTGTACTGATCATACATATTCCCCGTACCGAGACTGATGGGAGAACCGCAACCAACGCCACCAGGTTTTGCAGTAGGACTATCGCAAGCGCCAAGGGAAGCTGCATTCGACCAGCTTCCGGATGCGTATGTACTGCCGTACAGAACATTGGCTCCGGTTCCGTCTGTTGTTTCGGCATAGTCAACTCCAGATGCGGGACTTCCTAAGCCGGTGGAATGAATATCGGTCCACGGAGGCATTGCAGTATCCGCTACGTTTAGTACATCCGTGTCCCAGTTATAGAGATGGCCATTGCTGAAATAATATACATTGTGTTCATTGGGATTGAAAAACCCATTGGCCACACCTCCTACGCCACTCGCTACAAAGCTATACGATATTATGTCCCCTTCGCCAACACCACCTGAGTATCCTGTAGGCATCGAGAATGTTACCGATCCGGTAATAGAACCAGCAGCACAAGTAGGAGGGGGTGATGGATATGACGCTTGGCAGAGCGCGACATCGAAAGCAGAACCAGCGTATGTATATGTCTGTATCTGCGCCGAGGCGGGATCGGAGGTCAGCGTGGAAATCAACAAAAATAGGCAAAGCGCAAACAATCGAGATGCGCGCAACGTATTCATATCCACGATATTTCCTTCGCCTTCTTGTTGTCTAACTGCCGATCTTCTTAGCTGACGTGCCAGCGCAACTACTCTTATGTAGCGACATATCGAACGCAACCCCGAAAAGTAAATCTCCCCCAGAAAACGCGTGGCAGCGCTTCAGGGTGATCTACAGAGATTGAGTAAAGGGCGGATTTCCGCCGACCCGAGGTCAGGCACTGCCAGATATGGAAAGCGCGGCAGCCACCAACCGGGACACCCGAGAGCCGCGCCGCCGCCGCTCTCCGCCCATGGCATCCATGAGCGCGCGCAACCCGCCGCTGCTATCTGCGTCCTCTGTCCGGGCCTTCGGGCTTGTGAACGTCCGGTGGACGCGCGTTCTCCAGGCCGTTGCCTGACGCATCCCCCTGGTCTCCTTCGCCGCGCGCCTGCGCGGCCCGCTCGAACGCTTCCAGAAGATCGGGCGCTTTGTTGCCGGTGAAGTCCCTCGCCTTCGCAAAGGCCGAAAGCAAGTCCGGTTCGTCCACGCGCTCCCGCGCGACGGGCTCGAGTCCGGCGATCTCGACCAGTGAAGGCATCGCCTGAGGGTCGGGCCTGCCCCGAACCCGCGCGTCCCGTTTCTGATCGCGCGTCAACGCCGCCAGCTCGCGGGCATCCACTTTCTCAAGCGCCCGCGCCTTCCGGTCGATCTCCCGCGCCTGAACCTTGAGGCGCAGCTCCTGGACTTTCTGCTCCTCAGCCTGCCGCGTCTTCAACGCCGCGCGCTGCTCAAGATGCGCTGCCGTCTTCCGGGCATCCTGACGCCGGTGAAGCGTCCGCTGGATCAGCGACACGCCGGTGATCCGTCCGAGAAACGCGGCAAGACCGGTCGGCCGATTGGCTTGCCGCTCGTGCTTGATCTCCCGCATGCGGACCACGTGATCGGTGCGAAGCTGTGTTCGCTCCTCGCGATGCTTTGCCTGCATCGCGGTGCGCAAGGCGTGGTGCTTGTATTTCAGGGCCTCGCGCTCGTCCTCGACGGATTTGCGCCGGTCGCGCTGCGCATGCTTGAGCGCTGCGAGCTTTGCGGATCGCTGATCGGCATCCGCGGATTTCTCGATCAGCTTCCGGTGCGCGGCAACAAGCGCCTGCGCCTCCTCCACCGAGGGAAGCGAGTCCTCGGGAAAATCCTTCCCAAGAAACGCGCGGACATCCCTGATGCGAACCGCCCTGTCGTCGATCAGCTTCGACAGGGCATTCGTGCCGCCATACAGATCGACCAGAACGTACGGGCGTTTGCTGCCACTCGCCAGGATGTAGCCCCGCTCGGCCAAGGCTTGAGCGAAGGCGCGCGGATCGTCGCTCTGCTGCCAGGCCTCGGTGATCTGCTGCTTGTGTTCGTCCTTGGAGAGGCCGCCCTGCCGCCACTGCGCCTGTTCATACTGCGAGACCTGCCCGACCTTCCTCGACTTGTCATACCCGGCAGGAAGCTTAAGGTCGTGGTCCTGCGCGAAGGCGCGCGTCACGCGCATCAGCTTGTCCTTGTCAAAGGCGATGTGGACGGCTTTCTGCTTGTCGGCGTCGATGCGCGACCAGATGACATGGCAGTGCTCGCGGCCTTCCTTGACGTGGAAGACAACCGCACGCGGCTGGTCGCGCAGGCCCAGAGCCTCTTCGGTACGACCGATGTAGTCGAGATACTGGTCGCGGGTGAGTGGACCCTGTTCCGGGTCCGGATTGATCGAGAGGCTGTAGAGGTATTTCTCGCAGCGCGTCAATGTCTCGGCCTGCACCTGCCATTCCTTGAACGCGCCGTGCAGATCACTGGCAACCGCTCCGCGCAGATTGGCGATCTCAACGTTTTCGTTGTCATGCGCATTTTGCAAATGCGTCGCCAGATCCTGCCCGCCTGCCCGTTGCGACGCCTTGGGAATCATGGCTCCCTCCCCAGCGCCAGCATCAGGCAGGTCCTGATCTCAGTGAGTTCGCCGCGGCAGTCTTCAAAAACGGCGACAAGCTCGGGGGAGGCGTCAGGCGGCAGGGCCTGCTTCAGACGGTCCAGGATCTGCGCGGACCGGGCGACCAGCAGACCAGAGGTCTGTTGGTCCAGCGGTGCTGCCCGACGGGCCGGTGGCGCGGCTAGGCCGAATACAGCCTTCGTGATGAAGGCATTGGTGGGCAGGCCCGAGTCCGCGGCGCGGGCATGGAACTCCGCCCGCAACTTTTCAGGCGGGCGATACGAAACGGGGGCTTCGCGTTTGTGACGGTCTTTCCGGTCCATGCTCCTCACACGGTAGGTGTTCAGCGCACCTGGTTTCCACTGCGTTTCCTCGCGTCACCGGCGCGCATGCCGGTCGATGGGTTGCCAAAGGGAGAGCTGACATCTCCCGTTTGGTCGAAGCCGGTGTCGAACAC
>Ga0307509_10005429_pt1 | contig 17747 bp, 16 predicted proteins | sample 10_EM_MG_FD_202245 | JGI IMG/M metagenome (GOLD analysis project Ga0307509, IMG submission 202245) | Populus trichocarpa ectomycorrhiza microbial communities from riparian zone in the Pacific Northwest, United States - 10_EM | ecosystem: Host-associated > Plants > Roots > Unclassified | place...
CAGCGCATTCGCCATGGCGGTCGCGCTGCGGAACCGATCGTCGGGCCGCTTCGCGAGCGCCTGTGCGATCACGGCGTCGAGGGCGGCGCCGACCTCCGGGCGCAGCACGCGCGCGCTCGGCGGGCTCGCGCGCAGATGGCCTTCCATCAGCTGGTAGTCGGTCGCGCCCGCGAACGGGCGCTTGCCGGTACACAGCTCGAACAGCATCACCCCCGCGGCATAGAGATCCGCGCGCGTGTCGACCGGCTCGCCGAGGATCTGCTCGGGCGCCATGTACTCGGGCGTGCCGAGCCGCGCGCCGGTGCGTGTCCGCGGTCCCTCGGCGACGAGCTTCGCGATCCCGAAGTCGAGCACCTTCGCGCGCCCCGAGCTCGCGAGCATCACGTTGTCGGGCTTGAGATCGCGATGGACGATGCCCGCGGCGTGGGCGGCGCCGAGCGCGAGCAAGACCTCGAGCATCGCGTGGACGACCCCGCCGAGCGGCGGCAGGCCCGCGTCGATCAGCTCGCGGAGCGACGCGCCGTCGATGTACTCCATCACGATGTACGGGCGGCCGTTCGCCATCCGGTCGAGATCGATCACCGCGATGATGTTCTCGTGATGGATGAGGTTGACCGTGCGCGCCTCGGCGAAGAACCGCTCGAGCAGGTCCGCGGAGTCGGCGAGCTCCTCGGACAGGACCTTGATCGCGACGCGGCTCCCGATCTCGGTGTGGATGCCGAGATAGACCCGGCCCATCCCACCGCGGCCGAGCAGGCGCTCGACGCGGTAGCGTCCGATCAACGCTCCCACGAGCGGGTCGCTCGACACCTCGTGGTTGTAACGCACCGGTCGCCACGTCGCAGCGAATCACGTTCGGTAACCGCGTCGTTCCGCACGCGGTATCGCGGCAGTTTCGTTGTACGATCCGTGCGTGCGAGCCGCCGGCCTCCTCCTGATCGTCGTCGGCTGCGGCTTCTCGCCGTCTGCTACCGGCGACGCGGCCAGCGGCGGCTCGAGCGACGCGCCGCCGGGCGACGATGGGGGCAGTGGGAGCGGCAGCGGTAGCGGGAGCAACGGGAGCAACGGCGAGATGGCGCGGCGCAAGCCGATCACGATCCACGCGGCCGCGGTGACCGGCACCCAGACCGACTTCCCGATCTGGATCGATCTGAACGATGCCGACATCGCGGCCCGCGCTCGCACCGACGGCACGGACATCCTCTTCACGAACGCGAACGGTGCGGCGCTCGACCACGAGATCCAGCGCTGGGATCCGGTCGCGCCGCGCCTCCAGGCGTGGGTCCGCGTGCCCTCGCTCGCCCACGCGGATCTGAAGATCTACGTCGAGTACGGCGACCTCGAGCGGGCGACCGCACCGAACCCCGCCGGCGTGTTTCGCGCGAGCTTCGCCGCGGTGTGGCACCTCGAGGACACGGTCGCGTCGAACACGATCGCCGACGCGACCGGCACGCACGCCGGCACACCCATGGACCTGCCGTCGAATGCGCAGGTCGGCGCGAAGCTCGGCGGCGGTCTCGCGTTCGACGGCGGCGACGGCCAGATCGCATTCGCGAACCCGCTGACCGGCAACACGGCGCACACGATCTCCGCGTGGGTCGAGCAGGAGCAGACCACCCACACGAGCTCGATCGTGTGTGTCGGGACCGGCAACACCGATCAGGCGCGGTTCCTCTACGGCCGCTACGGCACCGGCGCGACCGTCGGGGTCGGCCAGTACAACGACGACTGGCAAGCGAACAACGATATCGAGGGCGCCGGCTGGGTGCTCGTCCACTGGGTTCACGAGGGCAACAACAAGAAGGTCCACATCTTCCGGAACGGCGTCGAGATCGCGGGCAGCCCGCACATGTTCGGTAGTGCTCCGACTACCGCCGGCACGACCGGCCTGATCGGCAACGCGCCATCGCCGGGGTTCGGCAGCGCGAACGGGATGGCCGGCAAGCTCGACGAGGTCCGGATCGCGACGGTGACGCGCGACCCGTCGTGGATCGCGACCGAGTTCGCGAACCAGAGCTCGCCGGGCACGTTCTACGCCGTCGGTCCCGAGGAAGTCGCGCCGTGAAGTCCGACACCGAGCACGCAGCCGAGGTGCGTGCGGCGGCGACCGAATTCAGCGAGGTGATCCGGCGGCGCGATGTCAAAGCGGCGGAGCTCATCCTGGGCGCCGAGTACGCGCTGATGGCTCCGGGATCCGGAGAGACCTCGCGCGCCAAGTGGCTCGCGAGCCTGCCGGACTACGTCGTCCACTCGTACGAGTTCCTCGACGTGAACATCCATGTCTACGGCGAAGCGGCGATGATGCGGTCGCGCTACAAGCAATCCGCCACCGTCGCGGGCAAGGACCGGAGCGGCGAGTTGCTGGTCACCGACGTCTGGGTCAAGCGCGACCATCGCTGGCAGATCGTCGCGCGTCACACCTCGTTCCTCGGCTGAGCCATGGCGCGCCTCGTGATCTTCGCCGCGTTCGCCCTGGTCCCGGCGCTCGCCCGCGCCGACGAGCCGAGCGACCTGGGAGAGAGCGATCCGAGTGTCCATCCGCCGATCGAGAACCGGATCAACTTCAGGATAGGCCTGGCGTCGGCGGATCGCGACCTCAACGGCAAGGGCCACCCGACGATCTGTCTCGACGTGCTGATCGCATACCGATTCGGCGTCGAGTCGTGCGGCACCGGCGAGCAGCTCCTCCACGACGAGGCCGGGCAAGAGATCTCGCACTACCGGATCAACTACCGGCTCGCCGAGCGCTCGCTGTGGAAGGGCACCGCGCACGTGCGCACCGGCGTCGGCTTCGCCGAGATGCAGGTCGGCAAGGACAACCCCGGGTTCGTGTTCGGAAAGCCCGACGCGGATCGCGGCTCGGTGTCGGGGCCCGAGGCCGCGGTCTCGGCGCAGTGGCTGTTGCCGATGTACCGGGGCTTCGATTTCGTGGTGACCGCGACCGGCGGGCTCGCGTACTTCGCGCACGCGGACGAGCTGGCGACCACCAAGTCCGAGCTCCAGTCGTTCCTGTCCGTCGAAGCCGGCGTCGGCTGGTAGCGATCGTCAGCCCGCGGCGCGCTTCACGAGCTCTGCGATCCGTGCCTCGTCGACGGCCGTGAGCTTCGTCAGGGCGAACGCGGTCGGCCACATCGCGCCGTCGTCGAGGTTCGCCTTGTCGCTGAATCCGAGCGTCGCGTAGCGGGTGCCGAACTTCGCCCCGCTCTGGAAGAAGCACACGACCTTGTCGTTGCGCGCGTACGCCGGCATCCCGTACCAGGTCTTCGGCGTCAGCGCCGGCGCGCTCGCTTTGACGATCGCGTGGAGCCGCTCGGCCATCGCGCGATCGGGCTGGGCCATCGCCGCGATCTTCGCGAGCACGTCCGCCTCGCCATCGCCCTTGCCCTTCTTCAGCTCGCGGCTGCGCTCCTTCATCGCGGCGCGCTCGGCGGCGGTGAACGTCGACTTCGGCTTCTGCTTCGCGGGCATGCCGAGTAGTAGCCGGTTCATCGCGCCAAGTCGCGCGCGGATCGCGTCACCTGACACCGCCGTTGCGTTCAAGCGCACGGGTCGGGTGCTGCCTACGCTGCCGCCATGTCCAACAATCTCCACATCGCGTCGGTGGTCGAGACGTTCGCGACCCCGCCCCTCCAGATGCTCGTCATCCAGACCGCGTGGGCCAACCGGCAACTGTTCGCCGCGCTGCACGCGGTCGAGGACTTCGAGGCGCAGAAGGGCGCGGATCTGATCGCGCGGGCCCTCGACCACATCCACGTGGTCCGGAGCATCTTCCGAGCGCATCTCCAAGGGACGTCACACGGTTACGACGCTCCGCTCCGCAAGGTGGTCCCTTCGCTCGACGAGCTCGATCGCGAGTCCGAGGTGATCGACCACTGGTATATTCCCTGCGACGGCATCATCCCGAACTGCGCCCGGAACACGCGGCTCAGGTGCGCGCTATCCGCGAATCCGGCGGCGACCGCCGCGGCGCTCAGGCTCGCGCCGGCTTCCACCGCGACGATCGCGCGGCGCACGCGCTTCCACCGCAGGTAGGCGCGCATCGACAGGCCGACGTCGCGTGCGAACACGTGCCGCATCTGCCGGGGCGAGAGTCCAGCGTCGCGCGCCAGGCTCGCGAGGTCGACGTGATCCGAACCGTCGAGGTACGCGCACATCCGGCGCACCGCGGGATGGCGCGGGTTCGGCGTTCGGCCCGGATCGACCGCGGAGAGGATCGACGCGAGCAGGGCGCGGGCCTGTGCGGGCGTCGGATCGCGCGGGACGATGATGTCGCCGAGGTCGCGCGCCCACGACTCGCAGCGAGGCTCGGCATGACGCGCGAGCTCTCGGCTCGTCGGATCGTCCCCGTCGAGGAGCAGGAAGGCTGCGTGGGAGCACGCCCCGTGGCCGTGACGTAGGCGAGGGGGAATGACGAGCGCGGAGGCGCGCGTCGAGCCGTGGCTGCCGTCCTCGATGGCGAGGCCCTGCGGAGCGATCACGATCTGCGTCGCGTGGTGCGCGTGCGGCTTCGTGGCCACGAGCGAACCCACGTAGAGCGTCCGCGTTCCGGACAGGAACACCGTGCCGTCCAGCCGTGCCGGCGTTCGAGTCAGCGCTTCGGCGTTTCGGGCTTCGCGAGCCACGTCTCTCCAAGGGATGACTGGAGATCGGCTTGCGCGCAATCGCGCCGGCCGGCGACATGCTCGCCCGGCTTCTGGCAGGTCACCTTGGTGTAGTCGTCCGGCATCCGGGTGAGGTCGTAGCCGCGGTGATGGGTGAGCCACGCATGGCTCGGCCACTCGAACATCCACACCACCTGCGACGCGACCGCGCGCTTCCCGGCATCGCGCGCCGGTTCGAAGCGGACCTCGAACGCCGCGCGGAGCGCGATCGCGTCGAGCTCGTGACCCGGGCGCCGCAGCCACTTCACGTGGCGGACGGTGCCGGTCTGGTCGACGTCGAGCGTCAGCCACGCGCGGACCCACTCGTCGTCGCGGATCGCGGCATCGCTGTACGGGAGGATCTTGATCACGCCGTCGACCGGCTTCGCCGCGATCGCGGGCGCCGCGGTCTCGTGCATCTGGATCGCCTCGCCGCCGTCGATCTTGACCGACTCGGCCGAGATGCCACCCAGGTGTGCGCCGCGATGGCCGCGGACGAAGATCCTCGAGGTCTCGGTCGGCGCGCCCTTCAGCGTCACCTTGTAGTTTCCGTCGTCGTCGGTCTTCATGATCTGCTCGCCACCCGACCTCGACACCACGTGGATCTCGACGTGACGCAGGGGCTTGCCCGCGGCGTCGACCGCGCGGCCGGCGAGCTCGCCGGATCCCGTGGCTTCGTAGCCGGTCACGGCGCCGTCGTCATCCGCGTGCGCCGACGAGGCGGCGAGGACGATCGCGACCGTCGCATGCCATCGCATAGCCTCACGATCGGCGTGCACGCCCCGACTGTCAACGATATCCTCCGGAGCATGGGCCGCCTCGTCGCCATCCTCTCGATCCTGTTCGCGACCGCTTCTGCCCCGGCGCGCGCCGACGGCGTGTTCGACGTCTGCAAGGGCGAGTCGAAGACCGTGGTTCCCGGCACCGGCCAGATGTCGATCGCGGTGATCTACCCCGACGATTTCCCGGGCCGCACCACGCGCGAGGTGCTCTACCCGATCGGAGTGCGCCTCGCGAACGCGGAGAAGGCGAAGATCCTCCTCGGTGCCGATGTCGACGCCGCGCTCAAGCTGGTCAAGGAGCGGCACTGGACCGAGAAGGCGAACGCCTGCGGGAGCTCGCCTTCGCTCGAGGCCGTGCTCGGCCTCAAGCATCCGAACCTCTCGACCGCGCGCGCGTCGATCACGTGCGACGCCAAGAACGCGTGCGAGCTCCACGTCGATCTCGAGCGTCACGGTCGCGCCTCGGCGGAGCGCTGGGTCCGCTACACCGCGCCGCTGACCTCCAAGGACTCGACGAAGGCGATCGCGGCCGCGGCCCCGAAGCTCGTCGCGAAGGGGGTGCCGCCCGATGCACCGCAGGCCGGCCTCGCGGTCAGCGAGCTCGTCCTCGGGAACGTCCGCACCCGCAGCGACGCCGACGGCGCCCTCCAGCTCGATCGGACGATGGAGGCGAGCACCGCGTTCGCCGCGTGCGCGCCGAAGGGGCGCAAGGCCCACGACATCCGCGGTTACTGGGCCGACTGGAAGCTGTCGGCGCTCGGCACCGCGATGGAGGTCCAGATCCATCCCTTCGGTGGCGCGGACCCGGCCGACAAGGACGCCGCCGAGTGCCTGACCAAGGCCGTGCGCACGTTGCAATTCACGTGTCCGCGCAACGGTAGCGTGGCGCCGGTGCGCACCGCGATCTGCCTCTGAGCGAGACCGCGCGCGATGAGACGAGCGTTTGCCGCGTGCATCGCGTTCGCGATCCTGGTGGTGGTCGTGGCCATCCGGTTCGGCTTCAGGGATCCGCCGCACGAGCCGCCGCCGCCTCCGATCGTCGATGCGGCGATCGTGGATGCGCGGATCGACGCCGCGACCGTGATGCTCGATGCCGCGCCCGCTCCGCACCGGCCTGCCCCGAAGCCGACACCGAAGCGGCCCGCGCCAAAGCCGGTGATCCCGAAGCCCGTCATCCCGAAGCCCGTCATCCCACCACCCGTCAGGCCACGCTGCACGCAGCCGCCGAACCCAGCGGGCTGCCCGGCGACGGAGCCCAACGTCAACCGGCCATGCGACGTCGACGGTGTGCACTGCGTCTACGGCGCGAGCTGCTGTCCGCCCGTGTACGTCTGCAACAACGGCGCATTCGAGGCCTGGTTCACGAGCTGTCCATGAGCTCCGCGATCATGACGGCAGATCGACGCGCCTCGAGAGCGCGCGGACGAGCTCCGCGCTCAGCGACCACCTCGTCGGATCCTGGGGCGTGATCACGCCGCCCGGCGCGCGTTGCAGCTCGATCGCGAGCTGAAATTGCTCGGCGTCGCTCGGCGCGAGCTGGCTCTGCATCGCCTGGACCACACGGAGTGCGGTGTACTGCTCGAACGCAGACCTCGAGCTCGCGATCGCGTCGTGCACGTGCGCGAGCCCGGCGGGTGCACGCGGCGCGAGGAGGAGCGCGAGCGCGGCGATCCGCTGGCCCTCGCGTCCGCTGGTGAACCAGACGTCGATCTCGCGGACATCAGCGACGCCAAACCTCCCTCGGATCTCCTCGACGATCGCGGTCATTGCTTGCGTGCGAGCGTCCGAGGGAGGGGTGCTCTGTCGCGTCTCCTCGTAGCGCAGTGCCGCGCCGGCGATCCCGCGTGCACGCTCGTACGCCGGCATGCTGCCGCAGACCTCGGAGAGCAGCGATCGGATCTCGCGTCGCGGATCGATGAAGGCGTTGACGCCCAGGTCGCACTCGATCGAGGCACATGCGGCCGCGATTGCACGGTCGAGCGGGACCTGACTTCCACGCGGGTAGCGCCGCAATGCTTCCAGCGCGAACCACAGCGTGCGCGTCTCCCAGAACCGGCGAACGGTGTCGCGCTCGCGAAGCAGCGCCTCGAGCGCGAGCTCCGCGGGAAGGTCCGTTTGTACCTGATATCCGACGAGCCGGTGCGACGGACGCGGGTCCCGGAGGAGAGCGCCCACGTCGAGCCCTCGCCCCATCGCGTCGCGCTCGAGCTGCTGGAGCGTGCGGTTGTAGGCGGCCAGGTCGCGCTGATCGAGCGCGATGGCGGCGACGCGGACGACCTCCGCCGCGGCGCGAGAGACGGGGGCGGCCGGCGCGACCGCGAGGCGCTCGATCGCGCGCTCGCAGACCCGCGTCGGGTTGTCCACCGGAGCCGGCGCGGCGAGCTCGCGGTAGGGCAGCTCCTGGGTGCGCGCGCCCTCTCTCAACTCGGGGACCGGCTCCCCGATCACGAACACCGCGTCGGCGTGATCCAGGGCGTCGTCCGCCGGCGTCGTGCCATGCGGTGGAAACAGCGCGCGCCCACGCTCCCAGAAATCGGGGCGGGTGTTCGTCTCGACGACATGGAGGAGCGGATAGATGCCCGACGTGAAGCCGCGCGGCGCGAGCGCGTCCATGAACGAGCGCGCGACGACATGCGAGACACCTTGCCGGCCGAGCGTGATCAGCGAATAGCCGTTGTCCGCCAGACTGCGGCCGAGGGCCTTTGCCAGCTCGTAGTGCTCCCAGCTCAGCTGGAGTGCGGCCGTACCGTCGACGAGAATCCACCTCCCGTTCTCGACGCTCGCCATCGGTGACACGCCGTGGGCCGGCTCGGCGCGGACTCGCCAGCGCGCGCCTTTGAGGCTGGTGATCACGACCGCGGCGTCGGCCTCGACGGGAATCCGCTTGATCTCATCGGCGTGCACGCTGACCGTGCTCCGCTCGTCACCGATCTGCACGGTCACGACCAGGGGGGTGGTCGCCGGCACCGAGATCGGGACGCCGAGCGGAGAGCCGAGGACGAGCGCGTCGTACGTGCGGTGCACGGACAGGCTCGTCGTCGCGACGTTCGGATCGAGGACGACCTCGTCGGTCGCGGTCTGCTCGCCGAGGTCGACGGCGAAGCCGAGATGCGCCTCCGCGGCGATCGCGAGCGACCAGGCAGCTGCCGTGCCGCGCACCGACGGCGGCAGGCGGGGGAGCGCGGAGAGCGCCCAGTCGGAGATGTCCTTCGCGCGCCCGCTCTGGTCGCGGATCGTCGCGAGCGCTTCCCCGAGCTTGGCCTGGATCGTCGCGCGCGAAGCGCCGGTGAGCCCGAGCTCGATCAACGTCTCTTCGAGCACGACCAGCGCCGGTGCCAGACGGTGCACGTCCTTCACGATCGTCCGCGCCGCGCCGAGCTCGTTGGAGTCGACGAGGAGCTCGCGCAGCTCGTCGAGATACTCCGTGCCGAGCGAGATCTCGTCGCCGGACCGCATCGCGACGATGTTCGAGAACCAGAGATCGGACTCGACCGTCACATCGGTGTCGAGCAGCTCGAGCCGGAGCCGCCGCAAGACGGTGCGATCGATGCGCGCCGCGACCGAGACGAGGCTCGCGAGTCGCCGGGTCGCGGGCTCGAGCTGCGCGAGGGCCGGCGTCACCGGACGCGCTCCTTGCGGAACCGCGATGCTTCGGCGATCCGGGTGCGGCGATCCCAACCGAGCAGCAAGGTGTGCTTCAGCTCGCGGTCGACATCGAGGTAGCTCGCGGTGCGCCCCGGCACGATCACCATCGGAGCGAAGCCCGAGGCGCGCATCCTGCCGACGAAGGACACCCACGCGCGGCGTGGCGCTCGCTTCTTGTCCCTGAGCGCCGCCCGACCGAGGTCCGATACGATGACGATCGCCGTGCCAGCCCTCGGCGGCTCCCACGGGCGAGCTTCGTCCTCGTGCGGAGCCCGGACCGCCGGCGGCAGCTCGCTCACCACGAGGTGCTGCATCAGATCGCCGACGACCTCGCGCAAGCGGATGGCGAGGCAGGCCAGGTCGGTGCGATGGGGCGCCATCCACCGCGACTGATCGATCAGCACCTGAAGTCCGCCGCTCATCGAGGGGATCCGCAGCCGCGGGAGCACGCGCGGGAGCTGCAGGCGAGAGATGCCGTCGACCGTTCGCTCCACGTCGATGTCGCCTTCGGGACGCAGCGTGCGGCAGATCGCCGCGAGGAGCGCGCGCTCGCGTTCCGGCGAGAACAGCGGGGGAGGCGGTGGCGTCACGTCGCTCTCCGACCGCGGAAGAGCCGAGACCGCGAGCCAGCTCGGAGGAGGTGGTGGCGTGGACGCCGGAAGCGTCTCCAGGGTGGTGACGAGCCCGTGCGATTCGAACGTCTCGGCCGGCGCCTGCCCTGGCGGCGGCTTGAGTGGGCCACGCGTGCGAGGCACGGCCGATCGCTGCGTATCGTTCCCGGCGCCCTCGCCAGTGATACGCGCCTCGACCGCGACTCCGAACGTCCCCGCGAGCGCGGGCAACACGGCCGGATCGCGGCCGAATGCGTCCCACGCGCGCAGCAGATCGCCGAGCCCGACGTCCGCCCTCACGGTTTCGTCGCCTTCTCCGGTTCGAGCGCACGGCCGTCCTTGACGAGCATCATGCTGGTGAGCGCGTTCCAGTCCTGCGTCCCGAGCTGAAACCCGAGCTCGAGGCAGGCCTTGAACGCGTCGAGGATCTCGGCGGTGCCGGCACGCCGATACGTCGCCGTCTCGATCTTCGGCGCGAGGTCGTCGACGCGCTTCACGATCGCGGCAAGCAACCCCGTGTCGAGCGCCGGCGCCGGAGCTGCACGCGGCTCGTACATCGCAGCCAGGTGACGGCGCGCGATGGCTTCGAGACGCTTCGGATCGCGACTGGGATCGTCGAGGGTCAGGGACGCACAGCGCCGAAGGAACGCCGGAGGCAGCTCGCGCTCGCCGTTCGTGGTGATGATGACGAACACCTCGCGCTCCTGCTTCACCGTGATCTTCGGGCGCGCGTCCGTCACATCGAACCGGCGCTCTCCGAGCGGGACGAGCAGGTCGTTCGGGACATCGGGGTCGGCCTTGTCGATCTCGTCGAGCAGCACGACGATGCCGTTCGTGCTGAGCACGCCGCGCTCGAACGCATTCCACAGCACGCCGCGCTCGACGTAGTTGGAAGGGTTGCGAGCCAGGTTCGGATCCGGCTGCGTATCGCTCAAGCGCCGGACGGCATCGAACGTCCACAGCAGATCCGCCGCGGACGTACGCGACGTGATGACCTTCTCGTCGAACGAGAGGTCGAGGGCCAGCGCCACGTCCCTTGCCAGCGTCGACTTGCCGGATCCCGGGGCACCGCGCAGCAGCAGCGGGCGCTGCGTCGCGAGCGCGGCGTTCACGGCGATGATGATCTCGTCGGTGTACTCGTACGGGATGTGCCCGGATGCAGCTTCGCGGCGCGCGAGCTGGTCGCCGACCCGCGGATGGAACCTCAGTAGCTCTTCATTCATGTGTCACCTACAGGTTGTCTCTCGCGTCGCTGTTGGTCTGCTCCACCGCGATCTCTTCCGCGGGTGTCACTTCCGGCTCCACGACGATGAGGCCCGCGGGAACGGCGGCGCTCCCCGTCGAGGTCGAGCGCGACATGAAGACGATCACGAGGTTTGGAAAGTCTGTCCGCAGCGCCGTCACGACCTCGGCGCGCGGCGTCCCGAGGATCAGCGCGGTCACGTGTTGCTTCCCGACCTTGCGGCGGACCGCCGCGTCATCGCCGGGGAAGCTGTCGCGAAGGGCATCGTACGTCTTGCGCAGGACGGTCGCGGGCGGCTCGCCGGTGCCACGGACGACGACGTGGCTCCACGCATACCGGGTATCGGCGTTGTCGATCTCGTACGCGCGCATCAGGTGCTGGATCGCACAGTTGTCGCGCTCGGTCTTGATCACCCCGACGCCGTTCGCGCGCGTGATCGCCGCGAATGACTCCGCAGCGGTACCGCGCACCCAGAGCGTGTCCGCGAGCGCCATGATCGCGTCGATGACCTCGGGGCCCACGCGCTCGATCTGCTTCATCACACGAGCGGTCGTGTCGACGCCTTCTCCGATCATCCGGCGTGCTACCTGGCGCGGCAGACTCGGCGAGTCGGCGGGGTTCTTGATCCGCGCCTTCGTCGCGGCCATCACGCGCTCGGCAGCCGTGACCTGTTGGAGGGGGGCCATGAAGACGAGCTCCCACGGCAGCTTGTCGCCGGCGGTCCGCGGCAAGGCCACGGTCTGCGGCTTGATCGCGACGATCGGAAGCGCGTCGATCTGGCCGGTGATGATCTCGCCGGTGCCGTTCGTCCGGAGCACGTCGGTGATCATCGCGACGACTTCTCCTCCGACGAAGCAGGGCGCCCCAGAGATCCCGCGCGCTTCGTCGTGGGTCTTGTCGCGGAGCTCCTCGCAGAACAACTCGAGCGGAGGGACCTCTCGCCGGACGACCCCGTGGAAGCCGCCGCGAAGCCCACCCCGGAGATTCGCGAACCCGATCGCGTCCCAGCCGGTCTCGGCCGAGACGCTGTCGAGCTCTCCGATCGGCAGCGGATCGACCGCGCGCGGCGTGGTCAGCCGGAACAACGACCAGTCGGGCTGACCGGCCTCGACGAACGTCGCGACATCGGTGGTGTTGTCGAGGAAGCGGACCGTCACCGACGGTCGCGCGCCGACGACGTGGGTCGCGGTGAGCACGAGCCCGTCGGTGGTGACGATCCCTCCGGTCCCGAGCGTCTTTCCGGCATCGAGGATCTCGACGATCGCGCGCTCGAACGCGGCACGGATCATACGGCGGGTAGTCCTCCGAGCTTCGCCCGCATGCCGACGATGCCGGTGAACGCATCCCCCGTGACCTGGATCCCCGCGCCCCACAGGAATGCGAGCAGGACTGCCGGCGAGCCGCCCCACGCGAGGTTGTCGAGGTAGAGGACCTTGATGCCCGTCGCTATCGCGATGATGAACACCGCGAGATTGGTCAGCCCCTTGTACGAGCGCAGCTTGACGCGCAGGCCATCTGCCGACGCCGGCTTCGCGTCGGCGCCGAGCGCAGCGGTCACGCTGGAGATCACGAGCGGCAGCCAGCCCGTCGCGACGTCGGCCACCAGCTTGTCCGTGCCGACTTGCCCCTTGCCGACACCCTTCGGATCCGGCTTCGCGATCTCGGCCCCGAGCTCCGCGGCGAGGGCGCCGGCCTCCAGCGGATCGCGAGCCACCGCCGCGCGCAGGTCGCGCTCCATCGTCCGGAGCTGCTCCGCGCGGCTATCGCCGGCGGTCGCCTTGGCGCCCGCCGCATCCGCGAGGGCCGTCGCGATCGTCTTGAAGTACAGGCGTTGGCCGGCGAGGAAGGCCGCCAGCCTCGCGTCGAACGGGATGGCTCCAGCCGCGTCCGCGAGGTGGCCCTGGAGCTTGTCGACGACCGCCGCCCACGCGGCGGGCTCGACGTTGAACGGGACGTTCTCCTTGTCCGCGAGCCGGGTCAGCTCCGCGAGGTCGGCCGCGAGGAGCGCGACGCGCTGTGCTTTCACGAGCGCGTCCAGTCGCTCGACGTCGTCGGTGGCGAGGAGAGGCTCCGCACCCGCGAGTGCCTGTTCGATCGTTCGCAACGCGCTCGCGAGGTGCTTGGTCGCGATCGGCACCTGCTTCGCGATCACGGCGCGAAGCTCTGCGAGTTGCGTCGCCAGCTGTTCGCGCCAGGCGTTGCGGAGCGCGAGCTCCTTCACCTGGTCCCGGATCGCCGTCAGCATCTCGCTCTTGCCCGGATCGACGCGCACACAGCGGAGCGCCGAGTCGAGGGTCTTGCGAGCCGGCTCCTGTCCCGCCGGTGCGAGGTTCGCCAGCACGGCCTGCGCGTCTGCGACCTCCTGGAGCAACGCGAAGCGCACTTGAGCGCGCTCGAGCAAGGTCTTGGCGCCGGTGACGTCCCCGCCCCATCGCAGGTCGCGCTCGCGGTCGGTGCATTCGAGCTCGAGTGCCCGGGCCGCGATCAGGATCTGCTCCTGCCCGACGCCCGTGCGAAACGTCCGGACCTGCTCGGCGAGCAACGCGAACGACCGCCGCGTCGTCAGGCGAGCATTCCCGTCCGACACGAACCAGCGGATGAACCAGGCCAGGCCGGCACCGATCGCGATGAACAGCGCGGCATACCCGCACGAGTCTCGCTTGAACACGGTCATCGAGATCGACTTCGCCTGGTACGTGCCGTCCGCCGGGTCGCTCTGAAACAACGCTTCGACCGCATAGATCCCCGCGTCGTCGAGATGGCTCACGTCGAGGTCGAAGCGCTGGATCGCACCAGGGGCGATCTTCTGGGCGCCATTGCTGGTCTGGGCCTCCGGGATCGCGACGTGCACCGTTGGACTGTCGGCCTTGTCGAGCCGGGTCACGGTCACGATCGTGGCTGCGACGTTCAGCGGCGCCGTGCCGCTGTTGTGCACGCGCATCGGCACCTTCGCGCCGGAACCGCCGACGACCTGGATCGACGTCCCACCGACGCTCGCGATCGGAAGCGCGACCGCCGCGGGTCTGGCCTCGACCGTGATCTGGAGCGGAACCACCCGCTGTTTCGCGCCCTGGACGAGGAGCAGCTCGCCTTTGTACGTGCCCTCGAGTCCCAGCGTCGCGCTCAACGTCACGTCGACGGATGCGCCGGGGATCAGATCGATCTTGGCGATGGGCGTCGCGTGAACCACGGCTTGCGCTCCCTGGGCGGTCTCGACGACGCCGCTGAGCTCGAGCTTGTCCGTCGACGCCGCCTGGGTGACGTCCTGGGCCACGACCACACGCACCACGCGCGACCACGGCGTGGGGCCCTTGCCGGCCGGGACACTCACGGCGAGCCCCGTCGGTGCGCGCGCGTTCTGGATCTCGAACGGCGGCGCGTCGGCCCGCGCCAACGCGGGTGCCACGACGAACATGGCCACGAATGCAACGACGCTCACCCCACCCATGGTCGCTCCTTCACCGAAGGCCCACGCGCCTTCAGCCCCATCGTACGTCGCGCCGCTGCCGCGTGCAGCTCGTCGGCTGCCGCATCTTGCGGCACGCCGCGAAATCCAGGCTAGCAGTCGTCGGGAAACTGCAGGTCGATCGGACCGACGACGAAGTACCAGGTGGGACGCTCGTACGGGTTCGCGACGTACGTGATGCCGGCGGTCCCGCCCGCGGGCAACGATCGCTTCGCCGCCGCGCGCTGCCAGATCTGGTGGACGGTGCAGCGCGGCCACGGGAGCAGACGCGGCTTGCCGCCGGAGCTCGGCATCAGCATCGCGTAACCGCCGGTCGCGTCTCGCGACGTCGACAAGCCCGGTTGCGTGGCGCCCTTGCGATACGCGGACGGCGAGAGAAACGCGGTCGTGACCGCGCCGCCGTGCTGGAGGTCCAGCGTTCCGGCGACGGTGACGCCGGTCGCGGCCAGATTGTCGACGCGCGCATCGGGGAACTGGCGCAGGGCCTCGTCGCGGGCGTGACTCCACTCCGTCTCGGGCTCCACCGCGCTACCGGTGAGCGGGGGCAACCGGCGATACCCGGCCGGCAACGGATCGTTCGCGGGCGGAGCATCGGGCACGGTCGGCGGCACCGGCGCGACGACGACCGGGGTCGGGCCCGGGCTCCCGGCCGGGGGCACCGCGTCGGCATGGGTCGCGAGCAGGATCCCCGTCGCGCCGAGCACCGCGATCGCCGCGGCCCCGATCAGGAGGCGACGCCGGCGCGGCGGAGCCACCGCGGGGCTCGGCTCCCGCAGCGCGATCAGCAGCGCCGCCATCGACGCGAACCGTTGCTCGGGCTCGATCGCCAGTGCGCGCACGAGCACCGCGCCGAGCCCCGGCGACAGCTCCGGTGGCGGCGCGAGGCCGGAGGCGATCGCCACGATGCGCGCCGTCGGATCCCCCGGCAGCCGCGCCGACGGTGCGAGCAGCTCCCATGCGGCGACGGCCCACGAGAACTGATCGGCGCGCGCATCGACCGCCGCACCCGAGAGCTGCTCGGGCGCCATGTAACCGGGGCTGCCGAACACCGCGCCGGTCGAGGTGAGCGAAGGCGCACCTGCATCGGTCGCGAGGATCCGGGCGAGCCCGAAGTCGGTGACCACGGCCCGGCCTCGACGATCGACGAGGACGTTGTCGGGTTTGACGTCGCGGTGGACGAGGTCGGCGTCGTGCGCCGCGGCGAGGCCCTCGGCGACCGCGACCAGGACCTCGAGGATCTCGGCGGCGGTGCGCCCGCCGGCCCACGCGCGCAGCGTGACCCCGTCGATCAGCTCCATCGCGAACCAGACCTCGTCGTCGTGCTGCCCGACGTCGTAGACCTGGCAGACGTGCGGATGCGACAGCCGCGCCAGGCTCTGCGCCTCGCGCACGAGCCGCGCCTGGTGCTGGGCATCGCCCTGGCGTACGACCTTGATCGCGACGGCGCGCGCGAGCTGCGAATCCCACGCGCGGAACACGATGCCCATCCCGCCCTGGCCGAGCTCGCCGTCGATCCGATAGCGGCCGAACCGCGGGCGCGGCGCAATCACCTCGTCCATCGCGCGAACCATAACGCGCGAGTCGACCGTTTGGTGCTACTCGTGCTCGCGGAGGATCTCGCGGAGCGACTGCTCGAGGTCGGTGGGCAACATCGCGGACTCGCCGGCGATGCCCGCGATCTCGGCGCCGCTCCTCGCGAGCGTCTGCTGCACGGTGGCGAGCCGGCTCAGCGCGCGCTGCAGGATCGCGATGTGCTCCGGCGTGCCGCCGTCCTCGGCGAGCATCGCGACCGCGATCTCCATCGTCTGCAGGGGCGTGTTCGCGCGATCGCGGAGCGCCAGCAGCATCCCGGCGACATCGGCGAGCATGCGCGCGCGCTGCTCCGCGGCCACGACCCGCTGCGCGAGCTGGCGCCGGCGATGCGCGGTGAACAGCATGAGGCCGGCGATCACCGTGAACAGCAGCGTCATCCCCGGCTCGTGCGCCAGCGACGCCGGATCGGCGCCCGCCGCGAGGACATGGCCGAGCACGAGCGCGTGGAGCGCGAACAGCACGATGAACGCGATGCCGATGCGCAGGGTCGGCGCGCTGACCGCGATGCCGAGCAGCAAGAAGTGGTGCGGGAGGAGCGGCTCTGACAGATGGCCGGTCTCGAGGTCGCTGATCGCGGGCAGCCACAGGCCGACCACGAACGGCAGCGCGACCACCGCGAACCCGAGCTCGCACACGGCGATCGAGGCGTTCGACCCCCGGATGAACCACACGGCGACCGCGAGACCGATCGCCCCGTGGCACACGTCCACCACGAGGACCGCGCGGTTCGCGTGATCGCGCGGGTCGAGGGCGAGACTGACCACGTTCGTGAGAGCGACCAGGATCGCGACGAGGATGGTCGCGCGAACCGCCTGGCTGGTGGTGGCTGTCCCGGATGCCGTTGTCCCCATGTCCCCGTCGCTTCCGACATGCAAGAATATCAGGCGAATGTTGCTGGTGGTGGACGATGACGACGACCTGCTCCAGATGTTCGAGACCATGTTCTCGCGGGCGAAGGTGCCCCACGTCTGTGCACAGTCGCTCGCGCAGGTGAAGGCACTCGGCGACATCCTGCCGTCGCTGGAGACCGCGCTCCTCGACATCAACCTCGGCGCGGGGAAGCCGAGCGGCGTCGACGTGGCGCGCTGGCTCGAGGCGCAGGGCTACCATCCGCGGATCATCTTCATCACCGGCCACGCGCCGGATCATCCACTCGTGCGGAGCGCCGCCGGAGCGTCGGGCCGCGTGCTCGAGAAGCCGGTGATCCCGAGCGAGCTGCTGAAGATCGTCAACGAGAAGTGACCCGGTCGTCGATCCTCGTGGCGGCCGGCGCCGCGGTGGGCTTAGCTCGGGTGGTGAGCCGTCTCGCGATTGCCATGATCTTGTGCGCCTGCGGCAGCCGGGGCGCGAGCTCTGGCGATGCGGGTCGTGACGATGGCACCTCTGTCGACGCCGCCGGCAGTGGGGCGCCGGTCACGCTCGCGACACCGGTCAAGAAGGAGATCTTCCTCGAGATGGTGAACTCCGCAGAGCAGTCGAACCTCGCGTGGACGACCGCGTACCCGTACTGCGAGGACATCTCGGATGGCCGCGGCTACACGACCGGCATCGCAGGTTTCACCACCGACTCGACCGGGGCAACTCCCGACGACGGTCCGGGCGTGCTTGGCGTGGTTCTCCACTACAACGCGAGCACCCCCGGCAACGTCCTCGCCAAGTACACGGCCGCGCTACAGAGCACCGCAAACGCGGGTACGGGCTCGCACACCGCGATCGATCAGATCGGGCCGTTCTGCACCGACTGGGCAACCGCCGCGATGGCTCAAG
>Ga0307509_10005430_pt1 | contig 17747 bp, 13 predicted proteins | sample 10_EM_MG_FD_202245 | JGI IMG/M metagenome (GOLD analysis project Ga0307509, IMG submission 202245) | Populus trichocarpa ectomycorrhiza microbial communities from riparian zone in the Pacific Northwest, United States - 10_EM | ecosystem: Host-associated > Plants > Roots > Unclassified | place...
TGATGGCTTCGCTGGACTTGGATGTTTGTATATATAACATGTTGTATGTTGATGTGGACAAAAATAAGCAAGCGAGGCAGAACGAACAAATATGATTCTATTAAAGGGTTGACAGCTGATTTCAGAACTAGCAACACCCTATCCTAGGACTCTAGATAGAAGGGCGCTGCTAGTTGTGTTTGTCCTTTATGTGATTTGCCGATGTCGATGTCTAGTTTCCCTGGGCATTGTTTGTAATACGTTTCACCTTCACACTTCACTCATCCATCCACCCTCTCCCGAATGTTGAAAATCTGGGCTGCAAAGGCAATGATTTACGGTGGGGATTTTACGCAGTGGACTGAAACCGCTTAAGTGGAGATGAAGATCGTGATTGATTGTGATAACTTGATGAAAGGAAATGCTTGAGGAAAATTGTGTACAGGAAGGAAGGTGTGAAGCGAGCAAAGGTAAGAAGGAAAGAAAAACAAGGGGGGTGAAAACACTTTCAGAGCGTCCTTTGACTAGTGCGTACGTATACCTCAGCGGCCACAGAGTGCGGGCACATCCCGTATCAAGTGCGGCCATTAAGCTGCCATTCCCAACACCGAATGTTGAAAAACTGTTCAATTGCCAAGATATATACCGGAGACATGCGCGAGTGAGCGATACTTAAGAACTTCGTTCTATCTCAGAGGGCCGGGAAGACCCACTACTTATACAGTGAAGCAACAACATATATTGGCAGCGGAGAAGAAGTTATAGGAAACAATATATTAGACAAGAGAAGATAGACGAGAACAAAAAGTGCATATCTGGTTGATTGATTGCGCAGTGACATGCGGGAAAAGTTAAATAGGGTAAGCTAAACTCGGAGCGTAGGAAACCGACACTGAAGGAGAATGACCGGCTTTGTCGTACTCTAAGACGTAGAAAGTACATATCCGAAAGCCCAATTTCAACACCGAATAGCCGGGACAGATGGGAATCCACAGTACCGCTGGGATAGAGCATGCCCGCCCCTGGCCCTTACTTCTTACACTACACTAGCTAGCAACTCCTTGGTAGAGAGTCTGCTATACAACCCCCCCCCAATCGGGAGGATTCACCAGTAAATTCCTGCTCGAAAACGTGCCTGGAGCGTTCTTCCTGAATCAAACCAAGCCAAGGGCCGGAAACACAATATTCGGCAGCCAGAAGCACTAGTTCCTCCTCCTCTGGCAATCTTCTATGAAGATCCCGACTTGTGCACTATGTCCTCCGAACCAGCATATTTCACGCTTGGGCCGAGCTCGGGAATTTAGCTTTGTTATCAGAGGGCGTGAGGGAGTCGGGTAAGCATGTTTAAGGGTGGGATGCGTGATGCGAAGTATGGAGAGACGAGTGCGGGGAAGTGGTAAGATTTAGGAGGTGAGTGACGCGTTTTTTTTTGCTCGTCTACTTTCTGTCCTATTTTGAAGTTATCCGCGCATACTTTTATTCCATACCTCTCTACATTTGCGTCAGACGGCTGGCTACAAATCTTGTTGAAAATTTCTTATCATTGTCCCCCCTATTTGTGACTACGTAGGTAATATGGCGGGAGAAAAGCTGTTGGGTTCTGGGGGCCGTGTTGGTAGGGATCGGGGGCGGGATAGTGGAATATCTGCAGCACTGTCCGCGGAGTGCTTGCGAATGAGAAAGCGCCACAGTAGGGTCTTAACTGCATCAACGGGACCTTCACTATTCACATCTCCCATCCACCGTACAGTTTGGTGCGAGGGGATTCACGGCTTCTATTGCACTGCGTGGATATCGAAGATGAACTTAACTGGCGCTCGAAGCTCGAGTCCGCCCCCGCGGGCCGTTGATCTCGGTTAAGGAGCTGTTGTGGGGCTCTTGCTTGAGCGGGAGGATGTAGACCCCAACTCGACGACCGACCGGGACTTCCACCAAACGCTACATTACTAGGCTGGAGAGCTGCTTAGGAGGGTCTTGAGATATTGCTACCTGGGCGAGAAGACGTTAGTCAAAATGCCCCCAACGCCGTAGGGCATACACCACTCAGCTTCGTGGTCGCTAGTGACTACGAGGGGGTAGTAAGACCGCTCCTGGACTATGGAGCTGTTAGCCCTAACGGAGCGGAGATCGACTACCGGTAGATTGCTTGGATACCACTTGTCCTCGTTGCTTCCTGCGGGCGGGAACGGATGCGAAGAAGTCGCTAGAGCGGATAGACATCAACCAAACACAGAAGGGACAACCCCCTCGCGGGAGCTCTAACTTACTTGCGATCCCAAGCCTGCAAAGCTACTGGTAGACCGCGAGGACGTGGATCCTAATCGCGCTGACAATCGCGCCAAACACCTTTGCATTGTGCGTGCAGATTAGGACAGGAGGTAATATTAATGAGGCTTCTGGGAAGAGACGATGCCGAGCCTGTGAGTAGTGGAGGGTTAGCACCGCTGGCCGGGGTAGTGCGGTGTAGGTACGTCGGGGCAGTGGAGACGCTGCTGGGATGTCCGGGCGTTGACCTACCGGTAGATCTTAGAGATGGCGATGGGTGCCTGCTGAGGCTGGCTGTTAGGAGGTTCTGAGGATGTTGTTAAATGGGGCGAAGGTTGATCTGAGTCCCGTAGAAGGAGAAGATGGACAGATACGGCTTTCTCGGCTGCTCCAGGTTGGAGGGCGGGGTAGTGGAGGTAGTTCAGCGATGGATTGACGGACTGCGCGTTCTCAGATTCTCCAAGGAACATGACAAATACTAGTCTTACTCTGGACATGGGTCGTTGTCGGCCGGGTAAAAGTAGCCTGCCATCGAAAACATACCGGGATAGGCTACGGTAAGCGAAGTCCGACACCTACCACATCCGCAGCGCGTCAAGAACCTCAATTCCAACTACCGTATTACCAGAATACACCTGCTAGTAGCCAGGAACCCAGATATTTAACATAAGACTATCTGTTCGTGCAAACAAGAGAATCCAAAGGTGTTGAAAGGTTCCTCTAAGCTTCGGGTCCCCTCCTCGAAAGTACGGCACGTATTTTGGAACTTCAGATTTTCACAGGCCCACCAGCAAGGCGAAACAGGTCCGATTCAGCTGAAGTTTGAGTATCGTGAAGCCCGGGCCAGCCCTTGATTCCCTGGCATGCTAGATAATCAATCAAGGTCAAAACGACGTTGTCCCGTGGCTGTGGAGATAGCCATTTTTAGTGAAGAAAGGACAAGTGACGATGGCCTTTGTCACTGCTCTCACTACTATCCCTTTGGATAGACCACCTGCCACGCACAGGAACCTTTGGTAACCCATAATTACCCGTTAAGTTATTCCCATCATGCCAGACACTGCAACGACAATGCAACTATCTTACCAACATACAAACTCCATCTTCTGTGAGATCCCCCTGCCCAACCGCTTGATGGAGTAACCCCATCGTCGGATGTCATGTTAGGACATATTAGTTAGCAGGCGAGTGGGACTGTCATCGTGTCGATGGTGAGTGGTGTTTCTGGTGTTTGTGCGATAGAGAGCCCACTGTGCGAAGTGGCTACCACAAACTGTACGGTAGTTAGTCCCAGCTGCGTTCTCCTTTCTCTCTGTATGATCATCATCGCTCTACACATCGAATAGCGAACACACTTCAGTTTTTCTATCACCTTCGTTCCGGGTCTCTTCTCACGACGCTCGCCTCACGGCAGCCTCCTAGCAGTGCTTGTACGGCGGCAGTTATCCCTCGCACGACTGGACCTCTATCACCGCTCACATGCGTTGCCCCTTCACGACTCCTCCCAAAGGACCAAGTGCTTCTAGATTTCCCCTCCCTCTCCTTCCTCTCCCTTCCTCGTGCAACACTACATAAACAAATTTACCAGGCGTGAGCCTCCCTATGAATAAAGCATGTCTCCAATCCAGCAAAATTATATTCCTTTTTCGCGCTACCTTAGCCACCTAATCCCCGTGCGAGCTACTGTATTAAGAGAAAATTCAAAATTCATCTCTCAATACCCATATAATAATCGGTGGTGAATGATTGATTAGTTCTCTCTACTTATTCATGCTGCGCAGTTTCTCCATAACTTGTGAGAATAAATGCCTAATATAGTGACTGCAGTTTTACAAGCAAGAGGAGGTTATGCTAGGCATTGACTCAGTTTATATTTCGGCACTCTGCTGATTGACTTGATCATACGCCATATGCCTAAGCACATCGCGGTATGAAATTGTGTTTTACAGGAATCTGTGATGCGGAGCCAGGTAGTGGTAATCCCTCAAACCCTCAACCGAGTTTGTATTTCCTTGGCATGGAGATGATTAGATAGTAGTTGCCACATAACGAGCCACATCTCTCCCTTTTTCCCCCGCTTTGCCCGCAAGAAGTTTTGTAAACTCCCCTAATAATCCTACATAGTGCTGCGCCATTCCTACTCTCAGCCAACAATTCGGACAAAACATCATGGTCCAGGCTGCAGATACCCAATCGGTCAGGTTCGGCGACAACAATGCCAACAACTACAACACCATAGCGAGTTATAACAAGAGTGTCAACAAGACAGTATATAAATCCGATGGGGATGCGCAGATTATGCGTTGGCTCTCTCCACTAGAGCCAAACAACATACATCAGAGCATACACGCTAACCGGTTCAATGGTGTCGGGGATTGGCTTTTGGGAACAACGAAGTGGATGGAGTGGAGGGGTGAGGATGGTGGAGCCGATAAGGCTGTCCTGTTTTGCTCCGGGAATCCGGGAGTAGGCAAGACATATCTAAGGTAAGTAGTAGGGCCCTTTCAAGGAAGCGAGTACGGCTGATGGCTAGAAATACTAGTTCCTTTGTGATCGATACCCTCTGCGATCAGGCAGGGGGGGGAGATATCGCTGTTGCAAGCTTCTACTACGACTTCCTTGCTCAGCAAGAGCAAACAATCACCGACGTGATGGGCAGTATTCTGAGGCAGCTAGTCGGGAGAGACATCCCGAAGTATATACGCCAGGCGTTTCAAAAAGGGAACGCTAGTAGAGGGCCGCGACTTGCAGATCTGATGGCAATGTTGAGGACCACTATCGCTTCGCTCCGCCAAGTTTTCATCTGTATTGATGCACTAGACGAATGCCTACAGAAAAACCTGCCAGAGCTTCTTGAGTCGTTGAGAGATACTACTCAGAGGTCCCCTACGACGAGAATATTCCTCACTGGGAGGCCCCACGTCCGTGAAGATATTCAAAGATATTTCCCCACGGCGGCTGTGGCGCTTATCAGTCCTAATACTGATGATATCAAGAATTGTCTGGAGATGAAGTTTGACAGGGATATCTATCCAGAGGCGATGAACGATAATTTACGGGCGGCTATTGTGAGAATTATTCTGGAAAAAGTATCTGATATGTGCGTAAAAGCATTTAGCATTTCCACTCTATAAATAATGTGAACTTACCTGCGATTGTGTGCAGATTTCTCCTTGTTTCGCTAAGCATCGACGCCATCCTGGGAGAGATGACAATTCGTCAGAGAAGAAAGAAACTTGACGAGGTGAAGAGAGGCAATGGTCTAAGCGATGCCTACACGGCAACTCTGACGCGACTGAAGACACAGGAGAGAGGCAGATCAACACTTGGGCTGAAAGTCCTGACATGGGTGTTGTATTCAGAACGGCCGTTGCGGGAAGAGGAGCTCTGTCATGCTCTGGGAGTCGAGATGGGATCTGTAGATCTGGATCCGGAAAACGTTCCTGCTTTACGGATACTCCTAGCATCTTGTCTCGGTCTTGTCACAGTTGAGGAGTCTTCGTCCACTGTCCGATTAGTGCACGCTACTCTGCAAGAGCACCTCTCGCGTAATCCGACGCTATTGCGAAATCCCCACTCAACAATTGCGGAGGTTTGCTTAACATACCTCAATTTTAGAAAAGTCCGGGGCCTTTCGCCAAATCCTTCGTCTGACCCCACAACCATGCCCCTTCTAGAATATGCTTCTTATTACTGGGGGGAGCACACAAGAAAGGGGATGACGGAAAATGTCCAGTTACTTGCACTCAAGCTTCTCGATAGATTTGATGAGCATATATCTGCTCACCTACTGTTGTTACGCTATAACCAGAAAAGAAGCTCGGGCCCTTGTTTTTCCAGCGCTGGAGGGCCTAAAGGATTTACCGGGCTCCACGCAGTAGCATTTCTCGGAATCGTGGAGATAGTTCCCGCCGTATTGGAGATGAAGGAGTGGGATGTTAATGCAGCCGATTGCATGGGGAACACGGCTCTCACATGGGCAACTAGAAGAGGGAAAGGTGAGGTGGTAAAGGTGCTTTTGGAGCGAGAGGATATCGATCCCAATGTAGCAGATATCCAGGATGGACGGACACCGCTCACACTAGCAGCGGAGAACGGGCATGTGGGACTAGTAAAGATCCTTTTAGAGCGGCAGGATACCAACCCCAATACGGTAGACACCGAATATGGCCGAACGCCACTCTCGTGGGCCGCTTGGCGCGGGCATGAGAAGGTAGCAAAGATACTTTTGAAACGAGAGGATATCGATCCCAATACGGCAGACACCCAGGATGGACGGACACCACTCACACTAGCAGCAGAGAGCGGGCATGAGGGACTAGTAAAGATCCTCTTAGAGCGGCAGGATACCAACCCCAATACGGCAGACACCAAATATGGCCGAACGCCACTCTCGTGGGCTACTCGGCGCGGGTATGAAAAGGTAGCAAAGATGCTTTTAGAACGAGAGGATATCGATCCCAATGTAGCAGACACCCAGGATGGACATACACCACTCACACTAGCAGCAGAGAGCGGGCATGAGGGACTAGTAAAGATCCTTTTAGAGCGGCAGGATACCAACACCGATATGGCAGACACCAAATATGGCCGAACGCCACTCTCGTGGGCCGCTTGGCGCGGGCATGAGAAGGTAGCAAAGATGCTTTTGAAACGGGAGGATATCAATCCCAATACGGCAGACACCCAGGATGGACAGACCCCACTCACACTAGCAGCAGAGAGCGGGCATGAGGGACTTGTAAAGATCCTTTTAGAGCGGCAGGATACCGACCCCAATACGGTAGACACCAAATATGGCCGAACGCCACTCTCGTGGGCGGCTAAGTCTGGGCATGAGGGGGTAGCAAAGATGCTTTTGGGGCGGGAAGATGTCCGTGCTGCCATGCCAGATAACAAGAATCAAACCCCATTGTCATTGGCTCGCTCTGAAGGGCATGATGGTATAGTCAGAATCCTACTCGAACGAGACAATCTTAATCCCGACACGAGAGATCACCGTAGTCAAGAACCCTTCCCCCTCTCCGCTAGAAATGTGGACGAGTTTCCGGTAGAAATGAGGTTTAGAGATGGTGATCCTAATACCGAGGTCGCAGCCCCCAGTGGCCAACCCGTAGCGATACCAGCGGGTGAAAAACAAGTGGAAAATCTAGTAGCAAAAGAGCCAGTAGAAAATATAACCCTTAACAGCCAACGGACTACCGAAAGGCTCAAGGATGTAATCACCAACCACCGAAAGGGCTTGCAAAAAATGTATGGAGAAACAGAAGCGGAACTGGATAAATGTCTAGAGATGCCAACCAAAAGGGGAGATGAGATGGCGAGAAAATTAATTAAGGAGATGGGATGTAATGGTATGGTTGCGAAAGATTTAAGTGTGCTAACACTTTATGATGTAGCCATCTTAATCGGTATGTTCCGGTTCCAGTGTGCATTCCTTAAGGGGGTTTTCGCTGATTCTTGGATGGATAGATGACTCTGATCCCATGATATATGAGGAAAATGGCGCCAGGAAGCGGACCCTGATACAGTTTATCGACCACATCACGGAAATCTATTCAATGGCAAATGAATCCGGAATCCTTGCCATGCGCTTTACGAACAGTTATCAAGGCAAAGAAAACTGGGCCGGGGAGTCGGGGGACTATCTGGATCACCACAGCTATGGCGGCTTGACAAGGATAGGGACGGCACTCAAGGAGAGGATTCTGGATCGTTTTGCGATCGGAAATCCCAATCAGAGCAAACCCTTGCTAGTGCTAATTGTCACTAGTAGCGCAGTATGCCTTTCTCCCAATATTTCCCAAGCTATATAATAACCATCAGAAAATAGGTTGATGCTGAAGAAAAAGACCATCTGAAAAAGGTCATTTATGACTGTGTGAACGAACGCGAAGGAGCTGGCAAAGGGAGAGACGGTTAGTTGGTCGTGGTGTTTTGGTGGTATACTTTGCTCCAATACTTACAATGGGTTCACAGCCATATCATTCCAATTCTCACTCATCGGAAACGATCCCGGCGCAGCCAAGTTATTGGAAGACCTACACCAAGATCCGGACATCGGAGAATACATCGACATGTTCACGGTCGGGCTCGATCTCGAACGCCAGATGGAAGATAAGTGGTTTGTGGTATGTCATAATCCTCTCTTCTCAAAGCTCATCAATCAGAAACGGAAGCCCCTCCTCTGACTTCATATTTTCGAAAAACAGTTACCGAAGATCTTGCTCGGTGCGATTTTACCTGATGTAAGGCACCTCCACCTTAATCCTCTAGGTAATTCGCTAATAATGGGGGACAGTGGGGCGAACAGGATGGCCACAATTATATCGAGGAACATGACTACCTCGCTGATAAAGAGGATTCCAGGGACGATGATTCTGAATCCGACTGGGAGGAATAACTTTAGCCTAATAGGGAGGTTCCTGGCGCCGTGGCTTGGCCGGATGTTTTTAAATTTCAGCCAAACAGGCGCCTTCTAATTTAGTTGTTCGCCTTTAGTTTTCATGGGGGGGGGGCTTATGGGCTATGGCCGCGGGGGGGCGGGCTCTAAGGAGGTGCTCACTTGCCCCCTGTATAAGCGTAGGGACGCAAACACGAAGGACAAAGCAAAACATGAATTTCTCTGGATCTGAAGAGCGAATTTTCGAGTAGGTTTCTCTATGGTTTCCTACAGGCTGGCGTAGTGAAAGTGCAAGTCTCACTTTCATTTCGAATGGGAGGCTGCAGCGAGCTTCCCACCTGCCTCGGAGTCTTCTACTGCCCTAGGTCGTAATTTACCGTCACACTGCCTCTCGCAAAAAAAACAAGAATAAAGTTGCTAAACGCTTTCACAATATATCACTCGGTGCCCACTTCCCTGTGTCCACTTCTGCTGACACACAACTATGATCTCCATAGAAGACTTAGAATAGTATGATAGTCCACTTGGGTCTGCTATGTCAGAGGAAGTGGGGGGACCATAAGACACGGATTACCGAATCACGTAGCATGAAAATGAGCGCTGTGGGAACCGCCCCCCGGCCTACTCACATCAATTGTGGGCAAACAAGCTCTATATTTTCCTTTAGAGATTCATTCGTTGAAGCCATTATAGGCAGGAAGCACTTGTAGGATGCTATTAAGGGGGTTATATCCATGGCGAACTTTAGGAGTGGGAGGTTACGCAGACGCTGCAGAACCCGCTCCGCTTATACCCCGAGAATCTAGAGAAGTCGAAGCCTGTTTGTTTAGAGATTGGGATGAGACCAGCTGAGGTGGTCCAGTGAGGCTTGATTACGAGGCCTCTTCTTTTTTCTCTGGAGGGGAAAATAGTTTGCCCCTCTCCGTTTTGGCCTGCAGCGAAATTTGTTGCTCTTAAGGTCGGGTATCAGAGGAGAAAAATAGACCGAATGAAGGACTTGTTCGGTATCCCGAGAAAGTGCGCGAATTGGCGTCGAGAATGAAGAGCGGGGTATCAGGTTGCAACTGGGTGGGCTCGGCACGCATCTAGAAGAAAATAAATCACCCATAAGACCGAGTTATGGCCCTAGAGTTAAATTTTTGGTCAAAAGTTGTCTCGAAAACATAGAATCCTTACTTGCGAGGTGAGCCTTTTGCACCTTCTAAAGGGGCTAGGGATACATAATTGCTTCATTGAAGGTCTTTGAGAAATTCACTTGGCTACTGTGCGACTAGGACATCCCAGCTATCGGGTAGATATCCAGGTATGATGGATAAAGGAAGGAAAGTTGTCTACCAAACTAGCACACATATCATATCCCAGGACTCTAGATAGATGAACGCTTCCAATTGTGCTGTTCCTGCGGCTACGTGGTTTGCCCATGTCGGGGTCTAGTTTCCCTAGTGATTCTCTGTAACATGTTTCAGTTTCATGCCCTATCACTCGCTCATTTACCCCTAGTTTCAGGGCCGGGAGGGTAACAATGTGGGAAAGGGTCGCACGCCGATAGATGATAGAGTAAGGGAATTCGGGTGAAACTTAGGCACTTGGGATAGAAGATATCTGCCCCCGGGCCTCATCTTCCCGGACCGTACTGGCTAGCAACTCCTAGGTAAATTTAGAGAATCTGCAGTACAGACGCCCCCAACCCCGAAGTATCCACTAGTCAATTCTTGCTCGAAAGCGCCCAGGGAATGTTCTTTCCGCGTCAAACCAAACAAAAAACAAAAAACGGAATATTCAGTAGCTAGAAGCAGTGGTATAAATCTCTTCCTCAGCCAATAGAATTATTTAAACCCCCTAGCGCATAGGGTTAGGGTCTAGGAGGATTGGCGGCTCGAAGCGGAGGATTCTTTTGTTATTTGTAATTTAGTTTGTTGAGTGCTTGCTCGATGATAGGAATGGCTTAGCTAGGATGGAATATATTGAATTCCTTGGATAGTACTCATCCTCGTGGCGTCCTGCGGACCGGGAGGTATGGCGAAGCGGTTGTTAGAGGAAATAAACATTAACCCAAACTTGCAAAACAAGGACGGGACAACCCCTCGCAGTGGTTCTAACGTATTTGCTGTCCTAAGCCTACGAAGCTACTAATAGACCACGAGGAGATGGATGAAAGAGACGATGTCGAGCCTAACCGCATGAATAATGAGGGTTGGACGTCGAACCAATACCGTAAAAACCGAAATAATTGGGCATGGCGCTAGGATGTCCAGAATTTCCCCTTTGGATTAGGGGGAGAAAACACACCGAGAAGATTCTCTTTTATTGTAGCCCTCGCTCGGGGCAACAGACCATACTAGGAGAGGCAGCTCCAACGCCTTAGCGTGATGCCCAATTATTTTGATTTTTACGGTAAAGACGTAGCTAGGACGTCCAGAAGTTGACCTAAACCTTGAAATGGATGCTCGCTACTCTCTCTCGTTCCTGAGGCCGGCTGTGAGGGTGCTTTGAGGATGCTATTGAATGAAACGAACATTGACACAAACCCCATGAAGGGGATAGACTGATACCGCCTTCTTGGGCTGCTGCAGGTTGGCAGGGGACGATTCAGCAATGGGTTGATGGGCTGCGCGTTCCCGGATTTCCCTAGACCGGAAAAAGTGTGGTCACTGGATGTAAGTGATGGTCGGCCGGGTAAAATAACCTTTCCAGTGGAAGCACCAAAATAAGCGAAACCCAACAACCGCAACCGCAGCACTTCAAGAGCCCCAACGCCAACTGCCGCATTCGTGGAATTCGCTAACTTATCTCTTTTAGCCTACAATAGGTTTTAGGTTGACAAGTTAGCGGAATTGCGCACGCAGGTTGGTGGTCCAGAGGCCCCGTAACGAACTCGTGTCGCTGAGAAGGGAAATTTCAGCGTCCTATAAAGTTACAGCACATTTTTCTTCTATTTGAATAATTATGGTATCATTTAAGGCAAAAAACAAAGCAATCACTTGTATAGTATTTGAGGTCCCAACTGGCATCCCCTCACCACGGCACTACACTCTTAGGCACAATTGATTCTTTGACCAACACCAATACTGTTCCGCCTTCTTCTGGATCCTTGAGCCTACAATATGTGTTGCGGCCCGTATGTATAGGAAGCTCTTCCTGTACTAATGATGATAACTGGGAAAAGAATGGTGAGGGCAGAACGCAAAATTTAACCGGTTGGAAGCTATGAGATGCTGCTTGGCGTGCCCACGCTATTGTTTTATTGTTTGAATTGTTTGCGGGAATGCTCTCTCGTTTTAGGAAGGCGCATATTCTTAGGCGGATCGGTGGATTACCGTAGTAATCGACGGCTGAAAACCGGCCGAAACACGATCGCCTCTGCACAACTCCGGAGTGGGGAGTTGTCACGTTCTCTACTACTCTACTATCTAACGGTAAAGACAGGAGTATATATGAACCCCAACGAAATTATCCTATCCTTCCATGGACCACCACCCATCATTCTCGTCCAGATGTCCCCCTTTCCTCTTTCTATGCTTTCATGCTAACAATGGAAAGACACTGACTCCCACTGTTCATAGCCTCTAGGCATCATCGAACATCTGTGCATTCTGCTCCTTCAGTTCCACCACAGCTCTCTTTGCGGCTTTCCCGCTCTCCTTCCTGTGAATGCATCGATCCAGAACTCAAGCGCATTCCCGCAGCCTAACTTAAATGCTTTTCCGAAGCCAAAGCGCGCCCCCGAGGCTAAAACGCGTTCCAAGACTATCCGAACCATAAGGCAACTATCGTGAGAGCATGCCGGGCAGCACCTCACGACTTCGAACACCCATGATTTGGGAATACCGGTACCCTTGGTACATCGGCCGAGGGCAGGGGAGAAGGAAGGAGGGCAGGGGAGGGGGCGTCAAAGAGCTGGATGTCTACGGGTACAGGCTATAAACAATGGAGGCTTTGTCTTTTCTTTGTCAGCATTGGAGTACGAAAAAGTGGAAATAGGGACATGCAGTGAAAGGGAATGGATATGTGTGTGATCCACACAAGTGGAGAATTTCATTGTGGTTTATATATCCTCCTGCCTTTACCGTTAGCTATCGGTGAGGGAACGTCAAGGAGAACGAGAGTTCTTCCCCACTCCTACCGGTAGGTTGTGCGCTGAGGGTCGTATTTTGTTGTGTGAGCTCTTGGCCTTTCGTTTGGCTGTCGTCGCCGTCAATGCTCGTAAGGCGATCCTTTTAAAATCAGCTACGCGGCTGAAGTTTTTGTGGGACATATCACGCATCAGTCATGCACCTTCATGAAAGGCAGATGATTGGACCGTAATTGTGCCACAATAAGCCACATCGCCCCGCTTTCTTCAGCTCTGGGCACTGAATATTTATAAACTCCCTAGTCCCCCACAAAGCCCTCCACCATTTCTACATTCAACCAACGGTTTGGATATAATATCATGGACCAAACTTTACATTCAATCACACTCGGCGACGGCAACGTCAACAGCGGGAACATAAACGATAGTTTCAACACCTATATGTCAGATGAGGATGGAAAGATCATGCCTTGGCTCTCTCCACTGGAGCCAAATCACAGACACCAAAGCGTCTGTACCGATAGGTTCGACGGTATAGGGGATTGGCTTTTAGAAACAAGCGGGTTTCGGGAGTGGAGGGATAGCGAGGGTGGAGCCGATAAGGCGGTCCTGTTTTGCTCCGGGAATCCTGGAGTGGGCAAGACATATCTGGGGTAATAGGTGGGATTCTTCGAAAGAAGCGAATACTACTGACTGCTAGAAATACTAGTTCGTTGGTGATCGACAGCCTGCGTAATCAGGCAAAGAAGGAAAATATCACCGTTGCATTCTTCTACTGCGACTTCCTTTCACAGCAAGAGCAGTCCATCACCAACATCGTGGGTGCCATTCTGGGGCAGCTAGTAGCAAAGGGAGGAATCCCGGATTATCTACGCGAGGCATTTCAAGAACCTGAAACGGAGGCTGGGGGTAGAGGGCCACGACTTGCGGAACTGGTGGCAATGCTAAGGGTGGCTATTGCTTCGCTGCCCCAGGTTTTCATCTGTGTCGATGGCTTGGACGAATGTTTACCAAAGTGTCTGTCGGAGCTTCTCGGGTCACTAAGAGATATTGTTCGGGACTCTCCTACAACGAGAATATTCCTCACCGGGAGGCCATATCTTACGAAAGATATCCAAAGATATTTTACTATGGCGGTTGTGATACCGATTAACCCTAATACCGATGATATCCGGAATTATGTGGAGATGAGGTTAGATCAGGATTCCGAGCCAGAGGCGATGAGCAATGATTTACGGGCGGATATTGTGAGAGTTATTCAAGAAAAGATTTCCGATATGTGCGTTGGACCATTTAGCATGTTCCCCTACAATGATGTATACTTACTAGGGATTGTTGTTAGATTCCTCCTTGTTTCACTCAATATCGACGCCATTCTAGGAGAGGTCACCATTCGTCAGAGAAGAAAGAAGCTAGACGAGATGACACCCGGCAGTGGATTGGATGATGCCTACACAGCAACTCTCACAAGACTGAAAGCACAAAAGGGATATAAATCAGTGCTCGGGATGAAGGTCCTGATGTGGGTGTTGTATTCGGAGCGACCTTTACGGGCCCAAGAGCTCCGCCATGCCTTGGGAGTGGGCATAGGATCTGCAGATCTAGATCTGGAAAGCGTTCCTAGTCTACGGACGCTCCTATCATCTTGTCTGGGCCTTGTCACAGTCGAGGCGTCTTCATCCACAATCCGACTGGTGCACTTCACTCTTCGGGAGCATCTCTCTCGTGATCCGACCCTATTCCATAGTCCACACTCAACAACTGCCGAGGTTTGCTTGACTTATCTCAATTTTGGATGTTTCAGGGATCTTTCTCCAACTCTGCGCTCAGCCCCAGCAACAACTCCCTTTCTTGAATATGCTTCAGTTTACTGGGGCCGGCATACGAGGAGGGGGATGACGGAAAGTATCAAAAAACTTGCACTGAAGCTTCTGGACGGATTTGACGAGCACATATCTGCTCAGCTACTATTATTCCATTATAATCGAACTCGCGGTGAGGGCCCGTACTTTGGCGCGGCGGGAGGACCTACGGGATTTTCGGGACTCCACGGAGTCGCATTTCTGGGCATTTCGGAGATAGTTTCTGCTGTATTGGAGATGAAGGAATGGGACGGTAATGCATACGATTGCATGGGGATGACGGCTCTCACATGGGCATCTTTCAGAGGGCACGACGAGGTCGTAAAGGTGCTTTTGGAACGGGGGGACATTAATCCTGAGCAGCCAGACACCAGATATGGCCGGGCGCCACTCTCGTGGGCGGCAGGAAACGGGCATGAGGGGGTTGTAAAGATACTTTTGGAACGGAGGGAGGTCAATCCTGAGCAGCCAGACACCAGATATGGCCGGGCGCCACTCTCGTGGGCGGCAGAAAACGGGCATGAGGGGGTTGTAAAGATACTTTTGGAACGGAGGGAGGTCAATCCCGACCAGACAGACGCCAAACATGGCCGGGCGCCACTCTTGTGGGCGGCAGGAAACGGGCATGAGGGGGTAGTAAAGATGCTTTTGGAACGAGCCGACGTCAATCCCGACCAGGCGGACACATATGGCCAGACGCCACTCCTATGGGCCGCAGAAAACGGGCATGAGGGGGTAGTAAAGATGCTTTTGGAACGAGCCGACGTCAATCCCGACCAGGCGGACGCATATGGCCAGACGCCACTCTTGTGGGCGGCTGGGAAAGGGCATGAGGGGGTTGCAAGAATTCTTTTGGAACGGAGGGACGTCAATCCCGACCAGGCGGACACCTTTTATGGCCGGGCGCCACTCTCGTGGGCGGCAGAAAACGGGCATGAGGGGGTTGTAAAGATACTTTTGGAACGAGACGACGTCAGTCCCGACTGGGCAGACACCGAATATGGCCGGACACCACTCTCGTGGGCAGCTGAGAAAGGACATGAGGGGGTAGTAAAGTTGCTTTTGGAACGAGACAACGTCAATCCCGACCGGGAAGACACCGAATATGGCCAGACGCCACTCTCGCAGGCGGCTGAGAACGGGCATGAGGGGGTAGTAAAGATACTTTTGGGACGAGACGACGTCAATCCCGACCGGGCAGACACCAAATATGGCCGGACACCACTCTCGTGGGCAGCTGAGAAAGGACATGAGGGGGTAGTAAAGTTGCTTTTGCAACAAGACGACGTCAATGCCAACCAGGCAGACAAAGATGCCCGGACACCACTCTCGTGGGCGGCCGAGTCCGGGAATGAGGGGGTAGCAAAGATGCTTCTCGAGCGGGGGGATGTCCGTACTGCCATGCCAGATAACAAGGACCAAACCCCATTGTCATTGGCTCGCTCTGAAGGGCATGATGGTATAGTCAGAATCCTACTCAACCTCAATACGAGAGACCACGGTAGCCAAACATCACCTCCGCTGTCCGCGAGACACGGGGACGAGTTTCCGGCAGAAATGGGGTTTAGAGATGATGATCCTAATACCGAGGTCGCAGCCCTCAGTGGCCAACCCGTAGCGAAAAAACAAGTGGCTGAAAAACTAGTAGTAGAAAAGTTAGTGGCAACTCTTAACGGAGAAAGGATTGGCGGAAGACTCAAGGATGTAATCACAAACCACCGAAAGGGCTTACGAAAAATGTATGGAGAAACGGAAGCGGAACTGGATAAATGTCTGGAGGTGCCATCCAAAAGGGGAGAGGAGATGGCGAGAAAGTTGATTACGGAGATGGGATGCTCTCTCGAGACTACACAAGACTTGACTATACTAACGCTTTATGATGTGGCCATCCTAATCGGTATGTTCTAGTGCCAGTGTGCATTCCTTGGGGCTTGTTTTGCTTATAGTTGGATGGATGGATAGATGACTCCGATTCCATGATTAGCCAGGATAATGGCGAGAGGAAGGAGACCCTGATACAGTTTGTCGACCACATCACGGAAATATATTCGATGGCAAATGAATCCGGGATCCTTGCTATGCGCTTCATGAACCGTGGGGGAGGCAAGAAAAACTGGACTGGGGAGTCGAAAGACTATCTGGACCACCACAGCTATGGCGGTGTGACAAGGATAGGAACGGAACTTAAGAGGAAGATTCTGGATGAATTTGTGATCCGAAAAGATGATCAGAAAAAACCCTTGCTAGTGTTAATTATCATTAATGGCGCAGTATGCCTTTCTCCTAATGCTTCTGAAGCTATATAATAACCATCGGAAAACAGGTTGAGGGTGAGAGAAAAGGTCATCTGAGAGGGGTCATTCAGGGCTGTGTCAACGAGCGTGAAGGAGCCGGCAAAGGGAGAGACGGTTAGTCAGTCGTGGGGTTTTGGTGGCATATTTTTACTCCAATACTTACAATGGGTCCACAGCCGTGTTATTTCAATTTTCACGCATCGGAAGCGATCCCGGCGCAGCTATGTTATTGCACAACCTAGGCCAAGATCCAGGAATCGGAGAATTCATCGATGTGTTGCCAGTCAAATTCGATCCCAAAGGCGAGTTTCCGGAGAAGTGGTTTGTGGTATGTCATTATTTGCTCTTCTCCAAGCTCCTTGAGTTAAAATGGCCCCTCGCTGACCTCGCTTTTGTTTTTGAAATAATAGTTGCCGAAGATCTTGCTTGGCGCGATCCTACCGGAAGTAAGACCTCTCTACCTCAACTCTCGACCCCAACGATTCGCTAACAATGGAGAACAGTGGAACAAACAAGATGGGCACACCGTGTCGAGGTAAAGAACCATCTCGCTGAGAAGGATTTCGAGGGGTTTAATAATGCTGAGCCCGACAGGGAGGAGTAAGAGTCACATGGGTCTGATATGGAGGTTTCTGGCACCGCCTCTTGGGCGGATGTTTTTAAAATTAAATTCGGTAGCCGCCTTCTAGTTTCATTGCTAGCCATTGGCTATTGGGGAAGTGGGGGAGCCGTAAGGCCCGGTGGTAGACATGGCATTACCGAATGATATAGCGCGAAGATCAGAGGTGTGGGCGCTGTGGGGGGGGGGGGCCGCGCCCCCCCGCGGCGGGGGGGGGGGGGGGGGCGGCGGGGGACGGAGACCCCGCCGGGGG
>Ga0307509_10005431_pt1 | contig 17745 bp, 23 predicted proteins | sample 10_EM_MG_FD_202245 | JGI IMG/M metagenome (GOLD analysis project Ga0307509, IMG submission 202245) | Populus trichocarpa ectomycorrhiza microbial communities from riparian zone in the Pacific Northwest, United States - 10_EM | ecosystem: Host-associated > Plants > Roots > Unclassified | place...
GTGTCAACGAAGAACAGGAACAAGAACCCCGAGGAGGGGAGGCAGGCGTGCCCCAGGAGAGGAGGGAAGATGGCTTAACGTCAACCCCTAGGCAGAAGCCATCGTGGGGGAAGAGAGGTGGGTGGGGAAAGTGACGATGATTTCTCGTGGTGTTGAGATTTCAATCGCTGGAGGTGTTGTTGCAATGGTTCGTGGGTTATCCCTTAGTCCAACACCACACCCTTATATAGTCACCTCCTCACAACCCTAACCTTACTAACTCATCACCTCTGATCTGAAGTCTCAACCTTGGGTCTTATCACAATCAACTATTCAAATCGTAATGCTCACTCACTATTGTCCAGTCATGCAAAATACCATGAGCCAAGTCATGTCACAGCCTAAAACTCAATATCCCCATGACTAATACCTATTAGTCATGTGACATCTGCCTTGCTTAGTCACAATTTGTAAAAGTGTTCCCTTGGTTATGTCTCTCGGATGCAGATAATATAGAAAGCATTATACGGTCTCATTGGACAAACTTGAATCTAAGCTGTTGGAGGCTGACAATCTGGTACGTGAACTCGAGAGACCCTCAGGTGACAAGATCGGGGAGCCCGCTTTTCTGACTGGATCAGGTGGTCACAAGTGCGCTGCTTGGCGTGGACCGGAACAAGGATGTTGGGAGGCACCAGGTACAGTAGGTGCAACCCTACGACACATAGGCCTTCTTGGTGTTCTGGATGCACAGAACGCATTGGGCGAATCTTGAGGACATTCGCAACGCATAGGGCGGACACGCTCTAGCAAGAAGCTGGCCCTATATATCTGGAGCAAACACTTTTTTCTTTTCCCCTTTTACCGATGTCAGCACCCCAAATTTCACGAACAGACAAACCATATCAAAATCTAGAACTACTCCATCTGTGAGACCTTTGAAAATGGACAAATCGACCTCTAGCATGTCCCTACCACCGACTAACCTCCCGATATTATGACTAAGCCATCGCCGGCTACAATGTTCTGGCTTCATCTGCCCACCTTGAATATGGGACTTCGGGAATGGGCCTCTTAGAAGAATATCACTCTATCATCTCTTTTGTTTTCCTACCTAGTCTCTCTCCTCTGTAGCACTCTTTTCCCCTGTCCAAAGAGCTTTTCCCGCAGGGTTTTGAAGTGGATCACGGGTTTTTAATGAGGCTATGAGTTCTGTATTCTTCCCTTCTTTCATTCTCTCTTTCTTAACTTCCTTCCTTCCCTTTTTCTTTCCTTACCAGGAAATCATTGAACTGCGCGAGTGTTGGAATAATGGCTTCAATGTGACGGAAGTGCACCTCGTTAGGCATATTGGGAGCTCGCTTCCTGTTTATAGATACCTCTCCGAAGTATCAGTATCATCGTCCAGTACCCAACTGACAATGAATCAGAGACAACGGATGATTCCGATTTGCATTCTGCAAGCTTCCAGCCGAATCGCGTACCTCACATACGAGATTTCCGACACGATCTTCTAAGGGTATACGAGTGATAATCAATGACTCCATCATGATTTTTGCCTTACATTCCTCTTGTCCAAATCTTACCTTTCCCGTTTTTAAGACTACTGCCAACCACCCTCAAGGTAAGTCCGGACATACATCCACCGATATTTACTCCCTCCTCCTTCACCCATTATCCCCTTAGTTTTGCCACCACCCCCTCCACAACTGGGACAGATCTGGCGAGGGCAACATCAGAAATGAAATTCAACCCCAAGGACATTCTTCCATGTCCCACCAGATGGCACTTCGTCAAACCACCCTAAGGCCATCATCTGCCGCCAAGATCGATCGCAGTTCTTCAGACCAGCCCTTCCTCGATCCAACCAGCCAGCGCAAAAACTACCAAAGGCAAGCGACACGGTCACCTAACTCTCTACAAACTCTACTCAGGCTATCTCCAATATGTGTTTTTGGCTGCGGAGGCGCTGACAAGCTCATTTCCGAAGTCTCCGTATGTGATGATAACCCGTGATTCCTCCGAACTCCTAGTCATTGGACCAAACATTTTCCAATCCTGGGGGACCATACGCGAATAGCTTATAGAATAAAAACATCTGAATTTGAAGAAACCATCCGGATACCACAGCCCTAATAACAAGTTTTTGAAAATTTACCCTACTCTAGCCCGTTCCTATCCCCTTGAGAGAAACCGCTTAAATTACGGTCTCCTCAATACATTCGATCCCATGGGCATCCTTGAGTTCCTTCCTGAGAGGCTCACAGAGCTTTTCCGTGACCGGCGCGAGAATTCCCTTATCTGATATGGCCCCGTTGAGCACTAGCTTGGTTGCCACGGCACAAGGGATACCAACTAGGCGGGCCATAGAGGTATATCCTATCTTCTCTCCATATTCTATAAGTGTAGAGGTACGGGTTTCCTAGTGATCTAGGGTATTAGTGCTGCAGCAGCCAGACTTTCCCTGTGGTAAACTACCTTAGACCCATCAGCAAATTCGATTTCAAACTTGTGTTGTAGCATAACCATGTCACGTTCCCCAGGTCCGTACTGCATTTTCTCCTCCAGAGTAGCGCACAGGGTGTCCAATGGATTACCCCTTGGTATAATTCTGGCCTCACTAAACATACCCAACCACCTCATGCCATTGATGATACGTTCCTTCTCCTCGTTGTTTTTGAATTTGGACTTGGAAGAAATGGCCCAAATAAGGTCCTCTTCCTTCTCGGAGGATGACCCAAGAATCTTTGCAAGAGCAGTCTTCCATGGAAGAGGGCTATCGGAAGGCTTAAGGAAGCCAAGAGGTTTGTCGGATAGGAATCCACTATCGACAAGAGTGCGGACGAATTCTGGGAACCCCTGGTAGCGGAGAGTGCCACGGATGATAGTTTGTGCCTCAGGGATAGCATAGCGTTCCTTGTACACGGTGGAATCACGGTTGGGATATGCAACGAAGGCAAAGCCCGGATAGATGATATATGGTTTTGCCGCATCCATGAGCTTGGCTGCGTCAATTTCTTCGACCTAAAATACCCTAATTAGCTCGTTTCTAGAAATTAATAAACTCTAGAGAAATCCCACCTTTCCATCCTTGTAGTACTTGGCAGTGTTACGCAGGGCAAGTAGGACGCCACGAGAAGACCAGGAGAACTTGTAGCCAAGAGGATTTCCGGAGGCCTCGGGAGCCGGAAGCCCACCGCAGTAAGAAAGGAAGCTCAAGATCTTGCCACCCTTGGCATGAACATCCTCGATGGTCTTGATAGCGTACAGATGATCGATACCAGGGTCGAGACCAATCTCGTTCATAACTGTTATACCAGCATCCTTTGCCTCCTGGTCAAGTTCCATCATAGCAGGGCTCACGTACGAAGTAGTGACAACATTCTTTCTTCCCTTAATAGCGGCTTTAATAACCTGAGGGTGGCAGGCATATGGAATCAAGCTTAGAGACCGATGAGCATATGCAAACCCAATATCCCAAGCAAACCTACCTAATCACAAGATCATGCTTCTCAACCTCGGCCTCTAAAGCCCCGGTATTGTTAACGTCGAGAGAAATCGCAGATGCGTGTTTGACACCCTTTGCTAGTTCCTCGGCAGCCTTGAGAGTACGGCAGGCTTTTCCATGAATGGTTAGCATATATCCACAGTCAATTGGGTGGATTTTAGAGATACTTGCCGACTGTGACAGCGACTCCAGAGTCCGATAAGACATCAAGACACGGCTTCGCGACGAAGCCACTCCCGAGAAGCAGGACTTTAGGGATACGCGATCCAAGGATTGAATCAAAGATTGAATTCATCGTGTGATTTTAGAGTACCGAAGAGTTGTTGAATTTCAATTGATAAAAACTATCGATCTTTGACGTCTTTTCCAGCAGTCAGAGATGAAAAAAGGGTCCGGTGGTGGGGTAGTGGGGAGATCACCGCTTAGTCAGTAAATCTAACTGAAACTTTTGTTGAGCCCCCATTACTCGAGTAGATACCCTAGCCCCCCTTCCCAACCCATAAGGAAGTAATAAGTGCGGATTACGGCGCAACCCTTAATATCATACCGATACAAGTATCGTAGCTCCTAAGATCCGCGATATTTACCACCAGTAGCAATCGCCTACATTTGTCCTTCATGCCGATCGCCTTCTGTTTAAAGAACAATATCACTACACCGCAAAGGCGGAATAACCTGTTATGAATTCACGTAATCTCACTCGATCCAAGTAATTTCAACCAAGAAGCCAAGGCAAATGCCTGTGCAAAGCCACCAACCTCCAAATAGAGTACTCGAGCACCAGTATAACTCCTGCCTCCCGTCAGCCACGTGAGCACCAGTGCCAAACCTGCCACAATCCGACCCGATGACCGGCACCAGTCGACTCGATAGGGTGGTTTTATTTCTGAGAGAGATCACCCCCGAATGCCCCCAAGGTACCCATTTCAAAGTTTCCGAAGACCGACACACCGGTGATACACTAGCCGCCCCTTTTCCGAAGTACTCGAGTCCGAACATCGCAGGAAACACCCACTAACCTATCTATATGCAAACAATTCCCGTCTCTCATTGCGGGCAACTCTTCTCCCTTGTCCATGGTTCCTGTGAAATGTGTTTCGGCGCTGTCTCACCGAGTATATGATTGGCCGGTTTTGAAGAAGTCCGGGCAGTTTCTTGCCGCCACCATGCCATCGCATACAATTCAGTTCTACCGAAGGCTTTTAGGAAAGAATACTTAATGCAGTTTCTCGTAATCTTCATGGGCTTCGAGAGTATCAGGTTCCATGCATCACAGGTCATCATCACAATAATATCAATATCACAGTCAGTCAGGTGCGAATCTAGCGGCGGCCGCCTCTTACGTTCCACAACACGTCCAGTGTCACATACGGTAGAACCTTGTTTAATCGATTTTGGATCGTTTCCATAATTTGTTATCCGGGCGCCGGCAGTACCTCTCTTCTCTGATTGTTGTCTTTCCATCTGTAAGACAGCGAATCGGGATATATTTGCAAAATGGCGTACTTTGTCAAATCTGTTTCTAGAACAGCACAGCAGTTGGCCCGTCGGCTTGCAACGGCTCTCTCCCTCTTTCTGCCTCAATTTCTATCTTATTTCAATCGGGGAAATAAGAATAAAAGTGGCCTGAACATTTTTCCTCGATTGTTTTTCTTTGCTCGCATTCCAATTGATCAATTCAACGAGTGATAACTATTCCTAGCGCGATATCTCCCTTAGCAACTCACCTAACTTAGCCGTTCAATCCCTGTATTTACACCTCCGATTGGATTCTCCTCACGAATTCCAGCTATTTCGCGCATGGGGAAAGCTTTGGGTTATCGGCACAATAAATCCATAACCACACGGCGTCGATCATGCTTGTGTCAAGCTCAGGTGCAGCCAATCAGAAGTCGCAAGGATGAGGAATCCGATAACCCATATTACAAAGTCAAGTGTAAAATCTGAGATCGCAAAAGGTCCGATAGGAAAGTGCTTGTGTTTCTCGACAAGTGTCGATAAAGGCTACCTATATAGTGGTTTAGAACAACTTGCAGCAGTTCTTGTTTGCAGAATCGATTTACTACGAGCATAAATTGGGCCAATCTAGGAGCATCTTAGTCGCTACCGATTTTCGTGAGATGTCTCGAGGGAAAAGGCTAGACCGGACTGCCAGCGATGCTGGATGAAAGCTGCTCCTTATTTTAGCCTCACCAGCAGATAGATAGATGCATCCATCTAGTGTCTACCAGTGTTGACAGATCATCATTTGATGCATAAGGCATCTACAAGTAAACCGACTTAGCAGAGCATTTAGCAATAGCATGCGCTCGATTCCACAAATAAACAGGGGAAACTTTCTCTGGTGGAAATTTCTCCTGGCACTGTAAGGCGTGGGTACAGCAAAAGTTGAGCGGTTAGCTCTCGGTTGAGCAGCAACACAGCAGAATTCGGAATCGAACCTGGCAGCTGGGTGGTGGTGGTCCTCGAGTAAGGGTCTCGCATAGAATACAGCGATCTTAACCCTCGGAGAACTGCAACCAACCTGTTCGCTTGTTAAACGGGGTCACGTCACACAAAGCATAGTTGAGCGATTCCCCTACATTTTTATTCAGTCTCGTTACAAAATCAGCACCTTCACCCGTGGGAGCCCCAGAATCAATTGTGGGACAAAAACATATTTCCCTATTTTTATATTCATTATCATAAAATCCGAAAACTGTTTGAAGAGGGTCATCACAAAACTCTTGCACAACCTCACTACCGTGTAATCAGCCAGCCTAGTACAAGCCGGGTCCAAAAAGAAAAATTGTTCCTGTGGTGGTGAAAACGGCTTTCCCAGGACCTTGGATTTGCAACATGTCTCTGGCTCATTACCCATCAACGGAAGTTGGTTGTACGGGAAGGATGATTCCTCACAGCCCTCTACTTTTTCTTGTGTTCTTTATCGTTCGTGTATCATTTTTAGTTTTTCTTTTTTCCTGCTTTTTTTTTTTACTTTTCCTTCCCATTCCTCTTTTGTTGCGCTTTCTTTCTTTCTTCTTTCCTTTCCTTTCCTCCTTTTTTTCTTTTTCCCTCTCCCTTTTTTCTTTTTCTTTCCTTTCTTTTTTCTGTTTGGCTGTCTCGTCCATTTCGCTCGCTTGGGAATTTCTTTTTCCTCGCATCACCCTTTTCGAGGGGAGTGGACAGAAGGAGCATGGTCTAACAACACCACAGGCCGATCTGGCGATGAGCTTGGGGGAGAGGATGGTGAGGGAGGAGGAGCATCAGCCGTCAGACCTTAGCGTGAGGTACTTACGAGTACTCGAGTACAGTCCTGCTGCACACTGCTTGGGATAATGTCTGGGGAGCAGGCATCCCCCTTGAAACCTCTCGTCCCCAAAGAGAGCGTCGGGGACTTTCCGAACCAATAAAGAACGAGAAGAGCTTGCCAAGCTAACGCCAAGGATTAAGACTGCGAAGAGGAGCCACGGCGATATGAGAAGCCTTGGAGGACATCCTTTCATGAAAGGATCCCATCTATTCAAATTGTCGCACCGTATGTAACTAGCGTTGTAGAACCTGTAAACCCATGCACTGGCTGCTCATAGAGTTTCTACTATCGTCAAACCTTCATGTACGATTGAACTGCGAAACTTTGAGGGAGTGCCACCAATAGCGAGAGTATGCGAGGTTTTATGTGGAGGGTGTTGCTGTTGCCCATGTTGCTCGTGATGCTTGCTTGCTGCAAAGGAAAAAAGTTACAGTACAGAGTGCTGGAATATCTGAAGGAAAAGGAACAAACAACTTTTTTTTCGTTCTTTCCTTCCTTTTGACTCCTCTTTTTCTTTTTTTTCTATTTTGCCTTTCTCTCTCACTCACCCTTTCTCCCTCCCAGGAAATCGCACAAAATTGTTTCGATGAAACGCGATCACAGCAGGTCTTCCGCTCTCCCCCCCCCCAAAAAAAATCCCAACCTACGCTGCACGTGGTAAGAACCCGAAACATCAAGATTCCGTTTGAAAGGGCTCGCTTCGGTGCTCATCTCCTTCTTGGCGGTGCCAGGCATCGTGAGTGGCTTGTATGGATGTCCTGCTCCCCTTGTCTGCTTCTTTCTCTGCTGCTCCTGCTGGCTTGGTGCTGTTGCGGCACGAGCACATCTTACTCTACAGGTGAATTCGGTGTTTCTTTGAAAAAAATAAAAAATAAAAAATGATCCACCTTTACGATAATCACATACCTAACAAGAACCTCCACCCAACAAGCGGAAGGCTGCTTTTCTGTTCGGTGTGTTTTGCTTGGGGATTCCTGCTTACTTGCACCCGCTCGAAAGCACTTCTCTTAGATCGCCAATAACGTTGTTTAGGCGAGGAGTGCGCGTGGTCTTCAAGATGCGGATTCCATCTGGTTGGTTCTTAGCCTCGTCTCATGTAACCTCCGGGATTCATCCTGTACGACTCTAGATTTTGTTACCAGACGAGAACGGAACAAGATGGGCCTCTTGAGATGTCGGGGCTAGAGATTTCCCCATATCATACCCGGACTAAATTCACTACTTTGGTATTTCCTCTTCAATTATGTGGGATAGGAGCGTGAGCCGGGAGGTTTTGCACTCGAGTGTACTCGAGTACGTTAAAACCAGGACGAGAGGCTGCGGCAGTGTGGCCGATTTCTTGCTTTCGAAACACAAAATTCTTCTTATAATATTATCTCCGTAATCTGCTCCCTTCTGTGTATTATTTCGTAGGAAAATCCAACCATAGGCATTATTGACATCTATAGTGCTATGCAAACAGCTCTACATTCAACAGGCGCCCTCTACTGAAGTGAAATGGGTCCTTCGAATCCACGAACTCGAGAGGGTTAGTGGAAAACACTAAGCTCAAGAGCCCCTCGCCGTTTCTCCGGAACAATCCGGGCAGATACCTTAATATACACTCCGTCCTAAAACCTCCATAGTGATGAGGTGCTACTTTGAGATGTTTGGGATGATCTTTTCCGGCTGGGCCAGAGCTCCGGGAGTCACATTGGTGCAGGCGTCTCAAATCGACCCTCACCAGAACCACATCCAACAGGCCCGGCAACAGCAAAGTTTTGGACTACCGGTGCTTAAAGTTAGCCCCTCTCCAATGCTACAAGTATCAACAGTTTTTCGGCAGAGTTGGAATGGCGAGAGGTGCATTTTAAACACTCGTACGGATTTGTCCCGGGGTGCTGTTTCTCATATGTATTACTAAGCGGAAAAATTGAGCAAGAAGGTCGGTGCTGTGCTCCAGTACCAGTACAGAGAAATGGACCTCCACCGGGTTTTCTATACAAAATAGTCATTTTTAAAAGGTGCCCACTTGCTACCATAACATGGGAAAAATCTGGTGATTTTTTTAGATGGTACAGTCTAACATGGAGATTCACATATTATACTTGAACATCAGGTTACAGAGGACATGCCAGGAATTCTGAACCAGGGTACTAAGATAAGAACCAAAAACACTAAGATAGTCAATTTGTATGGGATTTCTACCTTGCAACCACACTGGCTGGCTTCACCTGCTTACTGTTAGGAGTTGGCAATGTGAAAAAATTGTTAATCAAATTTAATTTTTATATGTTAAATTCTCTGTGGTCACCTTTTTTCATTTTTTTCCAAAGAGAATAAATTTTGTTGTCCACCCCAGCTGTGGGTGGCTAAACTTGCGCATTTTGTATGGAAAACCCGGTGGGGGTCCATTTCTTTTGTCGCCAAGCCCGTACAGAAACACTCGAATCTTAGTCTGATTTCCTCCAAATAGTTGATGAATCGCCCAACATCTCTCTCACAGAGTGCCATACCAGTATGGGCACGAGGGTCAGACAAACCTCCCACCGCTCAACAAGAGCCTGGAAAGAACTTTTTTTGTCAGCGTATTCAACCAGAGTCCAGGCACCCATCCATCAATTATATCCCTTCAAAACTGACCAAAGCGAGAGGAAATAGAGATCCCATCAGGGTTGTGTTTCTCAAGTGTAACATCGCAGGTGGCATTTTAGTTATGCACCGCACCATCATCTTATTCCAGACCCTTGTATCTACTCGAGTATCTATCTAACGGTATCTTGAGATACGGCATAAAACACAATCGTCTACCGTCCCGTACCTGGACCGTGGACACGATGGGGAGCCTCCCCAGGAGCTTGTGACAAATTCTCTATCTGGGCATCTGGATACGATGCAAGAGCGATTGATACACACTGGGACGGAACCATAAATGTCCGTATCATACCGTCGTCTTCTATCCCTCTCCCACAACCCGCGCTCGGAACCCCCACAAAATCCTCCCACCCTCCGCACACCCCAACCCCACCGTACTCGTACAGATTCATTACGGTGCCGGCACTGTTTTGCGGAAATAAGGAAATTCCATTGGATTGAAGAAAGGGTCCATGCTCATCTTGAGCTCCTTCTCGCTACTCTTTATTCAGTGTTCGAAAGGTAGCTTCGCGTTAGCCTAGAACGCTATGAATTACAAGTGCTCGTACCATCAACGTGGTTGAGACAAACCCAGAAACATGAGTTGGGTGGTGGTGGCCTTGTCACTCAACCTCATCAACGACCCAGCACGGCAGCTTCGGTACCGTCGTGGGTTTACTAGGGGGATACTTTACTTCACGGCAGTGCGTACTGTTTCCTTTTGTTGCTCCCTCTCCCTTTTCTTTTTCTTTTTCTTCTTTCCTTTTTCCTTTCTTTCTTTCTTTTTCTTTACAAGTATTTGCTGCTACCGACAGCACTCGAGTACAAGCAGACCCACCACCGTATCTTTGTTTCTTTCTATCTCACCGACATCGAGGTTACGACGTCGTCCCCCACATGGTTTTATTATTATGTGCACTTTATCCTCTCCCGTTCCGTTTCGAGGGACTACCCCTGCCATTTTATGTCCTTGTTTTCCAAACACCAAAAGTCTATCGTAACCTACAGCAATTGCAGCAAAGGAATAGACCCGTAAGTGATGTAGGTTCTTTTTCTATGAATAGAATCAGCCCCATATCCTTCGCGGAAGGACGGGGGGAGGAAAAAGTCAATCCAAAGGAAAAAGGCACCAAAAAATCCCCGCCCCTAAATCGGAGCATGAAATACCCATATTACACTGACTCATCTAAGCAACTGCTATAGCCTCTAGAGCTGGCAATTGTGAGAACAGCTTCTGCAGCTCGAGAAGTCGCTGATTGAAATCCGCATACCACAGGTGCTGCAGAGTGAATCGGAGAAATAAGGTGTTGAGCCATAAACGACTACCCTAATCGGTTAGTGTGCGATATTTCAATTCGGACCAAATAAATGCCTTGCCGTCTGCTGGAATACTCTTAGCGTTTCGTTTCCGATCGGCGACACGAGTTCGTGAAGGCCATTTCTACTTCCCTGTAGGATTACTACGTGTGTTATAACCGTACCGTGCTATTATTATTATTATTATTTTTATTTTTCTATGTGTATCACAATTACTCGAGTACCTCCGGCACAGTCCATGGCAGCAGCGGAGATGGAATGAGGGAAGGAGGGGGAGGGCAAGGGAAAATGAAATGAAATAAAACAATCGAGGTGCCAGACATCATCCTATACCCCCCCTTTAGAAGTACTCGTACTCAGGCCCGGATCGTCTGCTGCGGCTTCCGTGCTTGCACGGGTACGGCCAACGTTACTGTTCAAGCTATGGTTGAAGGGCTGATATTTGTGGTGTAGATATTGTAGGTGATGAAAAGAAAGCGGAGGGACTAGAGATACAGTGCATGTAACCATGAAGTCTTTCTGAGCAGAAGTACAAACAGGGTGGGTGGTCACCTGCAGCCCCGACTGCAATGCTCCCGCCCCATGGAGACCCACAGCATACCTGATGGCAAAAGTGTGGAGAAAGAAGCTGATGAGAAAGCGTTGAAATTGAAAGTGAATGATTGAGTGAGCGAGTGAATGAATGAATGAATGAATGAATGAATGAATGAATGAATGGATGGATGGATGGATGAGTGACTTTTAGTACCAGCGGGTTAGTTCTGCGGGCTGGGTGACTGACTGACTGACTGCCTGACTGACTGATTGAGTTCACTTTGGATGATTGAGTCGGGTGAGTTTGTGTGAGTCGAGTGAGTGTGAGACTTCAGTTCGAATGGGAGGTTTTGAATAAAAGTGACGGATCATATTTTCAAGGTCTTGCCTAGTTGCCCATCCCTGCCCTCTCTCACACCAAATTCACATCACTTGTCTCGCGTGAGCCAGTCAACAGCATCTCCCAAGCTTGAGCTTCGATTGCTTTTCGCTTCACCTGCTACCCAGCTGCATAGGACTTGGCATTGGGACAACTCGGTACTTGTAACCCACCAACTCTACGGGTGATCCGACTACATTGTGGCAAGCCCACCGAGGAGCTGCCAAGAGAAGACGACCCAGTCCCGCCTCTCTGAGTGGGGTTCAGCAAGCAGTTGCCAATGGTTAAACGGTACGGTACGGTACTTGAATCCTCACAACTACGGGGACAAGGGCTCCCACCGTAGCCTCCTCATGCTGTGTTTTGGGACTTGCATTTCCACCCATTTCACACTAATCCTCCACCCTTCCAATTCCACTTCCACTCGCTCCCTTTTTTGTTATTTCATTTTTCCTAACCCTTGCTCCCTTCGCCCAATCCCACACATCAATTGAAATCGCCTCCCCAAGACCCCCCCCCCTTTCACAATCAAGAAACAGCCTACTGTACCCTGCCTCAACCTACCGGCCGCTCCTCTTGACTGCTGCCAGTCAAGTGTATCTCCCCACCCTTCCACTGCATCCCTCGATTTCTGCCTGCTTGTTGCCTGCTTCTTTCCAGTGCTTGTTACTTGCTCGGTTTAATATTCGATCTGGTGCTTGCTCGGTGGGGTGTGGTGATTGTGTGGTTGTTGGTGGTTCTGGTGGAATGGAAGTGGTGTGTAGTTAGTTTATGTGTGGATAATGCATCATAACCACATGTTATGATAACAGAAAATTGGTGTTTTCTCCCTCCTTCCTCCATCTCGCGGTGCCCCCCCCTCCATTCCACCATTTGCTTCAATTCTTCCCTTATTCTCGCCATGCAGAATTTCAGACCATCACGTCCGTGGGTTAAATAAAGACATTGATAAATCGAACAAGTGTTTGTTTAGATGGCTGATTGGGTCTCAAACTCGACTGCTTACCCTGATTCTTTTTTTTTCTTTCTTTTTTCTCTCTTCCCTTTCTCCCGGGACTGAGAAATGTAGCTATCCTTATTTTTTTTGGGGGGGGCGCACCCCGACGATCTAGCGAATCTCTGGGCCCAGTCGCTGGTTTATCGTATCTCTGTCCGTGCAAGTGTCTCTCTCGTTCTCAATTTTGATCAATCTCTTTGAGCAGAGGTTTTTAGCCTTCACTCGAGGGTGGCATTGTAGCGCAGGTCAGGGAATACGGTAGGTGGGAAGAGAGACTAGTGCTAGTGCAAGTGGCATCCTCGATTGCGGGACTCCTGGTAGTCTTATCCCTGCACCAAAAAGCAAGCAGTTCGAGCCCCCCAGTCCCAGCAGACTTTCTCCACCACCCAATCCACCAATCCCCCTGGCACTTCTTTCCAGTCATTCCTCCGAAAGCGCCTGTCCCAAATCCTTGGGGCAGCCCGGTCGACTGGCAACAATCAAACGTTCTGCCCCCCCCCCCGTCACACCATCGAACCAATTCCCACTCAAATCAACGACCCCCCAAGACTTGAGAGAACCAGACAAAAAGACGAAGACTGAATGGTGGCCATCGAATGTCTGCTCTATTTTATTCTATTTTGGGGGTTATTTTTTTGGGCAAGCTGGGTGGGTTTGAGGGACTTTACATACAGGTGGTGAGAGAGAGAGCGAGTGTGTGTGTGTGAACTTGTGGGAAGAGGGAAGAAGGATGAAGTTTATGGTACAGTGTCGGTATGGAACAGCACCAAAATTCATTTCTTTCCTGCCCCCCTCCTTTTTCATTATTCTTCCTTGAGAGCGTGTACAGTAAGTAGAGCACTCGAGTAAGGCAACTTTATTCGGGGGTATTCAAAATGAAAAAAAAAAAAAAAAAAAGCTCGCTGGAATAAATAATTAAAAGGCGTGTGTGGACTTGCTCTCGGTTACGTTATTATTTCGGGGCTCACGCACTAACCTCATACAGAGACCATCCTAGTCCACCAAGCTTTTGAACTATTGCAGCCTTCGTTCCTATTCCTTCTTTATCTAACCCGTCCCTCCCTGAAACTGCTGGACTAGATCGAAGGTTCCGAGAGAACATAACATCACCCATCCTACGACACCATCGCTTTTCTCAGACTGGCAGTATAGACAACCTGCCAGCCAATTGAACAACCACCTGACTTTCAGCAACTACTACATCAACCCACTCTCGTTTTCCTTCCTCTTCACTACTTTTGCTATTTATCAACCTACTCATAGAAACCTTTCATTGGGAAAAAAGAAGGAAGAAAGAAAAAAGAAGAAAAAAAGCGAAGGCAAAAAACACTTGATCTTTTCAAAACTGTTTTACCTCCACATATTAATCACCATCTCTTCACTATGGATATTCTGGAGTTGATCGATGATCGTGAGCAAACTGTTGCTGAGTCGAGTCCTCGCCCCTTCTCTTGTCCTGAGCAGAGCTGCAATAAGGTTGGTTCTCTTCCTCTCGGCATGTTTGCTCTCGGCTGGAACGAATATATTCTGCTGTTTGCCACAATCTTCCGTACTTGGCTAACTGTCAATGCTGAACAGAGCTTCAATCGCAAATCTGATTTACAGCGCCATCACCGGATACATACAAATGAGAGGCCGTACTCATGCACCTTTCACGCCTGTGGGAAATCCTTTATTCAGAGAAGTGCCTTGACGGTTCATACTCGGACACATACCGGCGAGAAGCCTCACTCGTGTGAATATATTGGATGTGGAAAATGCTTCTCAGATGTTAGTCTTGCGCGTTGAGCTCCTTCTCTCCCCTGGGATGAAGGGAGAATAGAATTAGGCCCGGAAGCTAACTTGGTTTCCACTGCTGTGATAGTCCTCTAGCTTAGCTCGACATAGGCGCATTCACACAGGGAAGCGGCCTTATAGCTGTCCCATTGACAAGTGCGGGAAAAGGTATCTTCGCTTCGACCATCTTCTGAGTTCATGTACTAAGACGTGAACTAGTTTCTGTAGGAAGACAACTTTGACAAAGCATGCTAGAAAGAATCATCAGCTTCGGACAGAAAATGATGTGTCGGATGACGATGCAGAGGAGAGTGATGATGATGATCTCTCGCCTAAAGCATCAGGAAAGGCTGGATCACGAGCTCAGTCGAAAAGGTCGACGAAAGGTGCGGCGAGGAGAGCAGCTCCTTCAGCTCCTAATCGTCCTGGCGTGCTGCGAACAGCAAGCTCCTTTGCCGAGCCCCTAACTCCCCATAGCCCTCAATCCACTGTCAGGTCCGGACATTCTAGTCGAAATACAAGCTTTTCTGCAGCTTCAGATTCGTATTCTCATTCAATGCCTATGGCCATGACACATTCTATGCATCAACACCAGCCACCGACACCCCAAAGCCCCTTTTATCCGGAGGAGGATGTTGGAGATGGAAGAGAGATCTCACCAAACACTATGATTCACCGGGACGATGAATACAGCACAACGCCAACCGCCCCCCCCCCCCCACCACTCCAAGGGAATCGTTCGTTTGACACCTTGAGCATTGTCTGCTCCACTCCAACCACTCACCAGCTTCTGGCAGCACAGCAGACTCTCCAAAGCAGCCCCGGAAGCTTGTCATCGTGTTCCTCGGCGACCACTGCTAGCTGTGGTTCAGATTATTTTTACCGAGCACCACAGGGGACGCCTTCGAATCACTATCAGAACATGGGTCAAGGAATTTCGCCTGGGGGGATCCCGCCGTATCCCACACAGATGCCCGTACATACCGGATCTTCCCAACATCCAATCGTGATGTACTCCCAAAATGGCCAGCACCAGACCAACGGAATGCTTTCCCCACATCCCCAGGCTCCGGTGCAGCAGCAGCAACAACCTGTTTGGTACGACTATCCAACGTACCAGCAGCAGCTCTTGGCAGCTCAAACGCAGCCTCCGCAGCATAGAATCTATTACACCGGAGTGCCGGCGCAAGACTCGAGCTTTGTCAAAGCTGAACCGGAACAGGCCCTACTTCCAACCCCCAGAGGCTCGTTCTGCTAGACTACCGACTTGAGCCGGAGGAGCTTCCACGGAAAAAAGTCTACATATCATTTGGTGTACAGCATCTTAAACGTATTTATGGGAGATCGGGATTTTATTTTCGCTTCTGTTACAAACTTTGCCTCAGGTTCTTTACCTTATCATTTTTATTGGCGCGAGGTGTTTATGCCTCATCTGGGCGGTCGTTCAGAAGAAAATTAGGTTCAAGATTGGTCTTAGCTTTGCGGCGACAAATGGTGTACGGCGGGCGTGCGTGTGCTTCTTGGATTCTCTTCGATGTGCTCTTGTTTTCTTGTCATTACTGGTGGTTACTCTCATTAGAGCTAAGAGCTCATCGCACTGACCTTACAGTATCATTTTAGCGGCCTATACCCCCGAGGCGTTTTGGAGGGCGATAGTCAAGCAATTACCTGCCGGCTCATCCTCCCAGCAATATATCATGAATCTGGGTTCAGGTCGTTTACTAATTTCTACTGTTTTTATTTGCCTTTTTTGTCCTTACTATTCATTGTCATTTTATTTACAGGCCTTTTTTTTTCCCGTTTATCCCCTTGTCTAATCATGGTTTTTAGGATCTGATCTATTCAGAAATCCGGCCTGAACGAGTTTCCTTGATTCAGGTTTCTTGCGTCTGTACAGGTATAGTTGTGCAGGCCCAACATTTCTCTTGATCTCTATCTTGGTACATGCTTTTCTGTTTTATCTTTTTTGCCTTCCCAAATTATCTCATTATTAATCCCTCTGTATTGTTAGCTAGTTCGTTTTGCATAAAGCAGAACGGCTTGGGCGGGGATATTTGCTTTTCGAGTTTTTGCGTTTAGTTTATTCCGTTCTTCCCTCCCTCATCATCCTCCTCACTAACCACCTCACTACTTACAAAGTTCACCCAAGAAAACCCTCTCAAGCCATCCATCCTCTTTCTTTTTTCAAAAAAAAAATTGTCCAAAAACGGTGGCGGCAGTACTTGCTTTTTTGCGTTATTCCTTTTTCTTTCCTTTTAAGTTATTATTTCTTAAGGAGATAACTGGGTGGCTGATGTTTGCTTTTATGCGATTGCTTTTTGCTTTTGTGCTTATTGTTTTGTTACGTCTTTTTTTTTCTGAGTGTTTTTTCTTTTTCTTTTTTTCTTTTGTGTGAAATGGGTGGGCAAGATGAATTTTTTAACTATATTTTACAAAAAGCCGAAAAATTGGTTCGAGTTAAATAAAGGTATTTTGTTTTCTGTTTGTGCACGTTGGACTTTTTGTTTTTTGTTTTTTGTTTTTTTGGAGGTGCAGAGTTTTTTGGTTTTTCGAAGGACAAAGATTGGGGAGGTATACCTAGCGCAAAATCTTTACAAGGAGAGGGAGCAATCCGAAATTGTGGGTGGTGGTTTTGTTTATTTGTTTATTTTACTTTTTATTTACTTATTGTGTAGGTATTTTAGTGATTTAGTGGTTTCCATTTTCCATTTTTAAACTCTCATTCATGGTAGTTATTTGCTTGCAATGTTGAGGCAAGTTTATCACGATTTTGAAGTTAGCATTTGCTAGGAGTGCCACGGGATCGGCGAAGAGCAGTGGCAGGATGTAGGGGATGGAAGGGGGGAGACGTGGGGGGGTGGCAGAACGCTCAATTGATCCAACTAGTGTTTATGAGATATGTTACGAAACGGATTGTATCGGTCTCCGAGTATCTAACTCACTGTCGGATGATCAGAGTCGGCCGTCCTTGGAAGGAAAAAAAAGCGTTACAGTCTGATGCCATATAATAATAAAGTACTGCACTGTATTGTACTAGCAGAACACAGTACAAATCCTCGGTGTTTCTTCCACTTTTAGTCAGACTATTACTTCCAAGTCATTTACAAGCCAGTTCCACTCACTTTCCCCATTTGCTTTTGCTTCTTTCCTTTTTCCCTTCCCCTTCCTCCCAACACCGATTACGAAACGTTCGAAACATTGGAAAAAGTAATAAAACCCGGTTTTCTCTGCTTAGCCAGGTGCTTACTACAGTACCTACCTACCTGCTCTACTACCATGGCTAGCTACAAGTAGCACGATTACACACTCTCGTACAAGGTAAAAAAGTAAATATTATAAAACAAAGAATA
>Ga0307509_10005433_pt1 | contig 17739 bp, 15 predicted proteins | sample 10_EM_MG_FD_202245 | JGI IMG/M metagenome (GOLD analysis project Ga0307509, IMG submission 202245) | Populus trichocarpa ectomycorrhiza microbial communities from riparian zone in the Pacific Northwest, United States - 10_EM | ecosystem: Host-associated > Plants > Roots > Unclassified | place...
GGTGTGGCCTGTTGTGAAACACCAGGGCGTTGGGGAGGGAAAGGGGCCTGAGCGGCTGATGGGAGACGGGAGGCGATGTCACGAAGAGATGCTTGGAGTGGGGCGAGGTTCGGGGGTTGTGGGGAGATGTCCAGGTTGGCAATCCGAGAGGACAAGTCGTGGATCTCAGTCGAGAGAGTCTCGAGAGCAGTTGCTATGTGAACGCTTGATTGAAGCGAGGTGCAAAGTAGAGGGAGGAGCATCTGCTCTCCGATAGAGAGGGTGGAGATGTTCGCTGGAGTAATGGGGGGAAAACCTGCAGCAGGGAGCCCTAGGTCGGCGGCTGTTTGGTGATAAATCGAGACCAGATGGTCTAGATTTCCAGTGGTCGGTAGGGGAGAGAGAGGGGCCGGTGTACCAATTCTCGAAGGGCCGCCTGGGAGGGAGGCCATGATTGGGGGTGAGGGTGGGGACGCGAGGCCCAACAGTGAGGACGAAAAGTATGGGAAAGGAGATCGTGCGCAGAACGACGTGGTGTTGAGAAATGTAGAGGGGGGACAGAGGGGAGCGGAAGCGTGGTCTAACTACTGTGACCGAGTCTCCTACTTATAGACTCTTCACGCCAACAACCCTAACCCTGGTGACTCATAACTTGAGTCACGCGGTCCTATGACTCATAACTTGAGTCACGCGGTCCTATGACTCATAATGAGTCATACCCGAAATCCATCAGATGACTCTTATGAGTCACTGCGCAACATGCCCTAAACCAATCATAAAACATAAAACATATCAGGGGCGCAAAGCGCGTCACCTGTGTGGAACTCGTGACTCATAATATGAGTCACGCGCGAAAGTCATTACATCATTATGACTCACAATCGTGAGTCATAGAAACATCAACCAATCATAACATAACGATGACACGCAAGTGCTAGTCATGTGAGAACTATGAGTCAACTGACTGCATAGCGTGAAACATAATTATGACTCACAATCGTGAGTCATAGAAACATACCTTATGACTAATAACTATTAGTCATGTGAAATCTGCCTTGTTTAATCACGATTTGTGACAACCCCCCTCTGGCCCCAGTGTTGGAACAGCGCGTCATAGGGAGACGGCTCTGTAGTTGCTCGTTTGCTAGTTAAAAGAGGTCATTGGAGCAGCTGCTGTAACACCGTATAAGTCGTGGCCGTCCGTCTGACTGAATGTCGTTCGCATGATATATAAGGGGAGCATGGGTAACCGCCAAAATGGGGGTCGCCCATTAATGGTCTCTCCGGCACCTAGGAGTCTATCAAAGCCTATGTGTAGTAGGGTAGTCCTCCTAGTGGTCCTTAGGTAGATCACGGAGACCAGGGAGCTTTCGGGACAAATACCTCAGTAACCAGCTTGGACCTTCTCCCCTGGATTTGTAACATTACTATGGGTTGTTATTGGATTCTAGAGGTATGAGTTTTATCACGGTAGAGTATGTCCCGAGAGGCTGGCTATGGGTAGCGCCCGCTTAGCCAACTATCGGCTACATCTCACCGGGGGAGCTTGCATGTCAATTTATCACATTTGGATAGTCGCGTAGATGAAATGATGGACTGCATAGCTTGTATAGACGAAAGTACCACTGGGCCAGTGAGTCCACCACCTAGGTATTGACTCTGGTTGTTGTCATAACAGTTAGCCACTCGTATGACTTCGAGAGGATTAGTTTTTCCACCTGCAGTTGTATTGGAGATGCATGGCAGAAACTCACATCGCATTGATGGAATTAACTGTACCCGAGTTGGTCCGACCCTTCCAGCAGGATAATTCCTGATGGACAGTTGACCTCGCACAAGCCCTGAGCAGGGCAGGGTGCTCGCACAAGGTCGGAGTAGTGGTGAATGTCACAAGGCTTACATCGGATATCTACATAAGTTTAAGCGTTTAGCATTCTACTTCGATAACCAACTTTTCTTGAGAGATCTTATTGAGTGAAGCTTTCAGCTTAATGATATTAAGTTTTACCATTTGATTCTTTTGAATTATTTACCTCGTCTTTGTCTTCTACTTTGAGTGTTTGGTGCGGTCGCAACCTTACAGTTCACCTCTCTATAGGGTGCCCCCGTTACACTTGCCACTAGCGTAATAGGTCCTCGAACTGTATCTTGCAATCTATCCTGTCGTACACTACCTGTTAGGTATACTGGAAGGCTTAGCCTTCCTTTAGTGAATGAAGACCTATAGTTACCCTACCTTAGGATTCTGAGTTCAAAAGGAAAAGACAACACCCCCCTCCCGCACCAGCGTTGCGATAGCGCTACATCGGCAGACGCTGTAGTACTTGTGTCCCCTCACCAAAGACATGGTCATTGGAGCTCTCCTCGTAACCTGGTATACGTGGCGGCTGTCCCTCCCACCGGATCCCGTTCGCAGGATATACCAGGGAGGACCTTTGGCGAGCCTATGCAAGTGGTTTCAGCCAAATCGGTCGACTTCACATAAGGTTACTGAGCATTAAAGACGAAGGTCATGAAAGTGGTCACGAGGGAACAGGACCTTTTCACGAACAATGGTTAAGCAACACATTCTATACTCCAGGCTCTCGCAATGGAAGTCGCAGAAGTGAATGGTGTTGTTGGATGACGTAGTCTGAGAAATCCAGCATACCCGCACTCACATATGTTATTAGTATTCTTCGGATACTCACGGAACCATACGATAACGATATGTCTCTGAAGTGATAATCGCAATTCGTGCGATTATCCAGAGAAGTCTATCTTATGCCTTACAGCTGTCGAGTGCAGGATTCATTTGCCATGCTGAGAGGTTCGATAACAAACCTGGCCCCTTTGTTGCTTCGATCATGGAGACTATTCTGCGTATGCAATGGTAAGGAAGACTTCATGCCGATGAAGATGGATCATGATCAATGGACTGATGTGTGGGAGCACCTTCAGGAAAGTTCATGGTGCTGCGATTTGGAAGTCGAGTGAGATAACTGAATTGTCATGGTCAAATGGTGTTGGCACTTTCAGAAGAGGCTGGAGTCTGTTAATAGGTACTTATTTAGTATGAAAACTAGATGTCCCACACGACCACCCAGACGCGGCATATAAATATCGAGGTGCCTCCCGAGCTATTTGAACAAAGCAAGCATTGGAGAAGAGATCTTATTAATATAAGTTTTACGCTAGAAAAATCTTTATCATTGTACCTACCTATATCCAGATCATTGAGCCTTCCTAGACAATCTCCGTCTACAATTAAGATTATCGGCCTGAGTTATCTTGCAAGACTTTGAGATAGGCTCCCGCCTAACACTATGCAGTGCATCATTTAATTTAGGTGACTACTCAATACAATAATCAGGCTAGCAAGCTTCCCCAGTGAGATGTAACCGATGGTTGGCTCAATGGGAGCTACCCATAGCCAACCTCTCGGGACATACTCTAGTGTGATAAGACCCATACCACAAGAGTCTACTGACAACCCATAGTAATTGTAATGACCCTACAATAGGTAGCTACAATGACTATCACCTTAGCCCAAATGGTGTACCAAGTGGTAATCAGAAGTGGTATGGTCTTGTATACTTAGTGTACAAATAGCTGGTAAACCTACGACAAGGCCTAGGAAATAATTGAGTAGCCTTGGGTGCTCCACGAGGCAGGGTAACCTTTCCAGAGCATGTTCGCATAAAGACAAGGAATTTATGGGCACGTTACACATGCCTCCAAGACAACACTATGGGTTGACAGGATGACTTTGGAAGCAGTTAAAGGCATAAGAGGGCAAAGTTACCCTATCTTTGGAATTTGACCATTATGCCCAGGGACTCCAGTTACCCTACTGAGCAGTCCAAGTTACCCTACCTTCACCGGCAAAGTCATCCTAGAACTTAGAGGTCAATTACCTCACATTCTACAGGCTCTTGATATTCATAGATGCACAGGCATCTGCGCGGGGAGGCCCCACGTCTGAGTAAGAGTGGCCTGAACATGCTATTGAACTTGGGCGGGTTTAGCTAACACCCCCCTCTAGCTCTAGCGTTGGGACGGTGGGTCATAGGCAGACGGCTGCATAGTTGCTCGTTTGCAACTAAAATCTGGTCATTGGAGCAGCTTGTTCGGAGGATGCCTATCTCAAAGTCTTGCGAGATAACTCAGGCTGATAATCTTTATCATAGACGGAGATTGTCTAGGAATGCTCAATGTCTTAGGTAGAGGTAGGTAGAATGATAAACGATTTTCTAGCATAAACATTTTATATTGATAAGATCTCTTCTCGGTTGCTTGATAATGTTCAAATAGCTTGGGAGGTACCTTGATATTTATAAGCCGTATCTGGGTGGTCACGGGCTACATCTCGTTTTTATACTAACTAAGTACCTGCTAACAAACTTTAGCTTCTTTGGAAAGTGCGAAAACTATTTGACCCTGACAATTCTGTTATCTCACTTGATATGCGAATCGCAAGACCTTGAGTTTGCCTGATGGTGCTCCCACAGATCAGTCTATTGGTCACAATCCATCTTGGTCGGCATTGAGTCTTGCTCACCATTGCATACGCAGAAAGGTCTCCATGATTGAACCAACAAAGAGGCCAGCTTGGTTATCGAACCTCTTAGCATTCCAGGTGTTTCCTGCACTTGACAGCTTGCGAGGCATAAGATAGACTTGTCCTAATAATTGCACCAATGGCCATTGTCTCTCCATTGTCATATCATTATTGTATGGCTTCGTCAGTATCTGAAGAATACTAGTAATATCTGTGAGTGCGGGTATGCTTGGTTTCTCAAACAACCTTATCGAACAACACCATTCACTTCTGCGACTTTCATGCTGGGAGCCTAGAGTATAGATTGTGTTGCTTAACCATTGTCCGTAAAAGGGTCCTGTTACATAGTGACCACTTGCGCGACTCTTGTCTTTAGTGGTCAGTAACCTTATGCGACGTCAACTAATTTGGCTCGAACGACTTGCATAAGCTCGCCAAAGGTCTTCCCTCATATACTCTGTGAACAGGGCCTGGTCGGATTGATGACCGTGACATATATCGGGTTACGAGTAGGGCTCCCATGACCATTCCTTTGGTAAGGGGACGCAACTACGGTGGCGTCTGCCAATGTAGTACCGTCCCAACGCTGCTGTGGGAGGGGGGTGTTGGCTTGTCCTTTTGAACTGAGAATTCTAAGGTAGGGTAACTATAGGTCTTTATTTACTAATGGAAGGCTGAGCCTTTCGATATGCCTAACACGAGCTCCCTCTCTCTAACCTTCGTCCTCGAATGCTTTTAATATCTTCCTTCTATCATTTTCTAAGAACAAATCAAATTCTTTTTCAACTCCAGGAGGTAGGGTAAAAAACCTCATGTGTTTACTTGTCCACATGAGGAAAACCTTTCTTCCCTATTCAATGTCTGTCCTGCTCGGCATGTCCGTGTTTTCCTGGTGAAAACCTTCTACTATTTCCAGAGCTTTTTCCAAATTCTCTGGTGGTTCCCAGGTGTTCTCCTCCTCTGAACACTCTTTCCACTTCACAAAATACCTTAGATCATGCATTCGCTTATTGTGACTGCGAACCTTGCTTGTATAAGATATTTGTTCACTCTTTACAATCCGTTCCACTTCCCATGCCAGATCACCATCAATCTCTTCAGGTTCTCGTGCAGGCTTTTCTCTTTCTTCTCGAATTCAGGTTCTATAAGGTTCCAACAGCGAAACATGGAAGGTTGAGTGTATTTTCCATGTAGGTGATATCTCAAGCTTAAAAGCATGTTGTCCTTTTGTCTGTATGATTTTCAAAGGTGCCTAGAGCTTTAGCCTTAGTTTCTTTGAGGGTCGTTTTGTATGAATATTTTTTCCATTTAACATTAACAAATCGCCTTCTTTGTAGTCCGGCTGTGGTAATGCTTTTCGGTCGTAGTATTTTTTCATTGCCTCTCGAGTATAATTCAATGCTTCTACTGCTTATTTGTGAATCGCCTTCATCTAGTGGCTGTATTATTTGGCCCCAGGATTTTGAGCCTGTTGCTTTCGCAACCATTCCGTCTGTGGATGATAACCGTAATTCGGGAACAAGGGTGATATTCCATGTGCATTGGTTGAGGAATTGTTGTAAGCGAATTCGGCTAATGGTAACAGCTAGTACCAGTCGCCTTGGTCTCAGGTGAAGAAACTTTGTAAAACCTTCTAGAACTTGGTTGGTTCTTTCTGTCTGACCGTCCTTCCGTGGGTGGTATGCTGTCGACATTTTCTCTTAATCCCTAACAGCTTGCATAGGGATTCCCAAAATTCTCCAGAGAATTTTGTGTCGATGTCAGATATGATTTCGGCGGGTAGACCGTAGAAATACCAAACTTCTTGTAGGAAGATGTTAGTGACGTCTTTTGCGGTCGAGTTTGTCCGGAGACTGATACAGTGTGCCATCTTCGTGAATCGGTTGACTAGTACTATGATGTGAGTGTAGCCTTGAGATCCTGGTAGTAGGGTTATGAAATTAGTTGAGATAGAGTTCCATGATGCTTATCGCATCTCAAGGGGGTGAAGTAATTCCCATTGCGCATGTTGTGGAAATTTATTATGTTGGCACTCATCACAGACAGAACGTAATCATTTATCCATTCGGTGAGTCCTTTCCAATAAAAGTCTTTTGTGATTATCTCTCTGGTTTTTTCAATTCCAAAGTGTCCTGCTACCTTGAAATGGTGACATTATTTCGCAATCTTGGTTTTTAGGGCATCGTCTGCAGGTATGTATAGCCGGTTTTTGAAGGAGGAAAAACCGTTCTTGTATTGCCAATTTGTGGGCAATTTCTTCCTACGGGTTATTAGATCTTTTAGCCTAGCTTCTCCAGCCTACCAGTCCAAATTGTCTCTTGACGCCTTTTGGACTTCTTCTAGGAGCTGTAGCTCGTACTCCTGTAGTAGAGCTTTGGATATCATAGCACTTGATACCATGACTTCTTCTTGGAGGAGCCATGAGTTTTGTCTGATATCCTTTTCGCTAAATAATCTGTTCTCCCTGCTGTCCGCGTATAGCTGATACATGATTGGCTATATGTTAGGCATACCAGGAGGCTTAGCCTTCTTTTAGCGAATAAAGACCTATAGTTACCCTACCTTAGGATTCTGAGTTCAAAAAGGACAAGCTAACACCCCCCTCCCGCACCTGCGTTGGGACGGCACTACACTGGCAGACGCCGCCGTAGTTGCGTCCCCTCACCAAAGACATGGTCATTGGAACCCTTCTCGGAACCCCATATACGTCGCGGCCGTCTGTCCAACCGGATCCCATTCGCAGGATATATGAGGGAAGGCCTTTGGCGAGCTTATGCAAGTGGTTCGAGCCAAATCGGTCGACGTTGCATAAGGCTACTGAGCGCTAAAGACGAAGGTCATGAAGGTGGTCACTAAGTAACAGGACGTTTTTACGGACAATAGTTAAGCAACACATTCAATACTCCATGCTCTAGCGATGAAAGTCGCAGAAGTGAATTGTGTTGTTGGATGAGGTAGTTTGAGAAATCAAGCATAGCTCCACTCACAAACGTCATTAGTATTCTCGGATACTGATCGAGCCATACAATAATGATATGACTATGGAGAGATAATGGCTATTGGTACGATTATCGGGACAAGTCTATCTTATGCCTTGCAGCTGTCGAGTGCAGAATACATCTGCAATATTAAGACGTTCGATAAGAAAGCTGGCCCTTTTGTTGGCTCGATCATGGAGACCATTCTGCGTATGCCATGGTAAACAAGACTCCATGCTGACGAAGATGGATCGTGACCAATGAACTGATGTTTGAGAGCACCGTCAGGAAAATTCATTGTGTTGCGATTCGGAAGTCGAAGTGAGTTAACAGATTTGTCAGGGTCAAATGGTATTCGCACTTTTAGAAGAAGCTGGAATTTGTTAGTAGGTACTTAGTCAGTATGAGCACTGGATGTAGCCCGCGAGCACCCAGACTCGGCATATAAATATCGAGGTGCCTCCCGAGCTATTCGATCAGTATCATGCAACCGAGAAGAGATCTTATCAATATAAGTTTTACGCTAGAAAAATCTTTATCACTTTACATACCTTTATTTAATACATTGAGCCTTCCTAATTAATCTCCGTCTATGATTAAGATTATCGGCCTGATTTATCTCGCAGACTTTGAGATAGGCTCCCGCCTAATACTATACCTGTTCCACCGCGATGGTTCACTTAGGCGATAGGTCAGTACTCCCAAATCCCTTGTCTTCTTGATCGGTTATTTGTAGATTGTCCACCTCCTGCATTCCTGACATATCTATTGTCTCCATGATCATTTATTCAATCCGGTCCCTCACCTGAACCTGCTAATACTTTTTGCCATGATTCATCATAATAACTATCACTTCCCCTGTATAGTCTGCATTGCTTACTTCTCCAACGATTCCTATACTTTCTTTGTACACTAGGCCACTTCGTGAGGCTATTCTAGCATAAGTTCCTTGCGGTATTCCGATCGCAATTCCGGTTCAAATAAGCTTTTGTCTCTGTGCTGGGATCAGCACGTCTTCCAGAGCATATAAGTTGTGTCCTGCTGAAATTCTGGACCCCCTTGAGGGTAGCGTACCTTTCACTGTTATCTTCATTCCCTGAATGGCTACAGCTTGTTTTTTCAAAACATGTCTCTGTAATTTTTCCTGAACCGGCTCATCCTGTACAAGGCTGATTGAGAAGTATTCCAGTGTCAGAATTGATTGTTGGGTGTGCTCAGCTTCCGTCTCAGCATGATAATCTGGTCGTCTGCTCAATGCGTCTGGTTTGCCGCTTCCGGGCCCCGGTCCATAGACAATTTTGAAATTGAACGATGCAAGCAATTGCACCCAGTAGATATGCCTTTGATTCCACCATTTCGTTGTCCAAAGGTATTGCAAATTCTGGTGGTCGGTATAAACCGTAATCGGCTTATCAGTACCATATAAGTAGTGTTTTCATTCCATGAACGCTTCCTGTATAGCTAGGAGTTCTTTATCGTGAATCTTATAGTTGCGTTCTGCTGAATTCAATGTTCGGGAATGGAATGCTACCAGTTAAAGTCTTTTATCCTGAAATTGGGATAAAATCGCTCAAAGTGCGAAGTCGCTTGCGTCAGTCTCGATTAGTGTTTCTCGTTGTGGGTAAAAATGCGCCAGGATTGTTCCGGTTGTAAACTGCTGTTTGAGCTTTTCAAACGCTATGTTCTGCTCTCATCCTCAGTTGAACTTCTGTTTGTCTCCTTTCCGCGTTTCCGTTATTGGCTCGCATATCTTCGAGAAGTTCTTGATGAGTCTTGGATAGACATTTGCGAAGCCAAGCAAAATTTGAACTTCTTTTACCGACCTAGGTGCCTTCCATTTCCTTATGGAGTCTACTATTCTAGTGCTCATTGTAACCCCGTCTGTTGCCACAATATACCCCAGAAATTCGACCCCCTTTACATGAAACTCGGACTTCTTAATTGACAATGCCAACTAGTGTTCCATTAATCGTGAAAGTACTTTCTTGACCATGGCGACATGTTCCGCATGGGTCTTGGAGTAGATCAGGATGTCATCTAGATATACCCCTACTCCTTAGTTGACAAATTCACGTAATACTTTATGCATCATGTATTGGAAAGTCGGAGGAGCATTGACTAATCCAAACGGCATGACTTTGTACTCGGATTGTCCGTACCGAGTTCTGAATGTTGTCTTCCATTCATCGCTCTTCTTAATTCTCATCAGGTGATAACCATCCTTAAGGTCTAACATTGCAAATATTGTGGTGCCTGCAACTAGGTCTCGTAACTCGCTCATTAAAGGGAGCAGATATTTATTACGAATTGTCAATTTGTTTAGCTGTTGATAATTCACACATAACTGTAAGCGACCGTCAGGTTTTGGTACAAAGGAAATTGGCGCTCTAGCTGGTGACTGGCCATGTGTAATTTTTCCCTGGGCCAAGATTACGTCAAGGTAGTTTTTCCAGGTATTTAGTTGGTACAGTGAGATAGGATAAACGGGTCCCCAAGGAGGTTCTGATCCTTCCTTAAGGTCAATGGCATGATCGAATGTTCGTCTTGGGGGCATTTCCTCGAACGCTTCTGGCAGAAACAAATGCTTGAACTGAGTATATTCTTGTGGTAGAGTTTCCAACTCCACAGGATCCTTTTCCTCCACTCTTCCTATTCTTCCCAAATACTGGGCCTCTGGATCATATGCGACCATCTGGTCATACTCAAATAGATCCTTTATGGCCTCATCCTTGACATGTTTGAGGGACGTTCTCTGTCCGAAACTCCATCTTTTTCGGTTCATCTAAAGGTGATAGGTGGTGTTCATGGTACCACCATCCAAAGGGTATGATAAGCTCGAAGGGTGTTGTGGGCCTTATTTCTGCGGAGATGGAAGACCTATGTCTATTTCCGATTTCCAATATGGTGGGGCGGGTATATCTTTGACTGCCGGATGAACTTGAAAGTCCATTGAATGTGACTATCTTAATGGGTTTTTCACGAACTCTTTATGGAATGTCAAGTCGTTTGACTAGCTTTTCGCTTAATAGGAAGCAACTGGGGCCTAAGTCCAGTAAAACATGAATGCGCATGCGTTTGCCCACAAGATCTAGTTGGGCAGATGCTTTCGGACATGAATACTGCTTTGGAGAACTCGGTAGCGGCCTCTGATGGTCTTCCAGTTCTTTGTTTATTCTCTTTAAATGTATTATCTCGTTGACTGTTGTTGTTGATTACCGCGGCCGCACAGGTTCCCTCAGAGAGGACTCCTCAGATAAACTTTGTGAATTAGTATTTCGGGCAGCGCACGACAAGCGGTCTTTACCTCCTGCCGAGGAGTTCCCCAATACCAGGTATTACGGTCTCGCACAATGGTTCCACCTTGCGACTAGGTCTGGGCAGTCAGTAGAATCGACTTCTTTTATTGAGCATTGGTGACAGATTGGGAATGGTACCTTCGTCTATACCATTTGGGTTTAACCGAGAAACCTATGGGCCTTGGATCAGTAAAGCCACAGCTCGGGTAACATCCTGCACCCTTACTCTTCCGCGACATATTCAGAACACTTGTGCTAGAGTAGTACCTGTCTTGGTCTCAGGGATAGTTTAACTGAGATGGTGAGTCTGAATACCCGATGTATCCTAGCTGATTACTTCAGGTATCTTTTATTTATTCCGTACTGTGCAGTATCCGCTTTCGCTAGGATCTGGTAATTTTAGATCATCATGTCCCTTAGATAGAGGTGGACTAGTGTTGTCACTATTGGCTAGCTTCCAAGCATGCAAAGTGGAAATTATCTTGCTTTTGTGCATCCTTCCTGGCCCTCAACATCTCTCTATCTTGCCTCAATCCGTACCATAATGGTTCCCTCATCCAGTTCCCATACTCCAGATGTGATTGAACTCAGTTATCTACTTCTATGAATGATTTCATCGAAACTGTGTCGTCTTAGTGCCTGGCTGAGGTCTCATCCTGCTTCTTATGACTTGGTTCCCCTTGTTCCAATTTATCTTAACCGTTGTTTCTCGGAGGTACACTGAACAATTTTTATTTTTATTTTTATTTATTTTTATTTTTTTAAATCATATGCGTTTGATTGGTTAAGGTACAAAGAAAGCATGCAGCTTATCGCTATGGCCAACAAAAAACTTGTTCCTCCTCACCCCAGAAAACATCCAAACCCCCGAGTGTGTCTGGTATGAGAACAACCGCACATCTCGCCTATCGCCCAACCAAATTCTACGAACATACACGTACATACGAAGGAAGTAGAAAGGAACAAAACAAGCAGGAAGGAGGGCAACAGGGCACCCTATAGAGAGGTGAACTCTAAGGTTGCGACCGCACAAAACCCTCAAAGTAGCAGATAAAGATGAGGTAAAATTATTCAAAAGAATCAAACGGTAAAACTTAATAGAGTTAAGCTTGAAGCTTCACTCAAAATGTTCTCTCGAGGAAAGGTTGGTTTGTGGAAGTAGAATGCGAAACGCTTAAACTTAAGTAGATATCAGATTAAAGCCTTTGATATTCACGACTACTCCGACCTTGTGCGAGCACCCTGTCCTGCTCAGGGTTTGTCCCAGGTCTACCCTCCTTCAGGAATCAGCCTGCGGAAGTGTCGGACCAACTCGGGCATACTTAACTCCGTCAATAGGATATGAGTTTCTCCAATCCATCTCTAATACAACCGCAGGTAGAAAAACTCTTCCTATTGAAGCCATACCAGTGGCTAACTGTCATGACAACAACCAGAGTCAATACCTAGGTGGTGGACTCACTGGCCCAGTGGTAGTTTCGTCTATACAAGCCATCCAGTCTATCGGTTAATCTACGCGACTATTCTCTATAATAATTTAACATGCAAGCTTCCCCGGTGAGCTGTAGCTGATTGTTGGCTAAGTGGGCACTACCCATAGCCACCCTCTCGGGCATACTCTTCCATGATAAGAATCATACCTCTAGAGTCCATTGACAACCCATAGTAATGCTACAAATCAAGGGGAGAAGATTCCGCCTGGTTTCTGAGGTATTTGTCCCGAAAGCACCCTGGCCTCCTTGGACTACCTAAGTACCACTAGGAAGACTACCCTACTACCTGTAGGCTAAGATAGGCTTCTAGTTGCCGGAGAGACAATATATGGGCGACCCCCATTTTGGCGGTTACCCATACTCCCCTTATATATTCTGTGAACGACATTCGGACGGACGGATGGCGATGACTTATCCGGTGTTACGGCTGCTGCTTCCATTACCTCTTTTTACTCGCAAACGAGCAACTATGCAGATGTCTGCCTATGACGCGCTGTCCCAATACTGGGGCCAGAGGGGGGTGTTAGCTCAACCCGCCCTAGTTCAATATTATATTTGGGCCACCCTTACTCAGGCGTGGGGCCTCCCCGCACAGATGTGTGTGTGCCCATGAACATCTCCGAGCCCATAGAATGTGAGGTAATTGACCTCTAAGTTCTAGGATAACTTTGCCAGTAAAGGTACGGTAACATGGACTCCACAGTAGGGTAACTGGGGTCCATAGGCATAATGGCCAAATTCCCAAGGTAGGGTAACTTTGTCCTCTTATGCCTTTAACCACTCTGAAACTCCTCCAGTCGACTACAAAAGTCCTCTCGGAGACCGGTGTACCATTCCTATAGTTCAATTGACCTTATACCAATGTTCTCCCGAAAGGTTACCCTCCCCAATTGAGTGCCCAAGGCCACTCTACTATTTCCTAGGCTTCACCCTAGGTAAACCAGCATCATTGTATCCAATGGATACTAGACCATACCACCTTTGATTACCTCTTGGTATACTATTTGGGCTAAGGTGGTAGTTATTGTAGCTACCAATCGTAGGGTTGTTACAAGAAGAGGAGAACACTTAGCGATATCTACAAAACCATAAGGCTAACAAAAGAAAGTATAGACCCCTGACAAAGGAAATATATGTCTGATAATTGACGCAGATCCGCCAAAGTGTAGGAAGGGAAGGTATGGGCCTGCTCAACGGACCAGTGCTAGGGAACAAAGCGGTGCCCGGGGGAATGTTGTGAATAGAGGATAGAGAGGATATCAAAGAGGGGTCCCCGGTGGCAGTACCAAACGGCATTAGTGGCGGCGAGGACAAAGGGCATAACCGAGGAGTGTTTTTATATTGTGGCTGAAGGTCGGTCGCTGGGAAGGAGGAAGCAGTAGGGTGCCAGCCAGGGGTGGGTAGGGCACTAGGGTGGTAGGCAAAAAGGGGGGGGGCAGTAAGGTGCCAGCTGGGAGAGGGTAGTGTAGCTGGGACAGACCAATAGGACGAAAACCAGGGGAGATGGATGTAGGCAGGACTAGTCCAAACACTTGAGATGACCGACTAGAGTGACTGCGGCCAATACTTTTCCGAATGTGAATCGAAGATGAGGTCGTGAAGTTACTAACCGAAGAGTACCACGACAGGAGCCACGGAATAGAGACGTAAAGCTACTTCGCAAAGGGCTTGGAAGGCTCAAAGCTGACCCTGAACGAAGGGAACAGAAGGCTGACAGTGCAAATCCTAAGCAAGGTGCGAAGGAAGTGCGGGGGAAGGGGGAGAACCGAACTTCATGAGCGGGAGTCAACGATGAATGAGAACAAGAACCCCATGGAGGGAAGGGGGAGGGACCCAGAAAAGAGCGTAGAGGGGGTGGCATCACTCTCCTAGGCCAAAGCCATCAAGGGGGAGGAGAGGGGGGAGTGGAGGAGTTGAGGATAATTTCTCTGGTGTTGAGATTTCAATTACCGGAAGTGTACAGGAGATGGTTGGTGGGGGCACACCAACCAAAACCTTTTATTTTATTTTATTTTATTTTTAAATGATATGTTCATTGTTTCTACAGTACAAAAAATAGCATGCATCTTATCGATGTGGCCAAAACAAAACCTGAAATCAAATAACAATCCACAAAAGAAACAAACATAACCAGTATCCCCCAATGCTACCAATATTTGTCGCAGAGCAGCATAAGCTAACAAAAGACACGTACGTACTGCAAAACCTGACTCAAGGACACGGGGCAGGTAGGAGAGTGAGGTTGAAACAAGGGTTTGGTGACGGGGGGTAGAGCGAAGATGGGAGAGGTGGCATCCTCAGAGGGCAGCCTGTAGCAGTGACATGAATAAACTCAGCAAGGCCGATGAGCATTTGCTGGTCCGACCAGAGCAGGGCCTCTGGGCCGAGATCTGTAACCCCTTGGTGGAGGTAGGATCTCTGCCGGGCTGTCGAGGGGCAGGTGAGGATGGATGTTCAAATGATTGGGGAGCGCCTGAACAACAAGTGCAGGTTGTGTCAGGGTTGGGGCTTTCCCACGAGATGTGTACTGCCACGTAACTTCTTCCTGAACGCATCTGGTTGATCCTGCCGGCCAGAAACTTGCCCAGGGCTATGAAGAGGTGAGGGTGGGTAGCCGGGGGGTAAGGGCAGTATCCAGGGGCAGGATCGGAGCCCCAATCCTCAAGAAGGTGTTGTTTGGCAGGTGCCTTGAGCCTGTTGTAGGAGGGGACGACTGGAGGAGCGGGGGGGAGGTACTCCATAAGATGGAGGAAGATCAGGGGTAGAGTGACCACGTCGGAGAAGAGGGGAGATGCCATGAAGGTCAGGGCAGAGAGCGCGTTATGACGGTATCTGGGATTCATGATCTTGTCCGGAGGACAATCCCAAGAGAGGTTGAAGAAGATGTAAGGCCTGCTGGTAATCTTCTTCTGGACAAGGCGCAGAGCCCGAAATGAGGAGAAGGTGGGGACTGTCCTCGGGAGGTGAGCTGTGGCTAGGTTGACTTGCGGGGGACAACAGATAAGTCTAAGACCTGTGAGGCGATGTTGGTGGCGGACCAAGCAGAGGAGGGGGGGGAGGCATGCCTCCCGGGGTACACCGACTAATTTCTTTTTTCTTTTTTTTTTAAATCATAGGTTCATTCTTTCTATGGTACAAGAAATAGCATGCATCTTATCAATATGGCCAAAACAAAACCGGAAATCAAATAACAATCTACGCAAGAAATATTCATAGCCTGTATCCCGCAAGGGGACTAATATTTGTCGCAGAGGAGCCTAAGCTAACAAAGGAAAGGTTCATACTTCACAACAGGACTCAAGGACACGGGGCAGGTAGGGGAGTATGGTTAGGAAGAGGGTTGAGTGAAGGGGGGCGAAGCAAGGGGAGGAGAGGTGGCATCCCAGCAGGGAAACCTGTAGAAGTGATGCGGATAAACTCAGCAAGAGCGATGAGAAATGGCTGGTTCGACCAGAGTGGGGCCCCTGGGCTGAGGTCCAAGACCCTTTAGAGGAGCCTGGATCACTGTCGGGCTGTCGAGGGGCAGATGAGGATGGCGTGTTCCAACGATTGGTGAGCGCCTGAACAACGGGGGTATGTTGTGTCGGGGTTGGGGTTTTCGCATGAGGTGTGTGGCACCAGGAAACCTTTTCTTGAAAACCTCTGGTGGATCCTGCCGGCCACAAAGTCGCCCAGGCCCTTGAAGGGGTAAGGGCATGTAGTCGGGGGGTAAGGGTAGTTGTTACAAACCAGCCTTCACTTCAGGTGTTTGTAACAGAAAACGACAATCGTGACTATCATAAGCTATCGAGATAGCCTACGTAGTTTGCTTCGTCTATAGTTATAGACTAACATCTTGTGTACATAGTAGGTATGGTGATCGTAGGAAGTCCTATCGTGTAGGAATAGAGTTCTCGCATACAAGCGAGGTAGTATAGAGATAAGGGCATTAGGTATCTCGAACATATTGCACCTAGGGAAGGTCACTGTTAATGGGCTTGGCCTGTGCCCCAGTATCTGAGTGGTGTATTACTTAGATAGTGGCGTGAAGAGCTCAAACTACTGTGACTATTTTTTTTTCTTTTTTTTGTTTTTTTTAAATCATATGTTCATTGTTTCTACGGTACAAGAAATGACAAGCATCTTTAACGATATGGCCAAAACAAAACAGAAAATCAAACTAACAATCAACAAAAGAAACAACCATAACCAGTTCCCCTAACGCGACCAATAAGCGTCGCAAAGCAGCCGTAGCTAAAAAGCAAGGAAAGTATAAACCGCTAACTAGTCTCGAGGGCCAGGGGCGGGTAAGGTAGTGGAGGGGAGGAGGGGGTTCGGATGGGGAGTGTGCAGGGAGGGAGTAAGCGGGGGCATCCCAGGGGAGAAACCAGTGGCGATGGTGCGAATGAATTCAGCTAGGGCAATGAGCAGCTGCTGGTCAGACCAGATTGGGGCCTCGGGGGCCAAGTCCGAGACCCCCTGGAGGAGAGGGGATCTCTGATGGGCGGAGGAGGGGGAGGACAGGATGGCGTGTTCGAAGGTCTGCGGGGCCTCAGAGCACAACGGGAAGGAAGTGTCGGCATCAGGATTGCCCCATGAGGGGTGAGCGGCGAGATAACTTGTTCGAGAGCGCATCTGGTGTATCCTGCCCGCAACAAACTTGCCCAAACCTATAAAAGGATAGGGGCGCGTTGAGGGGGGATACACGCTTCCGCTCCCCTCTTTCCCCCCCCCTACATTTCTCAACACCACGTCGTTCTGCGCACGATCTCCCCTCCCACACTTTTCGTCCTCACTGTTGGGCCTCGCGTTCCCACCCTCACCCCCAAGCATGGCCTGCCTCCCAGGCGGCCCTTCGAGAATTGGTACACCGGTCCCTCTCTCTCCCCTACCCACCACTGGGAATCTCGACCATTTGGTCTCGATTTTCCACCAAACAGCCGCCGACCTAGGGCTCCCTGCTGCAGGTTTTCCCCCCATTACCCCGGCGAACATCTCCACCCTCTCTATCGGACAACAGATGCTCCTCCCCCTACTTTGCACCTCGCTTCAGTCAAGCGTTCACATAGCAACTGCTCTCGAGACTCTCTCGACTGAGATCCACGACCTGTCCTCTCGGATTGCCAACCTGGACATCTCCCCAGAACCCCCGAACCTCGCCCCACTCCAAGCATCTCTTCGTGACATCGCCTCCCGTCTCCCATCAGCCGCTCAGGCCCCTTGCCCTTCCCAACGTCCTGGTGTTCCACAACAGGCCACACCCTCCTCTAGTGGGCCTCGTCCCACCCCCACCAGCAACTCCAACCCCGCTCGCCAAGAGAAAGGGAAAGAAAGGGCTCCTCCAGCTCCACCCCCACCACCTCCTAACACAGTCTGGCCCTCCCCCGCAGCTGACCCGGATCTCCCGAGATACGACATGTCAACTTCCCCTCCCACACTATATGGCAACCCTGAAGCGTTTGCCAAAAAGTACC